>Ga0137451_1000005_pt1 | contig 94820 bp, 89 predicted proteins | sample EasRivERMGT500_2_FD_102336 | JGI IMG/M metagenome (GOLD analysis project Ga0137451, IMG submission 102336) | Soil microbial communities from meander-bound floodplain in the East River, Colorado, USA - East River MetaG ERMGT500_2 | ecosystem: Environmental > Terrestrial > Soil > Floodplain ... | reverse complement strand
GTATCTGTATCCGCTCATCATCATGTTCTGCGTCATCGGCGTGTACGGGGTCAACAACTCGATCGTCGACGTCTGGATCATGCTGATCATGGGCGCCGTCGGCTACGGCCTGAAGAAGTTCGGATTCGACCCGGCGCCGCTGGTGCTCGGCCTGGTCATCGCGCCGATCCTTGAAATGTCGCTGCGCCAGTCGCTCATCATGTCCGACGGCAACTGGGCGATCTTCCTGCAGCGCCCGATCTCACTGGTGCTGCTGGCGGTAAGCGCGGGGCTGCTGGCCTTGTCGGCCATCACCCAAATTTCGCGCCGCAAGGATTGGCGCTCCAAACTCGCGGAAGCCGAGACCAGCAAAGAGCTCTAACGTGGTATTCGAAGCGGGCGCGTGGCGAGCGCGCGATCGAGCAGCGGCTGGAATTCCGCGAGACCTGAGGATCCGTATTGAGCGCGACCCCTGTCAGCCCATGAGGTCCGCATATAGCGGAGATGTCAGATAGCGCTCGCCATACGAAGGCAGGATCGCGACGATCAACTTGCCCGCGTGCTCGGGCCGACGCGCGACCTGCAGCGCCGCCCACACCGCTGCGCCCGAGGAGATGCCGACGAAGAGGCCTTCTTCTTTCGCCATGCGGCGGGCCGTCACGATCGCGTCGTCGTTCGTCACGCGGATGATCTCGTCGTAGATGCCGCGGTTCAGGACCTCGGGGACGAACCCGGCGCCGAGACCCTGGATGGCGTGGGGCCCTTTCGCTCCGCCCGACAGGACCGCGGAAGCGTCGGGCTCGACGGCGATGCACTTGAATGCGGGCTTGCGCGACTTGATGACTTCGCCGACACCGGTGATCGTTCCGCCGGTGCCGATACCCGAGATGAGGATGTCGGCTGCACCGTCGGTATCGCGCCAGATCTCCTCGGCGGTGGTGCGGCGATGGGCCTCCGGGTTAGCGGGATTCCTGAACTGCTGCGGCATGAAGTAGCGCGAGGGATCGGAGGCCGTCAGTTCATCGGCGCGCTTGACCGCGCCGATGGCGCCTTCGGCCGCCGGGGTGAGCACGAGTTCGGCGCCGAAGGCGCGAATCACCGCCCGGCGCTCGCGGCTCATGGATTCCGGCATGAAGAGTATGCAGCGGTAACCCTTCACCGCGCAGACCCATGCAAGCGCGATGCCGGTGTTCCCGCTGGTTGGCTCGACGACCATCATGCCGGGCCGCAGCGTCCCGGCGCGCTCGGCGGCATCGATCATCGAAACCCCGATCCGGTCCTTCACGCTCGCACCCGGGGCGTAGAACTCGAGCTTCGCCACGACCTGCGCAGACAAGCCCGCTGCAACCCGGTTCAGCCGTACGAGCGGCGTATTCCCGACGAGTTCCAGCGCGCTGCCTGCGATGTTCATGGCCGTATCCGCTTACACTATCATGTTGCAAGGCTCCGACGCGGGGTCAGGGCTGCCAATACAGCCGCGACGGCGATCAATGCCAAAACGTCTCCCCAGAGATGCCCGATGTGCTGGTGATTGGCGAGCGACTGAACTCCCATGATCCCGCCGTGCACGATACTCGACCAGACGGTAAACCAGATCAGGCTTCTGTGTGCCATCGGATCGCGGGAGGCGAGCATCAGGAACACGCCGAGCGTGGCATAGATACCGAGGATCATCTCGAGATACTCCGAGCGTCCCGCTTCATGCCAAACCCAGCCGGACGGCCAGACGATGCCGAGCGGCCAAATGCCGAAAGTAAAGGTCAGCCCCACGACTACCAGAGCGATGCGTAGATATTTGATGCGATCGGCTTCAGTCATTCTGTTCTCCTTTAGATCATCGGTTGCAACGTTGATGGCTGGATATCGGGCCGTGGAAGGTGCGGAAGACCGCGAAGAAGTCAGACGCGGCTTCCGACGACTTGGCCACTTATACTCGTATGATGTTGCCCTTGAGCGAATAGAGAATCGCAATCACGTCCTTCTTCGTATCCTCGCTCAGTCTATGTTTCTCCATCGCTCCGACAATATCGTCGGTCGCCGCCAGATACTCCTGTTCACTGATGTTCATGCCCTTGTGTGCGGCGAGCATGTCTTTGCCCGTGTAGGTTTCCGGGCCGCCGGAGCCGGCGCTGAAAAACTCCCGTGCCATCTTCTTGGCGCGATCCAGGTCCTTGATGTTCTCGAATCGGGTCTTCACGATGGGATTCGCCAGGTGGGCGGCCATAACATCGTCCACGAGTCTGGCAATGCCCTTGGCGCCGCCCAGTCGTTCATATAGCGTAGTGGTCATAGTCGTTTACTCCTCTTGTTGTAAGCCATGAAATGGTGTTGCGGCCAACGGCCGATTCGATGTTCGACTACTTGCGCTTGATGACCACCTCAAGGTACTGGCCCGGGGCCGCCAGCGAACCGTCGGTCGCGCGATTGAACCGTTCGGCCAGGGCGATCAGGTCCGTGGCGAGCGATTCCTGCCTGGCGGAATCGAGCGCGCCGAACGCCTTCTGCATCGGGCCGTAGAAGGTGCGGAAGACCTCGAGCCAGTGGGCCGCGCTGCGGTAGCGAAACACGAAGTCCTTGCGCTCGACCGCCATCGAGTCGAGCCGATTGCCGAACAACTCGCGCAGGCGCTCTTCCGTGCCCCAGAGCGAGGGTGGCTTTACGCCGGCCGGCGGGGGCAGGTACCGGCCCATCAGCTTGAAGAGTTCGCCGATGAAGCTGGAAGGGGTCCAGTTGGCCAGACCGATTTTTCCGCCCGGCTTGCAGACCCGCGCCATTTCGGCGGCGGCTTTCTCCTGGTCGGGAGTGAACATCACGCCAAACGTGGACAACACGACATCGAAACTCGCGTCGGCATATTGCAGGTTCTCGGCATCCGCCTGCTCGAACTTCACCGGCAGGCCTTCGGCGCTCGCGCGGGCGCGCCCGCGCTCGAGCAGCGCCGGGACGTAGTCGGTCGAGGTGACATCGGCCCAACGCCGCGCCGCGGCGAGCGTCGCATTGCCGTTGCCGGCGGCGACATCGAGCACGCGCGCGCCCGGACGCAGGTCGAGCGCCTCGCAAAGTGATTCGCCGACGATCTGCAGCGTGGTGCCGACGACGGCATAGTCGCCGGCGGACCAGGCAGCTTGTTGCTTGCCCTTCACGGCTGCGAGGTCGACTGTGGGTTGGGGGGTGGAAACGACTGCGGACATGGTTTTTCTCCTGGTGACGAGGTTTGGAAACGTGTCTTGGTGCAGCAGCGTGTTACTGTTACTCATTGTCGGATCCGGCTTTGGCGTTGCCGATCGACATACCGCTATTTCACTCCACGCGAGAGCGCACGGGGTCCCGCAAAGCGGGACAGGATGCGGGACAAAAGCCGGGACAGTGCCGCTAGAATCAGGCAGAGACCACGGGGGTTCAGGCAAGGTGCAGGACCGGGCGCATTCCTTTGGCTACTGGCTGCGGCGTCGCCGCAAGGCGCTCGATCTCACCCAGGAGGCGCTCGCCCAGCGGGTCAGCTGCTCGGACTTCACGATCAGAAAGATCGAAGCCGATGAGCGCAGACCGTCGCGGCATCTCGCCGACCGGCTCGTCACGGCGCTCGCCATCCCGGAAGAGGAGCGGCGCGCCTTCCTCGATGCGGCGCGCGCGATCCGCGCCACCCATCGCCTGCCGCTCGACGCTGCGCCGCTCGGCGCGGCCGCGGGCAAGCTTGCGCCTGAAACCGCGCACGATCCCGCTACTCGCTCCACGCACGAAAGCGCGCCATTTGTCGGCCGAGGCGTCGAATACGGCCTGCTCATCGGGCTCATCGCGCGGTTGACGACCGGCACCGGCCAGGCCGTCCTGATCGAAGGCGAGCCCGGCATCGGCAAGAGCCGTTTGATGCGCGAGGTCGCACGCTACGCGGAAGCCCAGGGCCTGCCGACACTCGCGACAAATTGTTTCGAGATCGATCGGGCGATGCCCTATCAGCCCGTGATCGATCTGGTCACGCGCGCGCTCGACCGAGCGTCACCCGCCGCGTTGCGCAAGATCGCGCCCGTGTCGCTCGCCGAGCTTGCCGCGCTGGTTCCCGCGGTGGCCGAGCGCTTTCCGGATCTGCCGCAGCTGTCGCGCGATTTTCCCGAGGCACGCCAGGCGCGCCTGTTGCGCGCAGTCGGGCAGCTCCTCGAAGCGACGGTAAACGGTCGGCCGCTCATTCTCGTGGTCGACGATATTCAGTGGGCCGACGACGCGAGCGCGCAGGTGCTCCACTACCTCGCCCGGCATGTCGCCGAACGACCGGCACTCCTGATCTACGCATATCGCGACGAGAACCTCGACAGCGACGAGCGGCTCGCGCGGCTGGTCGAGAGCTTGCGCCGCGAGACCGACGCACGCCATGTGCTCCTCGCGCGACTGGGACTTGGCGATGCCGAGAGCCTCGTCGCGGCGCTCGGCGATTCGCGGCTCGCCGCCCCCGGACTGGCCGAGCGCCTGCATCGTGAGACCGAGGGCAATCCGTTCTTTCTCATGTCGATCCTGCAGTCCCTGATCGAAGGCGAGATCCCGCTGGAAACCCGCCTGAGCGGAGAGCCCGCGATGCTTCCGGATGCCTTGCGCGCCGCCGTGCGCGCCCGCATCACGCGGGTGCCGCAGGAGATCCGGCCGACGCTCGAGACCGCCGCCGTCCTCGGCCGGCGCTTCGACTTCGACACCCTGCTCGACGTAACACGCGAGCCCGAAGGGCGGCTGCTCGACGCGCTGGAGGCACTCGTGAAGCGCCGTTTGTTGCGCGAGGAGTCCGAAGGCGGGGTGTACGACTTCAGCCACGACAAGGTCCGCGAGGTGGTCTACCGCGACATCGGCGGGGCCCGGCGCATGCTGCTGCATCGGTCGGTGGCTGAAGTCCTGGAGCGCCGCGGCGAAGGCGAAGCGCACGAGCGCGACGCCCGGCTCGCTGAGCACTACGAGCGTGCTCACGTCTGGTCGAAGGCGCTCGAGTACCTCGTCCTGGCCGGGGAGCGCTCCCAGGCGCTGTTCGCGATGCGCGACGCCTTGCACTGGCTGGACCGCGCGGTCGCGCTCTCCGAATCTCACCCGGAGGCACTGGACGAGAAGGAACGCTTGGCGCTCTACGAGCGGCGCGGTGCCGCGCGCGCACAGGCCGGGCAGACCGAAGGCGCCGTGGCGGACATGCGCCGCGTCATCGACGCGGCGCGGGCGGCGGGCGAACGCGAGAAGGCGCGCGACGCGCTGATTCAGCTCGGCATGGCGTACCGGCGCGCCGATGCGTACGATGAGGCGACCGCGTGTCTCACCGCGGCCCTGGCGGAATCCCGCGCGATGAACGACGAGCACCAGGCCGCCGACACCCTCTATCACCTCGGCACGGTCGCCTGGAGCACCGGGGTAAACGACCAGGCCATCGCGTTTCACCAGGAGGCGGTCGAAATTTGCGCGCGGACCGGACTTGCCGATCTCGTTGCCGTGCAGGCCTACCACGGGCGCGGCGAAGCGCACTTTGCCAACGCCGAGCCCGCCGCGGCGATCCGGTGCTACGCCCGGTCGCTCGAACTCGCGCGCGGTATCGGCGACAAGAGCTACGAGTCCGAGAACCTGATGATGATCGGGCATGCCTGCACCGGAACCAAAGGGTTCGGGGACTACCCGCGTGCCCTGGCGAACTTCGATGAGGCGCTCGAGATTGCGCGCGCGGCAGACCTGCAGTGGCATCTGGGTCCCACGCTGCTCGGACTCGACCACGTGCGTGCCTGCACCGGGAACTACGGCCCAGCATGGACCGGCATGATGAAAACCCTTCGCTGGCTCGAAAACCTGAAGCAGGTGCGCTATCAGCTCATCGCCTACGATTTCATCGGCCATCTCCTGCTCGACCTCGACTTGGACGAGCAAGCGCTCCAGCACATGGAGCGCGGTCTCGCACTCAGCCGCGAAACCGGCATCGATTTCTGGCGCGTCGCCATCGAGGCGCACCGCGCGATCGCGCGGTCACGGCTCGGTCATCAGGACGTCGCGCCGGCGCTGCAGGACGCGCTCGAACAAGCGCGCCGCCGCTGCGAGCGCTATCTGGTGACGAGGTGTCTCGAGGGATTGGCCGCGGTCGCGCTCCGCCAGGGCGACGCGAGCCGCTGCCGCATGTTCGCGGACGAACTGCTCGTGCTCGCGGGGTCAAACGGCTTGCGCGAGCTCGAAGCGAGCGCGCGGCGCTGGCACGGCGAGGCATGGCTCGCGGAGAAAGCCTACGCGCCGGCGCAGGCCGAGTTGTCGCGCGCCGCGGCGCTGGCGCAGGATATCGGCCGAGTACGACTCCAGATGGATGCGGAGGCCGGGCTGGCGCGCCTGTTTACGGCGCAGGGTCAGCCCGACGCCGCGCGGCCCCACGGCGCCAGGGCGCGCGCGATCGCGGAGACGGTCGAGAAGAGCCTGGTGTCCTCGGGACTCGAGACGCGGCTGCGTCCGACCGGGGACTCGCGCTGAGGAAAATTGGCGATGAAACTGCCCGAGCTCCTCGGCATTGACCTTCCGATCATTCAGGCGCCCATGGCGGGCGTGCAGGGCAGCGCGCTGGCGGTGGCGGTATCCAATGCAGGCGGTCTGGGCTCGCTGCCTTGCGCGATGCTCGGCCTCGATGCCAAAAGCAGCGACATGACCAAAGGACGACTCGAAGCCTTCACCGACGGCGTGATCGCGGTCATCATCACGATCATGGTGCTGGAATTGAAGGTCCCGCACGACGCCGACCCGAAAGCGCTCGTGCCGCTCATCCCGGTGTTCCTGAGCTACGTGCTGAGCTTCGTGTTCGTCGGGATTTACTGGAACAACCACCATCACATGTTTCATGCGGTCCATCACGTCAACGGCGCGACGCTGTGGGCGAATCTGCATCTGCTGTTCTGGCTGTCGCTGGTGCCGTTCGTCACGGGGTGGATGAATGAAAACCACTTCGCGGCGTTTCAGGTCGCGGCGTACGGGTTGGTGCTGCTCGGTGCGGCGTGCGCATACACCATCCTGACGCGCGCGCTTCTCGCGACGCACGCCAAGGATTCCCCGCTGGCCAACGCCCTGGGGAAGGATTTCAAGGGAAAGATCTCGGTCGCCATCTATGTCGCGGCGATTCCGCTTGCCTTCGTCCACCCCTGGATTGCATGCGGCCTGTACGTGCTGGTGGCCGCGATCTGGCTGTTCCCCGATCGCCGGTTCGAAAAGCTGTTTAAAGGAGAAATGACATGACCTTTATGTCCCATCGCCATAGCAGTCGGATGCAAGAAATGTCCGGCATTCACAGTCTGTCCGCTGAAAGGCGTCATCGGCGACTACAAGAAGCCGGACGAAACGCCGCGGCAAACCGACAAAGCGAAGCGCGAAGCAAAGACGATGAAGTAGTGACGGCACTCGTCGTCCCGACCGCAAAAAAAGGGGGCAGCCTCAGCTGCCCCCTTTTGCTTGCGGCTCCCCGGGAATCCCCCCGTTCGCCCGATCGAAAGTCAGCGGCGGGAGAGACCGGTAGCCTTGCGGTCGACCGATATGATGATCAGAGTTTCCGGAGCGGCGCGCATGCTGCTGTTCGAATAGGTCAACTGGCCCTCGCCCTGGTAAAAGGCCTGATAACGCTGCGTATCACCGCCGAAATAAAACGGCTGGAAAGATCTGCCCGTGATATGGGTCTGCGAATCGTCGGGCACTCCAATCAATTTCTCCACCCTGCCCCTGCTCATGCCGATTTCCAGCTTGGCGAACTTGCTCTTGGCGGCGGCAGTGCCAAAAATCTCCCCGCTGATTTTGCCGTCTTTGGATTTCACTTTCCGCCCGTCTGTTCTTGCCGGCGCCGGTGCGGGTTCAGTTTTCGCGCTGGTTGCCGGGGCAGGCTCGGCCTTCGCGCTGGTTGCGGGTTGAGGCGAACTTGAGGCGGCGGCAGGCGGTGGCGCGTCAGTTTTCTGGCGTGATGCGCAACCAAAAAGGAAAACCAGGCAAGCACCGGAAATCAGCAAGTAATTGCGGACCATGCGTCAGCTCCTGTCAGTGAAAGGTGTAGGCAGTATAGATTAGCGGTGCGGCCTTCGCTCATGTTACCCGTGACCCGTCGCAATCGCCGCAACTTCGAGCGCATCCTCCGGCGGCCGGTTCCCGCGCCACACGACGTGCAGGTCGGGCCTGAGCAGCAAAAGGTCGTGGCCGTACACCTGCCGCGGCGCGTCGTCCGGTATGTCGAGCACCGTCAGCGGCGCGCCGCAGGCGCGCAGCGCTTTTTCCAGCGCCGAGGTGTCGGCCCGGGTGCGACCAAGGCGCAGCAGCGTGCAGCCCTCGAACGCAATGCGGTCCTGCATCGGCGTGCCATCTGCGAGCCACACGTGCGGCAGGCGCGCGCCCGGCCACGTGGTCGGCTCGTAGGTGCGAAACAGATGTTCGGGCCCGCCGGGAATGTCGCAGACGACGGGCGAGTTCACGTAGCGGTAGCCGAGTTCGGCGCCGATCATCTCGTTCGACTTGGGCTGCTCGACGCTCGCGACGCGCACGAGATTCTCGCGCGTGGCGGCGCCCTCGGGCGTGTCGTCGCGGATGTCGGGCCGGTATTGCGCGCGCCACTTGCGCCGCCCGAGCGAAGCGTAGCGCGAGGCGCCGACGTTGCGATCGCCGACCTGCCGCCGTTCGAATTCGTAGGAATCGAGCAGCGCCGGCCCGCCCCAGCCCTGCTGCGTCGCCGCAAGCTTCCAGGAAAGATCGATCGCGTCGCCGACGCCGGAATTCATCCCGAGGCCGCCGGTCGGGATCACCAGGTGCACTGCGTCCCCGGCGAGGAACACGCGGCCTTCCCGATAGCGGTCCGCCAGCAGCAGGTTCTGCCGCCACGGGTTGCAGGTGAGCATTTCGTACTTCACGGGAACCGCGACGGTGCGCTCGAACATCGCCTTCATGTCCTCGTCGCGCTCGACCACCGAGTGCAGCGTGAAGTGGCGCGTGGAGTCCTGCATGATGAGGAAGGTGCTGTTGCCGTCGGCGACGTGATAGTGCCGGCCCTTGCCGGGGCCGTTGCCGATGGGGATGCGCTCGAACAGCTCGTCGCAGCGGTACAGCGCCTGGCGAAGCTCGAGCAGATTGGCTTCGCCACGCAGCTTGATGCGCAGTTGCTTGCGCACGGTGCTCGATCCGCCGTCGCAGCCCACCATATACGACGCACCGATCGTGCCGCCGCTTGTCCGACCCCTGCCATCCGCATTCTTCACCTGCGCGGTGACGCCCGATTCGTCCTGCGTGAAGGATTCGAGCCGGCACCCGTAGCGCACGCTGACGCAGGGCAGCGCCTCCGCGATCGACCTCAGCAGCGGCTCCAGCGTGTATTGGGAAATGAGCTGGTAGGGCTCCAGCGGCATGCTGCCGTCGTTGCAGGCGCGGATCTTGGCGCGCGCTTTTTCCACCGAAGGGTAGCGCTGGTGCACGAGCGGCGGCTCGGCAAGCGACAGGATGATGAACACGTCCATCGGGACATCGGCCCGCAGCCCGGCGGCGCGCACCTTGTCGGCGATGCCCATGCGCCGGAAGATTTCCATGGTGCGCGCATTGCAGCGCTCCATCTTGGGAAGGAACTGGGGCGCTTCCTTCTGCTCGATCAGCGTGCAGCGCACGCCGCGCTTGCCGAGATCGATGGCGAGAACGAGCCCGACCGGGCCGCCGCCGACGATGAGCACCTGCGTTTCCATGGCGCGCATTTTGCCTTATCCTGCCGGTTCCCATGATGATCATAGAGAAGATCAAGGTGCGCGTGACGGAAACCGGGCAGACCCTGGACGTCGTCGTCTACAGCAAGCGGGCCGACCGGATCGAAGTGGTGCTCGGCGAAGGCATCCACAACGTCAAGTGCGAGCTGACTCCGACTCGAATGGGCCTGTCCTATGCCGGGAGCGTGAGAGGGCGGGAGCTTGTCTACGAGCGCAGTCGCGAGCAGGTTCAAGCCGATATCGACAAGCTCAACCCTGCCCTGCGCGAACCCAGACGGCGCGGGTGACGGCGCGAGCGGCCGAATGGTCGGACCGCGGCAAGCGCCGCACCGTTACTTGACCTCGTCGATCCACGCCATCTGGATCGCTTCGAGGATCTTCTCTCCGCAGCGACCCGGATCGTCGTCGAAGCCCTCCAACTCCTGCACCCACTTGAACAGGTCGGTAAAGCGCACGGACAGGGGATCCACGTCGGGGTGTTTTTCCGATAGCGCTATCGCGATGTCCAGCGTGTCGGTCCATTTCATAGCCACCTCTACTTGATCTCCTTCACCATGTTGATGGTGTACTTCGGAATCTCGATCGTGAGATCGCTGTCCTTGACGAGCGCCTGGCAGGAAAGCCGCGAGTTCGGCTCCAGCCCCCAGGCCTTGTCGAGCAGATCGTCCTCTTTCTCCTCCGACGGATCCAGCGTATCGAAGCCCTCGCGCACGACGACGTGGCAGGTGGTGCATGCGCAGGACTTTTCGCAGGCGTGCTCGATCTCCACGCCGTTGGCGAGGAGATTGTCGCAGAGAGAAACGCCGTTTTTTGCCTCGATGACGGCGCCCGCGGGACACAGCTCCTCATGCGGAAGGACGATGATCTGCGGCATAAAGCCTAGAGGCTCTCGACTTTCCTGCCGGCGAGCGCGCGCTTGATGGATCGATCCATGCGCCGCCCGGCGAACGTTTCCGTGGCGCGGTTGACGCGCTCGACGGCCGATTTGATGGTCCGGTGATCGGTGCAGGAAAGGGTCTTGCGCAAGGCCTCCAGCTCGGCGCGCACCGCCGCCAGCTCCTCCGCCGAGAGCAGATCGGTATCCTCGCGCAGCGCGGCTTCCGTCGCCTCGAGCATGCGTTCGCCTTCGACCTGCTGTTCCTTGAGCGCGCGCACGTGCACGTCATCCTTGGCGTGGTCGAACGAGTCCCTGAGCATCTGCGTGATCTGCTCGTCGGTGAGGCCATAGGAAGGCTTGACCGCGATCGCCGCCTCGACGCCGGTCGTGGATTCCCGCGCCGAGACCGAAAGCAGGCCGTCCGCGTCCACCTGGAAGGTGACGCGGATGCGCGCGGCGCCGGCGACCATCGGCGGGATACCGCGCAATTCGAACCTTGCGAGGGAGCGGCAGTCGGACACGAGCTCGCGCTCACCCTGCACGACGTGCATGCTCATCGCGGTCTGGCCGTCCTTGTAAGTGGTGAACTCCTGCGCGCGCGCCACGGGAATCGTGGAATTGCGCGGGATGACCTTCTCCGCGAGGCCCCCCATGGTCTCGATGCCGAGCGAAAGGGGGATGACGTCAAGCAGCAGCCAGTCGTCGGCGGATGCGCTGTTGCCGGCGAGTACATTGGCCTGGATCGCGGCGCCGAGCGCGACCACCTTGTCCGGATCGAGATTGGTGAGCGGAGTCTGGCCGAACAATTCGGCGACCGCCCGCTGCACGTGCGGCATGCGCGTCGCGCCGCCGACCATCACCACGCCCTTCACCTCGCTCCATTCCAGCCGCGCGTCGCGCAGCGCCTTGCGCGTGGGCCCCAGGGTCTTCGCGACGAGGTGCCGCGTCATGTCCTGGAATTCCTTCTGCGTGACGAGCGCATCCACCGTCTCGCCGCTCGCGAGCGCAGCCGAGATGCGCGCCTCCGCGTTCGAAGTCAGGAACTCCTTGGCGACGCGCGACTTCGTGAGCAGGAGCCGAGTGTCCTCGGCGGAGAGCGGCGCGAGCTTCGCCTGCTCGACCACCCAGCAGAAAAGCCGATGATCGAAATCATCGCCGCCGAGCGCTGCGTCGCCGTTGGTCGCCATCACCTCGAACACGCCCTTCGACAGCTTGAGGATCGAGATGTCGAAAGTGCCCCCGCCCAGATCGTAGACGGCGTAAATGCCCTCGGCGGCGTTGTCCAGCCCGTAGGCGATCGCCGCCGCGGTCGGCTCATTCAAAAGCCGCAGCACGTTCAGGCCCGCGAGCTTTCCGGCGTCCTTGGTGGCCTGGCGCTGCGCGTCGTCGAAATACGCGGGGACTGTGATCACCGCTCCCGTGAGCTCACCGCCTGTCTTTCCGAACAGGCTCTCTTCGGCTCGCGCGCGCAATACCTTGAGTATTTCCGCGGAGACCTCGACCGGGCTTTTCACGCCGGCGACAGTGCGGATTTGCACCATGCCGGGTGAATCGAGAAAATCGTAAGGGCTGTTTTCCACGTGCGTAACGTCCTTCAGCCCCCGGCCCATGAAGCGCTTCACCGATACGATCGAATTCTTGGGGTCACGCGCCTGATCGGTTTCCGCCGCGCGGCCTACGATCGTGCGGCCATCATCGAGGTAGCGAACGACCGAAGGCAGCAACCCATTCCCGTCATGGTCGTTGAGCACCACCGCGACGCCGTTGCGCACCGTCGCCACCAGCGAATTGGTCGTGCCGAGATCGATGCCCACGGCGCGCCGGTGCTCGTGCGGGGCGGGCGACTGTCCGGGCTCGGAGATCTGCAGCAGCGCCATTTCAGACTCTGAAACTCATGCCTCGAGTTCCGCGAGCTTGTCATCGATCTCGTCGTCGAGCTTTTCGTAGAACATCAGCATGCGGGCGGTCTGCGAAGCGGCTTCGTCATCGCGGCCTTCGTCCAGTTGATCATGCAGTTTTCCATAGATCTTCCTGCTCTCGTCGCGCAAGCCGGCTTGCAGTCGAAGCAAGGCTTCGGGTTCTTCGGAGCCGGCTTCGATGCGTTCGCGCCAGCTCATCTGTTTCATCAGGAACTCTGGCGGCATCGCCGTATTCGTTTCGAACTTCGGATCCACGCCGCGCAATTGCAGGATATAGACGGCCCGCCGCAAGGGCGACTTCAGGGTTTGATAGGCTTCGTTCACCCGGGTCGCGAGCTGCATGGATACGCGCCGCTCGGCCTCGGGAGCGGTGGCAAAGCGGTCCGGATGCACTTCGCGCTGCAGCTCACGATAGCGGCGATCGAGTTCGGCGGTATCGACCGCGAACTGAACCGGTATGCCAAACAGTTCGAAATGGTTTTGACTGAGATTGACGGGCATTGGGGTTCGCAAAAAAAGGGGCGGTCGCCCCTTTCATCTGGCCGCACGATGAACGGCGCTCACTACGAGGCGGAGGGGCCCCTCCCCCTCCTTGGCGTCCGTTCGATCGTGCGGGGATTCATGCGGCTTCGCCGCATGCAATCAAACGTTAAAGCTTTCGCCGCAGCCGCACTCATCCTTCACGTTGGGATTATTGAACTTCAGGCCCTCGTTCAACCCTTCTCGGGTGAAGTCCAGTTCGGTGCCGTCGAGAAACTGAAGGCTCTTCGGATCGACGACGACCTTGACGCCGTGGCTCTCGAAGGTCCGGTCATCCGGGTTGACGGCGTCGGCGTATTCGATCCGGTAGGCGAGCCCGGAGCAGCCCGAGGTGCGCACGCCCAGGCGCAGGCCCACGCCCTTTCCTCGCTTCGCGAGGAAAGAATTGACGTGGTTTGCGGCGCGTTCTGTGAGAGTAATTGCCATGATTGTCTTTAGGCCGCCTTGGCTTCCTTTTCAGCGGGCCGCTCCAGCCCGTGCTTCTTGCGGTAATCGACGATCGCCGCCTTGATCGCGTCCTCGGCGAGGATCGAACAGTGAATCTTGACCGGCGGTAGCGCCAGCTCTTCCGCGATCTGGGTGTTCCTGATCGTCTCCGCCTGGTCGAGCGTCTTGCCCTTCACCCACTCGGTGACGAGCGACGAGGACGCGATCGCAGAGCCGCAGCCGTAGGTCTTGAAACGGGCGTCTTCGATCACGCCCTGCTCGTTGACCCGGATCTGCAGCTTCATCACGTCGCCGCAGGCCGGCGCGCCCACCATGCCGGTGCCGACGTGCTCGTCGCCCTTGTCGAAAGAACCGACGTTGCGCGGGTTCTCGTAGTGGTCCAATACTTTGTCGCTGTATGCCATGGTGTTGCTCCTAGGTTTTGCTTTCCCCCGAATCCTGATTCCTCAGTGCGCCGCCCACTGCACGGTATTCAAGTCGACGCCTTCCTTATACATTTCCCACAGCGGCGACAGTTCGCGCAGCTTGCCGATCTTGGCGCGCAGAAGCTTGACGGCGTAGTCGATCTCCTCCTCGGTCGTGAAGCGCCCGATCGTGAAACGGATCGAGCTGTGGGCAAGTTCGTCCGAGCGTCCCAGCGCGCGCAGCACGTACGAGGGCTCGAGGCTCGCCGAAGTGCAGGCCGAGCCCGAGGACACGGCCACGTCCTTAATCCCCATGATCAGGGACTCGCCCTCGACGAAGTTGAAGCTGATATTGAGGTTGCCCGGTATGCGCCGTTCCATGTCGCCGTTAACGTATACCTCTTCCATGTCCTTGAAGCCGTTTAGCAGCCGGTCGCGCAAGCTCCGGATGCGCTCGCTCTCGGCCGCCATCTCGAGCTTGGCGATGCGGAACGCCTCGCCCATACCGACGATCTGATGCGTCGGGAGCGTTCCCGAGCGCAGCCCCCGCTCGTGGCCGCCGCCGTGGATCTGCGGCTCGATGCGTACCCGGGGCTTGCGGCGCACGTACAACGCGCCGATGCCTTTCGGGCCGTAGACCTTGTGCGCGGTGACGGTCAGGAGATCCACCTTCAGCTTCTGCAAGTCGACCGGGATCTTTCCGGCGGCTTGCACCGCGTCGCAGTGGAAGATGATGCCCTTCGCACGGCATATCTCGCCGATTTCGGCGATCGGCTGGATCACGCCGATCTCGTTGTTCACCATCATCACGGAAACCAGGACGGTATCCGGGCGGAGGGCCGCCTTGAATTTTTCCAGGTCGAGCAGGCCGTTCTGTTCCGGATCGAGGTAGGTCGCTTCGAATCCCTGGCGCTCGAGCTCGCGCACCGTGTCGAGCACCGCCTTGTGCTCGGTCTTCATCGTAACGATGTGCTTGCCCTTGCCCTTGTAGAAATTCGCCGCGCCTTTTATGGCGAGGTTGTTGCCTTCGGTCGCGCCGGAAGTCCAGATGATCTCCTTAGGGTCGGCGTTCAGCAGAGCGGCGACGTGCTCGCGCGCCTCCTCGACCGCTTTTTCCGCTTCCCAGCCGAACGCGTGCGAACGGCTCGCCGGGTTGCCGAACTGCTCGGTGAGGAAGGGAATCATCTTCTGCGCCACGCGCGGATCCACGGGCGTGGTCGCCGAATAATCGAGGTAGATCGGAAATTTCATATTGTGCGCGTCCCGTTCAGGCCGATACCGCGGCTTCCTTGGCGCGTTTGTCCTGAAGCACCCTCACCGACTCCTTGCGCGTTGCCTGCTGCGCAACGAGGTCCGAAAGCTTCACCGAATCCAGGTATTCGTACATTTTGTCGTTCAGCTTCGCCCACAGATCGTGGGTCATGCAGCGCTGCTCCTCGTGGCAGTTTTCCTTCCCGCCGCACTGCGTGGCATCGAGCGGCTCGTCCACCGCGGTGATGATGTCAGCGACCGATACCTTCTCGAGGTTGCGCGCGAGGGTGTAGCCGCCGCCGGGTCCGCGCACGCTCTCGACCAGCGTATGGCGGCGCAGCTTGCCGAACAGTTGCTCCAGATAGGAGAGCGAAATGCTTTGCCGCTGGCTGATGCCGGCGAGCGTCACCGGACCCTTTCCCCCGCGTAGGGCCAAGTCCAGCATCGCAGTCACCGCGAACCGCCCTTTGGTAGTCAATCTCATGGCTGCACCTCGACCGTCCGGAATACCCGATAAATTCGCTCGACTATATCAAATCCCGACAAATTTCGTCAACTATTCGCTGACCGCCTACTTGTTGACCACTTTCGGCCCCAAACGAAGCTGTTTCTGGGACTCGTCCCGCTCCGCTCGAAGTTGCTCAATCTGCTTCAAGATCAACTCGATACGTTTGTCCATCTCGACGCTGTGATCGAGCAAGCCCTGCACCGCTTTGGCAAGCGGGTCGTCTTCCGCTTTACTCGTGACCGCGTAGGCGGAAAACCCGAGCTTGGCCGCCTTTTCCTCGCGGGTCTTGTCCTGCTCGCCCAGGATGACGCGCGCCGGGATTCCAACCGCGGTCGCCCCGGCCGGAACATCTTTCACCACCACGGCGTTCGACCCGATCCTGGCGCCGTCGCCCACGGCGATCGGCCCGAGCAGCTTCGCCCCTGCGCCGATGACCACGCCGCGCCCCAGACTCGGGTGGCGTTTGCCTTTGTTCCAGGTGGTCCCGCCGAGCGTGACGCCGTGATACAGAGTGCAGTCGTCGCCGATCTCCGCCGTCTCACCGATCACTACCCCCATGCCGTGATCGATGAAGACCCGGCGCCCGATCGCCGCGCCGGGATGGATCTCGATGCCCGTGAGAAAACGCGAGGCATGTGACACCAGCCGCGCAAACCAGCGCAACCTCAAGCGCCACAGCCGGTGCGCGACTCGATGAATCAGAAGCGCATGAAAGCCGGGATAGCAGGTGATGACTTCCCAAGTCGAGCGCGCTGCGGGATCCCGCTCGAAGGTGCAGGCTATGTCTTCGCGAATTCGGGCAAACATCGGTTTTTCCTGAAAATTTGTCCGCAATTATCTTAACCCTTAGTGATTTGGTCAACTATTTCTCGCGGAAGTTCTGCTTGTCCCATCCCGCCAGCATGCCGCGCAGGATGTTGATCTCCACTTTCTCCAGGCGCGCCTTGGCAAAAAGCCTTCGCAATCGGTCCATGAGCTTGCGCGGATCGCGCGGGTGCAGGGTGCCGCTTGCGGTGAGGCTGCGTTCTAGGTGGGCGTAAAAGCGTTCCAGCTCTCGGTGAGTCGCGTACTCGATTTTCGGTGACGGCGCGGCCGGATCGAGCGCAGCCATCCGCACCTCGTAGGTCATCACTTGCACCGCCTGTGCGAGGTTGAGCGAGGCGTACTGCGAATCGGCCGGAATGTGCGCGATGCGGCTGCATTGCATGACGTCCCTGTTCGACAGCCCGACGGTCTCGTTGCCGAAAACCAGCGCGACCTCCTCGCTCCGCGCCGCCATCGCGATCTCACGGGCCGCCGCACGCGCAGCCAGCGGTGGATGAGAAAGGTCGCGCTCGCGCGCGCTCAGGGCGACGGAAAACGTCGTCCCCGCAAGCGCTTCGGCGAGTGTCTTGCACGCCTGAGCCGAGTCGAGCACGTCGCGCGCGCCCGCGGCCATTGCCCGCGCGTCTGCGTTGGGAAAACTCTTTGGAAGCACCAGATAGAGCCGCGCGAGTCCCATGGTCTTCATCGCGCGCGCCGTCGCGCCGATGTTGCCCGGATGCGAGGGGCGCGAGAGGACGACGCGGATTCGCGACAGCGGATCGCCGGCTTTCATACTAGAATCCAGCGCTTCGCTCTAGCGCTCTTTTCACTTTCAGGATACGCAATGCATCCGATGCTCGGAATCGCCGTGAGGGCCGCGCGGCGCGCCGCAGGTATTATCAGCCGCGCGGCGCGCGACGTGGACCTGCTGCCCGTCACGCGCAAGCGGCACAACGATTTCGTCACCGAAGTGGACCATGCCGCGGAGGAGGCGGTCATCGAGGTGCTGCACCGCGCCTATCCGGATCACGCGATTCTAGCAGAGGAGTCCGGTGCTACTGCCGGGCGCTCCGGGGAATCCGAGTACACCTGGATCATCGACCCGCTCGACGGCACGACCAATTTCATCCACGGTTTTCCGCAGTATGCCGTGTCGATCGCCTTGCGGCACAAGAACATCATCACCCAGGCGGTAATCTACGATCCCACGAAAAACGAGTTGTTCACGGCAAGCCGCGGACGCGGCGCGTACCTGAACGAGCGGCGCATCCGCGTCTCCAAGCGCGTGCAGCTCGCCGTGGCGCTGATCGGCACCGGGTTCCCGTTTCGCGACCTGCAAAGCCTCGATGAGTATCTCGCCATGTTCCGCGAGCTGACCGTGCGCACCGCCGGACTTCGTCGAGCCGGCGCCGCTTCGCTCGACATCGCCTACGTCGCAGCGGGACGGCTCGACGGCTTCTGGGAGATGGGTCTCTCGTCCTGGGACATGGCGGCGGGGGCTTTGCTGGTGCAGGAAGCCGGCGGACTCGTCGGCGATTTTCACGGCGAAGCGGACTATCTGGACTCGGGCCGCATCATCTGCGGCAACCCGAAGATCTTCGCTCAGCTGCTTCAGGTCATCGGACCGCTTTCGGCGAAGCGACCGCCGCTCTAAGACGTAGTGCGCCTGCCTCGCATTCTTATCGCCGCGACGATACTCTGCGCTTGCATCGCGCAGGGCGCCGAGCTGCGTATCGGGCTTGCCGCAGATGTCACGTCGATGGATCCGCATTTCCTCAATCTGCAACCGAACGTGAACGTTTCCTGGCACGTGTTCGACGCGCTGACGCACGTGAATGAAGACGCGCGCCTCATCCCCGGGCTCGCCACCTCATGGCGCGCGGTCGATCCAACCACCTGGGAGTTCCGTCTGCGCCGCGGGGTGAAGTTTCACGACGGGACGGACCTCACCGCGGACGACGTGGTGTTCTCGATCGAGCGCACTTTCCAGGTCCCCAACGGCCAGTTCCGGACCTTTACCCAACGCATCGTCGGCAAGCGCATCGTCGACGCGCACACCTTGCGGCTCACGACCGCGACGCCCTATGCGATGGTGCCCTACGACCTCAATTCGGTATTCATCGTGTCGAGGAAGGCGGCAGCCGGCGCGCGGCCCGAGGATTTCGATTCGGGCAAGGCGATGATCGGCTCGGGCCCTTTCAGGTTCGTGCGCTTCGCTCGCGGCGACCGCGTCGAACTCGCGCGCAACGACCGTTATTGGGAAAACTCCAGCGGAAAAGGCGGTGCTTGGGAAAAGGTCGTTTTCCGCATCGTTCCCACCGACCCGGCGCGACTCGCCGGATTGCTCTCCGGGGACCTCGATGCGATCGAGCAGGTCCCTACCGCGGACCTGCCGCGCATCCGGCGCGATCCCAAACTGCAGACCGCGCAGAAAGTTTCGTGGCGCACGATCTTTTTCCACCTGGACCAGCGCAGCGCGGCCCCGCCGGGACTCGCCGACAAGGCGGGCCGGCCGCTGGCGCGCAATCCGTTCCGCGATATGCGCGTACGCCAGGCCCTCTCCAAGGCGATCAACCGCCAGGCGATCGCCGAGCGCCTCATGGACGGGGCGGCGCTGCCGGCCTCGAACCTCGTCTCGCCGCCAGTGTTCGGCCATGCCGCGGACCTGAAACCGGACGCCTACGACCCCGAGGGAGCACGGCGCTTGCTCGGCGAAGCGGGCTATCCCGACGGATTCGCGATCATCCTCGCCTCGCCCAACAACCGCTACGTGAACGACGAGCAGATCGCGCAAGCCGTGGCGCAGATGCTCGCGCGAATCGGCTTGCGCGCCCGCGTCGAGGCGCTGCCGATCAGCGCCTACCTGACGAAGGGACGCAACGCCGAATTTGGCTTCGCGATGCTCGGCTGGGGCTCGTTCTCGGGCGATCTTGCGCTGCGCTCGCTTGTCGCCACCGTCAATCCGGACAAGGGTTTCGGCGCGTTCAACTGGTCGAGCTATTCCAACCCGCGGGTCGACGAGCTGCTCGAGCGCGCCTTCGCCAGCGTCGGGGAGAAGCAGCGCGAGGCCTTGGCGCGCGACGCAATGCGGCTTGCTATGCGTGACTATGCGGTCATCCCGCTGCATCACCAGATCACGACCTGGGCGATGAGAAAGCCGCTCGCCTACGCGCCGCGAACCGACGAATTCACCTTCGCGCACCACTTCCGGCCGCAGTAGGCCGGGCCGCTATGCTCTCGCATATCGTTCGCCGCGTGCTGCAGAGCTTCGCGGTGCTCGGAGTGATGTCGTTGCTGGTTTTCGCCGGCGTGTACGCCATCGGCAATCCGATGGACATCCTCGTCAATCCGCAGTCCGATCAGAAAGAGATCGCGCGCGCGGCCGCCGCGCTCGGCCTCGACAGGCCGCTCGTTGAGCAATACTTCTCGTTCATCAAGCACGCCGCGACCGGAGATCTCGGCAGGTCTTTCGCCTTCAACGTGCCTGCGATCGGCCTGATCCTCGAGCGCATGCCGGCAACTCTTGAGCTTGCGACCGCGGCGATGCTGATCGCGGTGCTGTTGGGGATCCCTCTCGGGCTATGGGCGGGACTCAAACCGGACTCCGCTGCCGGCAAGACCATCATGGCGGGTTCTATTCTCGGGTTCTCGCTTCCGACCTTCTGGGTCGGCCTGATGCTCATCATGGTGTTCTCCGTCTGGCTCGGCGCTTTGCCGACATCGGGCCGCGGACCGACGTCGAATATTCTCGGAATCCCGGTGAGCTTTCTTTCACTCGAAGGTCTGCGCCATCTCATCCTCCCCGCCGCGAATCTCGCCCTGTTCAATCTCGCGCTCATCATCCGGCTCGCGCGCACGGCGACGCGCGAAGCACTGCAGCAGGACTACATCCGGTTCGCACGCGCCAAGGGCCTGACGGAAAAGCGCATCGTCGGGGTGCACGTGCTGAAGAACGCGCTCGTTCCCATCGTCACCGTGGCGGGCGTGGAGTTCGGTTCGGTGATCGCCTTCGCCGTCGTTACCGAGTCGATATACGCGTGGCCGGGAATGGGCAAGCTCCTGATCGATTCGATCAACGTGCTCGACCGGCCCGTGATCGTCGGCTATCTGTGCATCGTCGTGACACTCTTCGTCGCGATCAACCTCCTGGTCGATCTCGCCTACTCGTGGCTCGATCCGCGGGTGCGGCTCGGTGAGGCAAGGTGACGCCCAGTCGCCGCTTCGCCGCCGAGTTCGCCGCGAGCCGAATCGCTGTTGCGGGGCTCGCGCTCCTCGCCCTGATCGCCCTCGCCGCGCTGCTCGCGCCCTGGATCTCGCCGCAGAATCCCTACGATCTGGCGCGCCTCGAGCTGCTCGACTCGCGCCTGCCTCCGCTCGCGCGCTCCGCCGCGGGCGGGATCTATTGGCTTGGCACCGACGACCAGGGCCGCGACATGCTGTCGGCCATCCTCTATGGCCTGCGCACCAGCGTCGCCGTCGGCCTGGCGAGCACGGCGCTGGCGCTGGCGATCGGCGTGAGCCTCGGCCTCGCCGCCGCATGGTTCGGCGGCTGGCTCGATGCGCTCCTCATGCGCCTCGCCGACCTGCAGCTCTCCTTTCCGTCGATCCTCATCGCGCTGGTGCTGCTCGCGGTGCTCGGACAAGGCCTGGACAAGATCATCGTCGCGCTCGTCGCCGTGCAATGGGCCTACTACGCCCGCACCGCGCGCGCCGCCGCCCTGGTCGAGCGGCGCAAGGAATACATCGAGGCCGCGACCTCGCTCGCGCTTTCGAGCGGACGGATCATTTTCCGCCACCTGCTGCCGAACTGCCTGCCGCCGCTGCTCGTGCTCGCCGCAGTCCAGGTCGCCGCGGCGATCACGCTCGAGGCGACGCTCTCTTTTTTGGGACTGGGGCTGCCGATCACGGAGCCGTCGCTCGGCCTCTTGATCTCGAACGGCTTCACCTACCTGCTTTCGGGCCACTACTGGATCAGCTTCTTCCCCGGGATCGCGTTGCTCGCTGCGGTGGTCGGCATCAATCTGGTCGCGGACCGGCTGCGCGACGTCCTGGATCCGCACCGGCGGCGATGAGTCTTATACTGTCATCGGAAAATATCCGGGCTCTTTTCGTTACAATGAACTCCTCCATATCAAGGAGACTTCTGCCATGTCCATTGCGAACCCTGCGGTGAAAGCGGCTCTATTGGTGACGTGCGCCGCCGCCCTTACCGTCGGTTGCCAGACGACCGATCCCTATACAGGCGAGAAGAAGACGACGAGCACGACCGTCGGCGCTCTTATCGGCGCGGGCGCCGGCGCGGCGATCGGGATGATCTCCGGCAGGGACGCGCAGCAGCGACGCAAGCGCGCGCTGGTCGGCGCAGGGGTCGGCGCGCTGAGCGGCGGCGCGGTCGGCGCCTACATGGACAAGCAGGAAAACGAGCTGCGAGCGCAGATGCGCGACAGCGGCGTCACCGTCACGCGCAAGGGCGAGGATATCGTCCTCAACATGCCCGGCAACATCACCTTCCGCACCGGCAGCGCGGATCTCAACGCACAGTTCTTCAAGGTGCTCGATGGTGTCGCGTCGGTGGCCAGGAAATACGACAAGACCATCATCGAGATTGCGGGTCATACCGACAACGTCGGCGACGCGAATTTCAACAGGCAGCTTTCCCAGCGCCGCGCCAGCGCCGTCGCCCAGTACCTCGTGAGCAAGGGCCTCTCGGAGTCGCGCCTCCTGACCGCCGCCGGCGGCGAAGAACATCCGATCGCGAGCAACTCGACCGAGCAGGGCCGCACCGCCAATCGACGGGTGGAAGTGACGCTCGCGCCGTTGAAGGAAGGCTGAGCCGGCGAGATCTAGTCGTACAAGCCCGCGCGGGCCTTGCCGCGGAACACCCGGTAGGCGAACGCCGTGTAGGCGAGGAGGAACGGCAGCACGATCACCACGCCCACGAGTATGACCTTGAGCGAGGACGGGTGCGATGCCGCTTCCCAGATGGTCATGCGGTCCATGACCACGTAAGGGAACAGGCTGTAGGCGAGCCCCGCGAAGGCGAGCGCGAAGATCGCCACCGCCGCCGCGAACGGCGCCCAGTCCGGTTCGGGCTCGCCGCGCTTCATTCGCCCCGTCGCAAGCCATACGAACACGCCCGCGGCGAGCGTCGCAAGCGGCAGGAGCATCAACGCGAGCGTGCGCGGAAAATCGAACCATCTCGCGTACACGGTCTGGCTCACGAACGGCGTGGCGAGACTCACCAGCGCGACGCCGAGCGCGACCCACATCAACCCCCAGCGCGCCCAGCCGAGCGCCTTCTTCTGGAGCTCGCCTTCGGTTTTCAATATGAGCCAAGTGGCGCCGAGGAGCACGTAGCCGCCGCACAGGGCGGCGCCCACGAGCAGCGCAAACAGGGTGTAGCCGAATCCCGAGTGAAAGCCGGTGATGTAGCGCCCGAGCATCAGCCCCTGTGCGAACGAGGCGAGGAAGGAGCCGAACCAAAACAGCCCGTTCCACAGCTCGCGGTGCCAGCCCTCGGCCTTGACGCGGAATTCAAAGGCGACGCCGCGCAGCATCAAGCCGATCAGCATCGCCACCACCGGAAGGTAGAGCGCCCCGAGCACGATGCCGTGCGCCACCGGAAAGGCGACCAGCAGTATCCCGACGCCCAGCACGAGCCACGTCTCGTTCGCGTCCCAGAACGGCCCGATCGAGGCGACCATCAGCTCCTGCTCGCGTGAATCGGCCGCCGGCATGAGCATCCCGACGCCGAGGTCGTAGCCGTCGAGGACCACGTACATAAGGACTGCAAGCCCCATGAGAAAAGCGAACACGAGCGGAAGGTCGAGGCTCATGCGTGCGCTCCCTTTCCCGCAAGGTGCGTAAGCACCACCATGTAGGCGATCAGCATCCCGCCATAAGTGAGGATGTAGCCCGTGAGGCTTGCGCCGAGCGCGGCACCCGAGGCGGCGCCCACCGCGTCGGCGGCCTTGAGCACTCCGGTGACGAGCCAGGGCTGCCTGCCGATCTCGGTGACGAGCCAGCCTGCGAGCGTCGCGATCCACCCCGCGAAAGTAGAGCCTGCGAAGACCCATAGCAGCCAGCGCGGCGGCAGCCTGCCGCCGCGCGTCATCCAAGTCCCCCCCCATCCGAGGAGCAGCATTAGCATCCCCAATCCGACCATTACGCGAAACGCGAAGAACACCGGAGCCACGGGCGGCGCGTCGGGTGCAAAAGCATCGATGCCCTTCAGCTCGGCGTCGCCGTCATGCTTGAGGATCAGGCTCGCGGCCTTGGGGATCTCGATCGCGAAGTCGTTCCTGCGCCGGTCGTCGTCCGGAACCGCGAAGAGCACCAGCGGCGCGCCCTTTTGCGTTTTCCAGATGGCTTCGATCGCGGCGATCTTCGCCGGCTGGTGTTCCAGGGTGTTGAGCCCATGCAGGACGCCGACGAAAATCTGCAGCGGCGCGAGCACCGCGGCCAGCATGAGGCCGAAGCGCAAGGTCTTGCGCGCCGAGACGTCTTCGCTCGCGTGCAACAGCCGCCACGCCGACAGACCCGCGACGACGAACGCGGCAGTGAGGCCGGATGCAAGCAGCATGTGGGTCAACCTGAAGGGAAACGACGGGTTGAAGATCACCTTCATCCAGTCTCCCGCGATAATCTGGCCGCCGTCCATCACCTGGCCGACGGGCGTCTGCATCCACGAGTTGAGCGCGAGGATCCAGAACGCCGAGAGCGTCGTGCCCAGCGCGACCATGGCGGCCGAGAAGACATGCATCCAGCCGGGCACGCGGTTCATTCCGAAGAGCATCACCCCGAGAAAGGTCGCCTCCAGGAAAAACGCCGTCAGCACCTCGTAGGCGAGCAGCGGCCCGGCGATGTTGCCGACTTTCAGCATGTATCCCGGCCAGTTCGTGCCGAACTGGAACGACATGGTGATGCCGCTCACCACGCCCATCGCGAAGGAAAGCGCGAATACCTTGGTCCAGAGCTTGTAGGTGGCGAGCCACGCCGCGTCGCCCGAGCTCGCGTAGCGTATGCGGAAATACAACAGGATCCAAGCGAGCGCGATCGTCAGGCTCGGGAACAGGATGTGAAACCCGATATTCAGCCCGAACTGCGCGCGGGCGAGAAGCAGGACATCCGCGTCCATGGCTGCCTATCATACGGAAAAACGTTCGCAACGAAAGCTCCATCGTGGGGTAATGGAATACGCCGCTCGCCGGCGGTGTTCTCGCCATGAAGTCCCGTTATTTCAACTAGGAGGAGTTGCCATGGTGAAGAAGATATTGGCTTTCTTGCTGTTCATCGGAACCGGTTTTCCGCTCTCGACGCTCGCGGACGGTTCCCTCGTGAGGTTCGACGGTGGAATAGGCGCTCAGCCACTCAGGGCCGGCGGCCTCACCAACGATGTGCTGGGCGTAAACCCAGGAGGGCGGCCATGGGTGATCGAACGCCTGCGCGCGGACGTAAAGCTCGACGGCCAGATCAAGGTCGACGGTCGCGGCTTGCTCCTTGCAGGCGGCAACAACATCGGAAGGACCGGCGGGCTGAGCGTACACGCCAGGCTGTTCTGCGGCGGCATTGCGCATAACTCGGGCACGGTGCCCCTCGATGCCGACGGTGATTTCCGAATCGAGGGTGTTCTCTCGCCCCTGCCGCCTTCGATATGCGCCGATCCCATACTGCTCATCGTGAGCGGCGCCGCCCCTGTGGGAAGCTGGTTCGCGGCCGGCATCCCGAAGGAGTAACGCGGCGATTCACCGCCGGCAGACGATCGCGTCTGCCGCGCGGTGATCGCACCGTCATCTCGTACCCCGGAAACGGCTGCGCGACGGGAGAAATTCCGTCGCGCAGTTTTTTTAGCGCGTGACTGCGGGTGTCAATGGTGGGGCAGTTTGACGCGTGAAACCGTCCAACGGGTAACGCCGTCCTCCTGCTCGTCGTTGGGATCACTGGTAAGCGGCAGCGCCAGGTTGGTCACGAACAACTCGTCGCCGACGATCACTAGGCTTGCCGGAAAGAGCAGCCCTTTGGGCGCGCCGTCCTTGCCGATCCCTTTGAAATCGCCCAGTCGAGCGAAAACGCGACCATTCTCGTTGACCCCGACGATTTCGTCGTTCTGGTTGGCCGCAACCCACAAGCGTCCGTGGCGGTCGAATACGATGCCATCGGCGCCGTTGATGCTTTCTGCGAATGAACTTAGCGCCATCGTCTCCGTATCGAGCCGGAAAACGCGATCATCAGCGGTATTGGCGATGTAAAGATGGCTGCCGCGGAAGGCCAGCCCATTGGCCCCGAATCCGGGGAACGCATGATCACCCGGTTTCAACCGCTCGTCGGAAAAGAACGTCGATGAAGTACCGGCGGGGAGATCGACCTTGAATATGTTGCCGCCGAACGAATCCGAGACGTACAGGTCACCCGCCGCATCAAACGTGATCGCGTTGAGCCCGCAGCCGTTCGGTTGCCCTCCGCAGACGGGAAAACTGGCAGATGGCGTGCTGGCGGCGGTGAACGGTGGCGAGAATTTGAGCACATTGCCGCCGCCGAAGTCGGCTACGTAAAGATTGCCGGCTGCATCGAACTCCATACCAAGGGGAACCACGCCAGGCAACGGAATAGTTACGCGGCGATGCCCGTTGCGCCCGAAGATGTGGATCACGTTCGTTGTGGAGAAATCGAATGTGGCGACGTAGATGTTGCCTGCCCGGTCGGCGGCGATGCCCTCGGGGAAACCCGGGCCGTTAGTGGGCAGCGTTGCGAACAGTTCGGCGGCATCGCGGTCGGTGACAAAATCCTTGTCTTTGTCCGCCCATGCGGCGCCGCTCGCCATCGAAACCAGAAACAGAGAAATGAAACCTGCCAGCAATTTCTTCATGTGCTCCTCCTTGTCGTTATTGAGTCCGCTTGAGGGCGGATGGGAGTGATGCGGGGGAAACAATGGCTATATAGAATCAAGGCCACGATCCTGTCAAGCGGCAAGCCCGTGCATCCGCCGCCGCCCGTGTGCTGCACCGCAAGAGAGTGCGCCGCTCGGCGCGGCCGTGATGCCATTAGGGGTCATTGCTTGCCGACTACCTTTCTGGTCTCAGTCCGCTTTGGCGGTGTTGAAGCACGTGGCTCAGCCCTAAGGTATTTTCTGATTCACGACACTAGAATAGGGGCGATGAAACCCGAAGCGCCCGCCCCCGCCGATTCCCTCGCGGCGCACACCCCCATGATGCAGCAGTACCTTCGCATCAAGGCGCAGCATGCGGACGTGCTGCTTTTCTACCGCATGGGCGACTTTTACGAGTTGTTCTACGAGGATGCGGAGCGCGCCTCGCGCCTGCTCGACATCACGCTCACGACGCGCGGCGCCTCCGCGGGCGCGCCAATCAAGATGGCCGGCGTGCCGTATCACGCGGTCGATCAGTATCTTGCGAAGCTCGTGCGCATCGGCGAGTCGGTGGCGATCTGCGAGCAGATCGGCGATCCGGCGACTTCGAAAGGTCCCGTCGACCGGCAGGTGACGCGCATCGTCACGCCGGGCACGCTCACCGACTCGACGCTCCTCGACGAGAAGACCGACAACATCCTGCTCGCGCTCTCACGTACGAAAGGCGCAGTCGGACTGGCCTGGCTCAATCTCGCGAGCGGCGATCTGCGCGTCACCGAGATCGCTCCGCAGATACTCGCGTCCGAGCTGCGCCGCATCGGCCCGGCGGAAATCCTGCTCGCGCAGAACACCGGCGAAGATGCCGTGCTTTCCGGCTACGCGCTCACGCGGCTCCCCGAGTGGCATTTCGAATTCGACACCGGGCGCAAGGTTCTGCTGAAGCAGCTCGGCGCGGCGAGCCTCGCCGGCTACGGCTGCGAGGAGCTGGAGCCCGCGATCGGCGCCTGCGGCGCACTGCTCGAATACGCGCGCAAGACCCAGGGACAGGCGCTCGCGCACGTGGCGGCGGTGATCCCGGAGCGCGTGAGCGAGTTCGTCCGCATGGACGCGGCGACAAGGCGCAACCTGGAGCTGACCGAGACGCTGCGCGGTGAGCCTTCGCCGACGCTCTTTTCGCTGCTCGACGAGTGCGCGACCGGCATGGGGAGCCGGCTGCTCCGGCATTGGCTGCACCATCCCTTGCGCGACCGCGAGACGCTCGCCGCGCGCCACGAGGCGGTCGCCGCGCTCGCCGAGGCCCACAACGGGGTCCACAAGCTCCTGCGCCGGTTCGCCGATGTCGAGCGCATCACCGGCCGCATCGCGCTCCGGAACGCGCGACCGCGCGACCTTTCGTCTCTGCGCGACAGCCTCGGCTTGCTGGCTGAGCTTTCGCGTGCGGTTCCAGGGAACACGCCGTTGCTGTCGACGCTGGCGACCGATCTTCAGACACCGACCGAGTGCGTTGAGCTTCTGCGTCGTGCTGTGCTGAAAGAACCGGCGGCGATGGTGCGCGAGGGCGGCGTGATCGCCGATGGCTACAGCAAGGAGCTCGACGAGCTGCGCAAGCTTCAGACGCACTCCGGCGAATTTCTCTCCGAGCTCGAGCTGCGCGAGCGCAGCCGCACCAATATCCCCAACCTGCGCGTCGCCTACAACAGCGTGCACGGCTTCTACATCGAGATTACCAACGCCCACTCCGAAAAGGTGCCTGCCGACTACCGCCGCAGGCAGACGCTTAAGAACGCCGAGCGCTATATCACGCCCGAGCTCAAGGAATTCGAGGACAAGGCGCTCTCGGCGCGCGACCGTGCGCTGGCGCTGGAGAAGTCGCTCTATGAAGAGCTGCTCGGGCTGCTAACTGCGCATCTCCCGGCGCTGCAGCGCATCGCGCGCGCGCTCGCCCAGCTCGACCTGCTCGCCTGTTTCTCTGCGACGGCCTCGTCACGCGACTACTGCCGGCCGGAATTCTCCGACGAAATCCTGATCGAGATCGACGCCGGGCGTCATCCAGTCGTGGAGGCGCAGATCGACCCGTTCATCGCCAACGGCACGCGGCTCTCTCCTGTCCGGCAACTGCTCCTCATCACCGGCCCCAACATGGGCGGCAAGTCCACTTACATGAGGCAGACCGCGCTGATCGTGCTCCTGGCGCACGTCGGCTCCTTCGCGCCTGCGAAATCCGCGCGCATCGGGCCGATTGACCAGATTTTTACGCGCGTCGGCGCGGCGGACGACCTCGCCGGCGGCCGTTCGACCTTCATGGTCGAGATGACCGAGTCGGCCAACATCCTGCACAACGCGACCGAAAAAAGTCTGGTGCTGATGGATGAGGTCGGGCGCGGCACTTCGACCTTCGACGGCCTCGCGCTCGCCTGGGCGATCGCCCGGCAGTTGATCGAGCGCAACAAGTCGCTCACACTCTTCGCCACGCACTATTTCGAGATGACGCGCCTCGCGCTCGAATACAAGGAAGCGGTCAACGTCCACCTGGACGCGGTCGAGCACAAGGACACGATCGTGTTCATGCATGCGGTCGAAGAAGGCCCCGCCTCGCAGAGCTACGGCCTGCAGGTCGCGCAGCTCGCCGGCGTCCCCAAGGGAGTGATTCGCAACGCACGCAGGTATTTGCAGATGCTGGAGGACTCGAGTCTCACGCGCGGGGGCCAGTCGGACCTTTTCGCCGAAGGCAAGTCCGACTCCGAACCGCCGAAGGAACCCGATGCCCTGCGGGAAGCACTGGAGGCAACCCATCCGGACGAGCTCACTCCTCGCGAGGCGCTGGAACTGCTCTACAAACTGAAGCGCCTGTGAAGCGGCGGCTCTTCATCCTGCTGCTGGGGATCGCAGGCTGCACTGCGCACATCCCGCCGCCCCTGCCTTCGGCTGTTGACACCGGCTTCGCGTTCGGGCTGATCGGCGACACGCCCTACGGCGCCTCCGAAGTATTGGCGCTCGACGCAATGATCGAGGAGATGAACCGCGAGCAGCTTGCCTTCGTGATTCACGTCGGCGACATCACTTCGGGCCTGGGGCCCTGCACCGACCGGTGGTTCGAGGCGAGAAAGCGCCAATTCCAAAAACTCAAGCACCCGTTCGTGATCGTTCCCGGCGATAACGACTGGGTGGACTGCCACCGCAGCGGCTTCGATCCCATGGAGCGGCTCGACAAGCTCCGGGAGCTGTTCCAATCGAGCGACCGGAGCCTGGGCGAGCGCACGATCGAACTCGAGCGGCAGTCGGGGCGCTACGCGCAGTATCGGGAGCACATGCGCTGGATCGCTGCGAACGTCCTCTTCGTCGGCGTCAACGTGCACGGAAGCAACAACAATCTCGGCAGGACGCCGACGATGGACGCCGAGCACCGCGAGCGCATGGCCGCGGTGCTGGCGTGGCTCGATGACAGCCGGCAGCTCGCCCAGCGGCGCGATCTTGCCGGCATGCTCGTCTTCGCGCAGGCCGATCCGGACTTCGAGGGCAAGTCCAGACGCCGCGGAGGCGACGGGTTTGCCGAATTCCGCAGCGCGCTACGCGATCTCGCTTCGAGGTTCGGCAAACCGATTCTGTTCGTGCACGGCGACTCGCACTTCTACAGGTTCGACCAGCCGCTCGCCGATCCGGCAACGGGTCAGCCGTTGCGCAACTTCACCCGCGTGATCGTGTTCGGCTCGCCGCAGACGCGCTGGATCCGCACGAACATCGACCCCTCATCGCCGCAGCTCTTCAGGTTGAGCCCGGTGCTGCAGACCGCGCCGGGTCAATAACCCGGCGCGGATCGACAGCGTTCGACACTTGGCTGGTACCGCTTTGCTGGAATTCCCGGCTTGGTCAGCCGTGCTCGTGCTCCGTGCCCGAGCGCTCGCCCAAGGCCTCGCCGCGTGGTCCACCGCGATGATGGCGTCCCATGCGTCCGCCGCGGTCCATGCTGTCGCGTATCGCTACCCGTACTTGCTCTTTCTGCTGGGTATCGAGCGCGTCATAGACCGCGATCCAGGAAGCGCGCACCTGAGTGCGGACCGCCTCCATCTGGGCGTGCATCTGCGAACCCAATTGGTCGCGCAGCTGCACGAATTGCTTCAGGTCCGCGCCGGGCTTGTCGATCTCGAGGCGCAGCTTCGCGCGCGTTTCCTCGCCCTTCGCGTGCATAGCCCGGAAGGCTTCGCGCTGCGCAAGCTGCGCCTTCTTCCACAGTTCTTCCTGCTGCGCATTGAGGTTGAGTTCCTTGTGCAGCTTCTCGAATCCGCGCATCGGACCCTGGCCTTCCGGGCCCTGGCCACGCGAGCCCATCTGGGCCCAACTCGATCCGACACCGACGAGGCCCGCGGCGAGCAGCCCCGCCATCAGTGTTCTCTTTCCGCTTTCAATCATGAGTCTCTCCTTCGAATGGGTTTGGAAGAACGACGCGCAATTGTCCCGCGAAGTCGTTTCCAAACTGTTGCTGGGGGCAGGAGGTTCGTTGCAAATTGTTTCGACAGAGTGCTCTTTTCGGTCCGCCCGCGCCGACAGGAGGAACGATAGGCACGCTCACGCAGCCGTGACTGGCGACCTTGGAAACACATCAGTACAGGTCGAGCGCGCAGCTCTTTAGCGCTTCGAGGGGAACGTACCTCAGGACATTTTCGTGAGTGGCTTCGAGGACGACGTGCGGCGCCATGCCGGCCTTGTAAGCCTCGACCCAGCGCAGCACGTGAAGGCACCATCGATCGCCGGGCGTCAAGCCCTTGAAGCGCATCTCCGGGCGCGGCGTGCTGAGATCGTTGCCGCGCGAGCGGCTGAACTCGAGGAAGTCCCCGGTCGTCTTGATACAGACTAAGTGCGCGACACCTTCCACGTCATGCGTCGCGCAGCAGCCGTCACGAAAGAAACCGGTGAGCGGCGCATAGCTGCAAGCGAGCAGCGGGCCGCCTAGGACGTTCTTTTCCTTGGAGAGGACGGAGCTCATGAGGAGATTCTATCCGGCCGCGGCGATCCAGTGTTTGACCTGCCCCACGGGGGCGTCCATGACTTTGAAGCGCTGCGGGAGTTTTTCCCGATTTTCGAATCCGGCCCGGCTATACTTCGGCCTATCGCTGAGGAATCAGCCGAATCTCGATCTTGCATCCCACGGCCTCGGCATACCTCTTCAATGAGGTCAGTGACGGTGCGTGCTTGCCTGCCGACTCGAGACGAGACACTGCGCTCTTGGATGTTCCCATGCGGGTTGCGACGGCTTCCTGAGTGAGCCCGGCGCGAGCACGCGCAGCGAGCATTTCGCCTGCCACTGCGTATTCGGTGGCGAGCGCTTGATAGGCCGCTTGGAAACCCCGGCGCTTCCTTGCCTTCCTGAGAAAGGCCACGTGGTCATGCCGGACGGGTTTGTACTTGGTTTCAGCCATGAAGTACCTCCTTCATTCGTTTGCGAGCCAACTTCAGCTCACGGTCGGGTGTCTGCTGCGATTTCTTGACGAATGCGTGCAGTACCACGACGCGCCGGCCCATGAGAAAACAATAGAACGCTCGCCCGATGCCCGACCGGCCCCTTGGCCTGAGTTCGAAAAGTCCTCCTCCGAACGCACGCGAGTACGGAAGCCGCAGATTCGGACCGTGCTCCATCAAAAGCTCCACCATCCGCGCATAGTCCGCGAGGACATCCGCAGGCCACGCTTCTATTTCTGCGAGCACTCTGGGATGGAAGTATTCGACGACATACGCCACTTCGTCATGTTCTCATCTTTGAGAACATCGGTCAACTGCTTCACGCTCACGCGGAACGTGACGTCCCCGCGACGATGTAGTGTTTGACCTGCCCGACGTTGGCGTCCATGACTTCGAAACGCTGCGGCAGTTTTTCCAGGTTCTCGAATCCGGCCGGTCGTACGGGCTCGCGGCCGGTCGCCTCGCGGATCGTCTCGGCGAACTTCGCCGGCTGGGCCGTCTCCATGCACACGAGCGGCACGCCCTGCTCGCGGTGCTCGAGCCCGACCTTCACGCCGTCCGCGGTGTGGGGGTCGATCATCACGCCGTAGTCTTTCCAGACGCGGCGGATCGTCGCGACACGGTCGGCATGTGTGCTCGAACCGGAGACGAACCCGGTTCCTGCGACGCGCTTGAAATACTCGGTGCCGGCAAGATCCAGCACACCCTCGCGTTCGAGTTTCTCCCACAGGCCGCGCAGCTTCGCGCCGTCGCCGCCGACGAGATCGAAGACGTAACGCTCGAAGTTCGAGGATTTCGAGATATCCATCGAAGGGCTGCTCGTCGCCTTGACTTCGGAAGCCTTGCGCACGCGGTAGCGCCCGGTGCGAAAGAACTCGTCTAGCACGTCGTTCTCGTTGGTGGCGACGATGAGCTTCCTGATCGGCAGGCCCATTTGCCGCGCGACGTACCCCGCATAGACGTTGCCGAAGTTGCCCGAGGGCACCGCGAAGGAAACCGTCCCGCCGACGGCGAAGCAAGCCTTGAAGTAGTACACGACCTGCGCCGCGACGCGCGCCCAGTTGATCGAGTTGACCGCGCCGATGCGATGCCTCGCCTTGAACGCAAAATCGCCGGAGATCGCCTTGACGATGTCCTGGCAGTCGTCGAACACGCCGCGGACTGCGATATTGAAGATGTTGGCATCCTGGAGCGAATACATCTGAGCCGCCTGGAAGGCGCTCATGCGGCCCTGCGGCGAGAGCATGAAGACCTGCACGTTTTTCTTGCCGCGCAGCGCGTACTCGGCCGACGAGCCGGTGTCGCCGGAGGTGGCGCCGACGACGTTGAGCCGCTTGCCGTGCTTTTCCAACACGTACTCGAACAGATTGCCGATGAGCTGCAGCGCGATGTCCTTGAAGGCGAGCGATGGCCCGCTGGAGAGGCCGAGAAGAAACAAGCCGGGCTCGAGCTTTTTCACCGGCGTGATGTCGTCGCTGCCGAAAATCGCTTTCGTGTAAGTCTTGTCGATCAGCCGCTTCAGGTCGCCGGCGGGAATGTCGTCGGCGAACTTCGACAGGATCGCGAACGCGAGTTGCGGGTAGCTCATGCCGCGCATCGCGGCAAGCTCCTCCGCGCTCAGTCTGGGCAAAACCTCCGGCACGAACAGGCCGCCGTCGGGGGCAAGACCTTCCAGTACGATCTCAGTGAACGCTTGCCGCTTGGCAAGGCCGCGGGTGCTGACGTAACGCATCGGGGCCGATCGGGCTGGAATCCAATCAGGGAATAGAGGAGTATATGGAATTGTTTACCCGTCAGCACAACGGGTAAATTCACAGGAGACGCCATGAGGAGCATTTTCAGACTGTTGGGTATGTTTGCGATTCTTCTGGCATTGGGCGGCTGCGCTGCAATGGAGGGGGTCAAGCCGTTCTGGACGCTGAACGACCAAGACTTCCGTCAGATTAAATCGGGAATGACGCAGGCCGACGTGGAAAATCGGGTCGGCAAACCGCTATGGAGGATGACCTTTGCCGCGCTGGCCGAGGAGGTATGGAGCTACGACTACCTCGACTACCACACCCACATGCGCTCGGTGATGCATTTCGACACCCGGGGCGTCCTGAAGTACGCGACCCAAGAGTACGACATGGACTACTATTCCAGCGTTTCTCCCTGATCGAAGCACGGGCCGTGACGAGCGTTTCCAAACTATTTACCGGGTTCGCGGCGGTTCTGGCGTTGCACGGCTGCGTTCACCCGGACTTTGCCGGGATGAGGGACTACTGGATGCTGAACGACGGGCACATCCAGCGGCTCAAGCCGGGCATGACCCAAGCGGAAGTGCAAGAAATCGTCGGCAAGCCCCCATGGAGGCTCGCCTTCCCTCAGAGAGAAGAGGAAATCTGGAGCTACAGATACCTGGACTACCACACGCGCATGCGCTCGTCGGTGCATTTCGACGCCCGAGGCATACTGAAGTACGCGACCCGGGAGTACGACATGGACTACTACGACTGCACGTGGTGTTGACCTAGGGAACCTCGAACATGCCATCCCCGCGCCCTTACTGCAGTTCCTCCAATCGGATGCGCGTCACGCGTCCGGTGACGACGGGCAGTCCCTCGATTTTCTTCATTGCGGCGTTGAGGTTCTTTTCCCGGGTTTCGTGGGTGAGCATGATGATATCCACCTGGTCCTCGCCCTCCGCCGGCTCGCGCTGGATCATCGCGCCGATGGAGATCGATCCATCGGCGAGGATGCGTGTGATGTCGGCAAGCACGCCCGGGCGGTCCTGCACCCGCATCCTCAGGTAATAGGAGGTCACCACCTCCTCCATCGGGAGTATCTTGATGTCCGCCATGCGGTCGGGCCGGAAAGCGAGGTGCGGGACGCGATGCTCGGGGTCCGCAGTGTGCAGACGCGTGACATCCACGAGGTCCGCGACCACAGCGCTCCCGGTGGGTTCGGCGCCCGCCCCCGCGCCGTAATACAGAGTCGGGCCGACGGCGTCGCCCCTCACGAGGACCGCGTTCATCACGCCCTCGACATTCGCGATGAGCCGCCGAGCGGGAATCAGCGTCGGGTGCACGCGCAATTCGATCCCTTCGGCGGTGCGCTTGGTGATCCCGAGCAGCTTGATGCGATAGCCGAGCTGCTCGGCGTAGCGGATATCTCCTTGCGTAAGCTTGGAGATGCCTTCCTTGTAGCACTTGTCGAATTGCATCGGAACGCCGAAAGCGATGGCCGCCATGATGGTCAGCTTGTGCGCCGCGTCCACGCCCTCGATGTCGAAGCTCGGGTCGGTCTCGGCGTAGCCGAGCTTTTGCGCTTCTTTCAGCACGGCGTCGAATGCCAGGCCTTTCTCGCGCATTTCCGAAAGGATGAAATTCGAGGTGCCGTTGATGATCCCCGCGATCCACTCGATGCGGTTGGCGGTGAGACCCTCGCGCAGCGCCTTGATAATGGGGATGCCGCCCGCGACCGCGCCTTCGAAGGCGACCATCGTGTCTTTCTTCTGCGCGGCGGCGAAGATCTCGTTACCGTACGTGGCGAGCAGCGCCTTGTTGGCGGTGACCACGTGCTTGCCGTTCTCGATCGCGGCAAGCACCAGGTCCTTGGCGACGGTGACCCCGCCGATCAACTCGATGACGATGTCGATTTCGGGATCGCGCACGACTTCGAAGGCGTCCGCCGTGACGCGCGCACGCCCCCCGGCGAGTCGCTTCGCTTTTTCCACGTCCTTGTCGGCGATGACGCTGATTTCGATGGCGCGCCCGGCGCGGCGCGTGATCTCCTCCCGGTTGCGCTCGAGCACCGCCCAGGTTCCGCCGCCCACCGTGCCGATGCCGAGCAGCCCTACCTTGATGGGTTTCATGCCAGCTTCTTTGCGAAGTGAAACGAGGTCACGACCATGCCCTCGCGGAAATAGAACTTGTGCGCCTGCGCTCGCTGGGTGCCCGAGTCGAGCGAAAGATTTTCGAACCTCGCCGCGCCGGCCTTTTGCTCGAGATAACCGAGCAAGGCGCGGCCGACGCCGGTCGAGCGGCGGCGCTCGTCGGTGACGAGATCGTCCACATAGAGCTGTTTGCCGGAGAAGGTGTTTTCGTACATGCGGTACACGGCGACGCCTGCGACCTCGACCCCCTCCACCGCGACGCACATGCGCGCGCCGCCGGCGAATACCCGCTTCATCTTCGCCTCGTATTCGGGGGGCAGCGCGGTGCGCAGCTGGCGGTGGACGGTTTCCGCTCTCTTGAGCCAGTCCGGCGCCGCGATCGCCCCTCCTGCGTCGGTGACTTCGATCATCTCAATCACAGCAAACCGTCCTTGCGAAACATATCCTTGATCCCTCGAATTGCCTGCCGGCTGCGGGCTTCATTTTCTATGAGCGCAATGCGCACATGATCGTCGCCGTAGTCGCCAAAGCCGATTCCCGGCGAGACCGCGACCTTGGCGTCCCGGAGTATCTTCTTCGCGAATTCGAGCGAGCCGAGCTTGGCATACGCGTCGGGAATTTTCGCCCAGACGTACATCGAGGCCTTCGGGTTCTCGACCCTCCAGCCGATCTCGTGCAGCCCCTTCACCATCACGTCGCGCCTCTTCTGGTACTTCATCCGATGCTCCTCGACGCAATCCTGTGGGCCTTCGAGCGCCACGATCGACGCCACCTGGATCGGTGTGAAGGTGCCGTAATCATGGTAACTCTTGATGCGCGCGAGCGCGTTGACCAGATCCTTGTTTCCCACCATGAAGCCGATCCGCCAGCCCGCCATGTTGTAGCTCTTCGACATGGTGAAGAATTCCACCGCGATGTCGCGCGCGCCGGGCACCTGCATGATGGAAGGCGCCTTCCAGCCATCGAAGGTTATGTCGGCGTAGGCGAGGTCGTGAACGACCAGGATGTCGTGGGTCTTGGCGAGGGCGATGACGCGCTCGAAAAATTCCAGCTCGACGCATCTCGCGGTCGGATTCGACGGAAATCCGATCACCAGCATCTTCGGCTTGGGAATCAGCTCGCGGATCGCGCGCTCGAGTTCCTCGAAGAAATCCACGTCCGCCGTCATACGTACCGAGCGGATGTCGGCGCCCGCGATGATCGCGCCGTAGATGTGGATCGGATAGCTCGGATTGGGTACGAGCACGGTGTCGCCCCGGTCCAGGCATGCGAGCATCAGGTGCGCGAGCCCCTCTTTCGAGCCGATGGTGACGATCGCCTCCGAGTCGGGATCGAACTCGACGCCGTAGCGCCTTTGGTACCAGGTGCATATTGCGCGGCGCAGGCGCGGGATGCCCTTAGACACCGAGTAGCCGTGCGTGTCGTCACGCCGAGCGGCTTCGATGAGCTTGGCGACGATGTGACCCGGCGTGGGGCCGTCCGGGTTGCCCATGCTCATGTCGATGACATCCTCGCCTGCATGCCGCGCCGCCATCTTCAATTCGTTGGTGATGTTGAAGACGTAAGGCGGAAGGCGCTTGATACGGGAAAACTCTCTCATGGCAGCGGGCCGGATGTGCGTCCGCCGCTCGGCCTTGAGCCGCGCTGCAGCGCAAAAAGTGGTAATGTTACCGGACGCTTACAGCACCGGCAAACTTGAAACTGCATCGCGAAGCCGCCTCTGCGCTCAACACGTTCACCGGCTACGGCAGCGGCTACGTGATGGTCAACAACCAGCGCATCGAGAAAAGCGTCGTCGTACTTCCCAATCGGATCATCTCCGACTGGGCCGCGACGACTTTCGAGGCGCTCGCACCCGCGCATATTGCCCCGCTCGCCGATCTGGGATGCGAGATCATCTTGCTCGGCACCGGCACGCAGCTGCGCTTCCCCCGCCCGGAGATCATCCGGGGGCTTGAGCGATCCGGGGTCGGCCTCGAGGTCATGGATGTGTACGCCGCCTGCCGCACCTACAACATTCTGCTTGCCGAACAGCGCAGTGTAGCGGCGGCTCTCTTGCTCGGGTGAAATTCTTGGCCCCTCCGGCTTGCGTCATTCCCGCGGAAGCGGGAATCCAGGGACGTTCAAAGTCCCTGGGCCCCCGCTTTCGCGGGGCACGCGATGGCAGCTGAGCAGTCATGCCTCGTAACTTGCGCATGTGGTTGTTGTTGGCGATCTTCGCCATCGCGTGGTTTTGCAATCTTGGCTACAGACACCTGGCGAAGTCCGACGAAGGCCGCTACGCGGAAATTCCCCGCGAGATGGTTGCGAGCGGCGACTGGCTCACGCCGCGACTGAACGGATTCAAGTACTTCGAGAAACCGCCGCTGCAATACTGGGCGACCGCGGCGGCGTTCAGCGTGTTCGGGCAGACCGAGTGGGCGGCGCGGCTTTGGCCGGGGCTCACCGGCTTTTTCGGCGTGCTGCTCGTATTCTGGTTCGGCAGTCGCTTACTCGGTCCGCCTGCGGGCCTGTACGGGGCGGCGGTTGTCGCAAGCAGCGCGATCTACGTTTCCATCGGCCACATGCTCACGCTCGACATGGGGCTCACCCTGTTCATGTCGGCTTCGGTATTCTCGATCGCTCTCGCGCAGCGTGACCAAGCGAGCGAAGCCGAACGCCGCCGCTGGATGCTCCTTGCCTGGGCCGCCGCCGCACTCGCGATGCTGAGCAAGGGCCTGATCGGGATCGTTCTTCCAGCAGGCGCGGTAGCGCTCTACGTCCTTGTCGAGCGCGACTGGAAGATCCTCGCGCGGCTGCACACCGCATCCGGCGCCTTGCTGTTCGCCGCGATTGCCGCACCGTGGTTCGTCGCCGTTTCGATCGTCAACCCGGAGTTTTTTCGCTTTTTCTTCATACACGAGCACTTTGAGCGCTTCCTCACCCAGGTACACAGGCGCGACGAGCCGGCCTGGTATTTCATCCCCGTGTTGCTCGCCGGCGTTCTTCCCTGGATCCTGAGTCTGTTTCCCGCGCTCTGGCACGCGTGGAAGCGCTCGCCGGATGTCGCATTCCAGCCGAAGCGTTTCCTGCTTTTGTGGTGCGCCCTCGTCTTTGTGTTCTTTTCGGCGTCCGGTTCGAAGCTCGCCTCCTATATCCTGCCGATCTTTCCGGCGCTGGCGCTGCTCATCGGGAGCACCATCGCTTCCTCAGGCCCGCGCTTCGCGCTCGCGCAGGCCGCCGTCGCCGGTCTGCTTGCAGTCGCCCTGGCAACGGCAGCGTCGCAGGTGTCGCGCTTTGCAACGGGCCGCCTTACGGCCGAGCTGCTCGCCGGCTACGCTCCCTGGCTGCTTGCCGCGGCCGTCTCTCTTCTCGCCGCAGCCGGCGTTTCCGCATGGCTCGCGCTTCGCGCGCGCCCTCGGGCCGCGGCTCTTGCGATTGCCTTCGGCGGTTTTGTCTCGGTGCAAGCCGCGACATCGGGGTATGAAGAGCTTTCACCCGCCTATTCCGCGTATCATATCGTCCAGAAAATCCGGGACCAAGTCAAACCGGACGTCCCCTTTTACGTGGTGCACACCTTCGACCACACCTTGCTGTTTTACCTGGGCCGGACCGTGACCATGGTCGGCTTCAAGGACGAGCTGGCGCAGCCGATCGCCTGGGAGCCAAAGAGTTTCCTGCCGGACACGGCGGCATTCGCGCGCGCCTGGGAAGGCGACTCAGAGGCATTCGCCATGTTTAACTCGCATTACCTTGCCGGCTTCCTCGAAACCCATCCTCTATCCATGCGGATCGTCGCGCGTGACGCGCGCCACGTGATCGTAAGAAAACCATGAACGCAGTGAGCCTCGCACTCATCATGATGGGCGTGCTGCTCAACGCCGGCGCGCAGTTGCTCCTCAAGGCCGGCACCAATGCGGTGGGACATTTCGAGTTCAGCGCGCAAAACATCGTTCCGATCGGCATGAAGCTCGCCTTCGAGCCGCATATCGCGGGCGGGGTCGCCTGCTATGTCGTGAGCGTCGTCGTCTGGATCTTGGGCCTGTCGCGCGTTGAAGTTTCGATCGCCTATCCGATGCTTTCGATCGGCTACGTCCTAAATGCCGTCGCGGCGTGGTATCTGTTTGGCGAATCGCTCACCGCGCAAAAACTCGTCGGCATCGCCTTTATCATAATGGGCGTGTTTCTTGTCGCGCGCAGTTAGACCATCCATGAATGCGCGCAAACACGATTCCCCGGCATCGAATGTTTCGGACTCCGGCGCCGGAAGGATTGCGCCGCGTCGAACCACGGTTGACGGGAACTTCCTCCCTTTCACCCGCCCGTCGATCGACGAGGAGACCATCGCCGGGGTCGCCGAGGTGCTGCGCTCGGGCTGGATCACTTCGGGGCCCCGGGTCAAGGAGTTCGAGGAAGAGTTGTCGCGTTTCTGCGGCGGGCGCCCCGTGCGCACTCTCAACTCCGGCACCGCCGCGCTCGAGATCGGGCTGCGCCTGGCGGGCGTCGGCCCCGGAGACGAGGTCATTACGACGCCGCTTTCCTGGGTTGCCACGAGCAACGTCGTGCTGGCGCTCGGCGCCCGGCCGGTTTTCGTAGATGTCGATCCGGGGACGCGCAATATCGACCTCGAGCGCATCGAACCGGCGATCACGAAGAGCACCAAGGCGATCCTGCCGGTCTATCTCGCCGGCCTGCCTGTGGATCTCGACCGGCTCTATGCGATCGCCGGCAAGCATCGCCTGCGCGTGGTCGAGGACGCCGCGCAGGCTTTCGGGTCATGCTGGAAGGGCGCGCGCGTCGGCAGCCGCGGCGACTTGATCGCCTTCAGCTTTCACGCGAACAAGAACATCACGACCGCCGAGGGCGGCGCGATCGTCCTCCCCGGCGAGAGCGACATCGCTCTCTGCGAAAAGCTGCGTCTTCAGGGCGTGACGCGTTCGGGGGACGACGGCATGGACGTGGACATCGTTGGCGGCAAGTTCAACCTCACAGACATCGCCGCGCGCATCGGCCTCGGGCAACTCAAGCGCCTTGCGGAATTCACTGATAAGCGGCGCGAGTTGGCCCGGCATTATTTCGAACTCTTCGACCGCAGCCTGGATTGCGAGCTTCCGGTTGCGGATTTCGAGAACTGCAACTGGCACATGTTCCAGGTCGTGCTGCCCGGCCGCGCCAAACGGGGCGACTTCATCGCAAGAATGCGCGAGCGCTCGATCGGCGTCGGCGTGCACTACCCTGCCATTCACTTGTTCTCGCTGTACCGCTCGCTCGGCTGGCGCGAGGGACAGTTTCCCCACGCCGAGCGCGTCGGCAGGGGCATCGTCACGCTGCCGCTCTTTCCGGGGATGGAAAGAGCGGACGTCGAGCGCGCATGCGAGGCCGTCTCGCGCACGCTTCGTGAGGACCTCTCGTGAACCCGCGAGTCTCGGTCGTGGTGCCGGTCTACAACGAGGAGGCGGTACTCCCGGCGCTGTTCGCGCGGCTCTATCCGGCGCTCGATACGCTCGGGGAGAGCTATGAAGTCATTTTCGTGAACGACGGCAGCCGCGACGGCTCGCCCGCCCTTCTGCGCGAGCAGTTCCAGCGCCGCCCCGATGTGACCCGCGTCATCCTGTTCAACGGCAACTTCGGCCAGCACCTCGCCATCATGGCGGGCTTCCAGGCGTGTCGCGGCGAGCGCGTGGTCACGCTCGATGCCGACCTGCAGAACCCTCCCGAGGAAATCGTCAAGCTCCTCGCCAAGATGGACGAGGGCTACGACTACGTCGGCGGCATACGGAACGAACGGCAGGACACGATTTTCAGGCGCAACGCTTCGCGGATGATGAACGCCGTCCGAGAGCGCATCACCAGCATCCGGATGACCGATCAGGGCTGCATGCTGCGCGCCTACAGCCGGCCGATAGTCGATGCGGTGAACGCCTGTCCGGAGTCCAATACCTTCATTCCGGCGCTCGCCTACAGCTTCGCCCAACGCCCGACAGAGATCGAGGTGGCGCATGAGGAGCGCGCCGCCGGCGAATCTAAGTACTCGCTTTACAGTCTCGTGCGGCTCAACTTCGATCTCGTCACTGGATTCTCCGCGTTGCCGTTGCAGCTTTTCTCGTTGGCGGGAATCGTCATTTCGCTCGTATCGCTTGCGTTCGTGATTTTCCTCGCCGTCCGGCGCCTGGTGGTCGGGCCCGAGGCGGAGGGTGTATTCACGCTGTTCGGCGTGGCCTTCTTCTTGATCGGCATGACCTTGTTCGGCATCGGCCTCCTGGGCGAATACGTGGGCCGGATCTACGAACAGGTGCGTCAGCGGCCACGCTATGTGGTTCAGGCGGTGCTGGAAAAACAGGATCAAGGAGGAAAGACTCGGGATCCTCGTTCATGATTTCCGCCGTTGTTTTCGCCTACCACGACGTCGGCTGCCGCTGTCTCAAAGTCCTGCTCGATCAGCGGATCGAAGTGCCTCTGGTGGTCACGCATCGAGACAGTCCCGGCGAGAACATCTGGTTTGCCAGTGTTGCGGAGCTCGCGGGCGAGCAAGGCATCGAGAGCATCATGCCCGATGACCCCAATACACCGGAGATCATCGGGAAAGCTCTGGACCTGCATCCGGATTTTCTGTTCTCGTTCTACTACCGTCTGATGCTCAAGCCCGCGCTCCTTGCAATACCAACACGCGGCGCATTCAACGTGCACGGCTCGCTGCTGCCGAAGTACCGCGGGCGCGCCCCGGTCAACTGGGCAGTCCTCCACGGCGAAACCGAGACAGGAGCGACGCTCCATGAAATGGTGGAAAAGCCCGACGCGGGACGCATCGTGGACCAGGAAGCCGTTACCATCCTGCCCGACGAGCTTGCCGTCGACGTGTTCCGGAAAGTCACGGGTGCCGCCGAGCGCGTCGTCGAGCGCAGCCTGCCGAAGCTGATCGACGGCAGCGCGGTTCTGCGCGCCCAGGATTCGTCCAAGGGCAGCTATTTCGGCGGGCGCAGGCCCGAAGACGGGCGAATCGACTGGAACACCCCCGCGAAACAGGTGCACGACCTCGTTCGTGCGGTCGCGCCGCCCTACCCCGGCGCTTTTACGGAAGTGGAAGGGAAACGGCTGCGCGTCTTGCGGACTCGCCGGTGCGCGAAGAAAATCAACGTGCGGGCTTCGCCGTTTCTCTACGCGGAGGGTGGCCGCTGCTACGCGGCATGCGCGGACGGCGAAGTGCTGGAGTTCCTTGAGGTCGAACTGGACGGCCGGCCGTTCTCCGCGCAGGAATTCGCCAAACGCATCGGCGATCGCAAGCTCGCGTTGCCCTAGGGAGCCAAAGTGAAACGAATCCTGATTCTCGGCGTGAACGGCTTCATCGGCCATCACCTCTCCAAGCGCATCGTCGAGCAGACCGACTGGGAGGTGTACGGCATGGACATGCAGACCGATCGCATCGCCGACCTCCTGGAACACCAACGCTTCCACTTTTTCGAAGGCGACATCACCATAAACCGCGAGTGGATCGAATACAACGTGCGTAAGTGCGACACCGTGTTGCCCCTGGTCGCGATCGCAACGCCCGCGACCTATGTCAAGGAACCCCTCAAGGTCTTCGAGCTCGACTTCGAGGCGAATCTGCCGATCGTGCGCTCTTGTGTAAAGCACGGCAAACGCCTGCTGTTTCCTTCGACTTCGGAGGTGTACGGCATGTGCGCCGACCGCGAGTTTGATCCGGAGAGATCGCCGCTGGTGTACGGCCCGATCGACAAGCCGCGCTGGATCTACGCCTGCGCGAAGCAGTTGATGGACCGCGTGATCCACGCCTACGGCATGAAAGAAGGGCTCGACTACACGCTGTTTCGGCCGTTCAACTGGATTGGCTCGGGACTCGACAACCTCAACGCCGCAAAGGAAGGCAGCTCCCGGGTGATCACCCAGTTCTTCGGCCACATCGTCCGGGGAGAGCCGATCAAGCTGGTCGACGGCGGCCGGCAGAAACGCGCGTTCACCTACATCGACGACGGCATCGATGCGCTGATGAAGATCATCGAGAACCGCAAACGCATCGCTACCGGAAAAATCTACAATATCGGAAACCCGAAGAACAACTACTCGGTGAGGGATCTGGCCGGCATGATGGTCAAGCTTGCGCTGGACTATCCCGAGTACCGCGCGAACGCGAGGAAAGTGAAGCTCGTCAAGACGACTGCCGCGCAGTATTACGGCAAGGGCTATCAGGATGTGCAGAATCGCGTGCCGAAAATTACCCAAACGACGAGGGACCTGGGCTGGAAGCCGCGCGTCAATATGCAGCTCGCGCTCAAGCGCATCTTTGACGCCTACCGGACGCATGTCGCCGACGCGCGCCGGCTCGTGGAATGAAGCTCGCCCTCAAGGTGGATGTCGATACCTACCGCGGCACGCGGAAAGGGGTGCCGCGTCTGGTGGAGCTTTTGAAAAGGCACGGCGCCGGCGCGACTTTCCTCTTCAGCCTCGGGCCGGATCACACCGGGCGAGCCATCAAGCGCGTTTTTCGCCGTGGCTTCGTGGGTAAGGTATCGCGCACCTCGGTGCTGTCGAACTACGGGCTGGCGACGCTGCTCTACGGAACACTCCTTCCCGGCCCGGACATCGGCCGCCGTTGCGCCGCGGTGATGCGCGCGGTGCGCGACGCCGGCTTCGAAGTCGGCATCCACTCGTGGGACCACGTGAAGTGGCAGGACGGCGTCGGCAAAGCCGACGCCCGTTGGACCGAGCGCCAGATGCGCCTCGCACGCGAGCGCTTCGAGGAGATATTCGGGGAGCCCCCACGCGCGCATGGCGCCGCCGGTTGGCAGACGAACCTGCATGCGCTGCGCTTGACGCAGCGGCTGGGCTTCGACTATTGCTCAGACACCCGCGGCAGTTGTCCCTTCATCCCCGTGTGGCGGGCCGAGATCGTCGCCTGCCCGCAGCTCCCCACGACGCTGCCGACGCTGGACGAGCTGATCGGAACGAACGGGTTCACCAAAAAGAACGTCGCCGAGCACATGCTCGATCTCACGCGCGAACGCCACGCCCTGGGACACGTCTACACGCTTCATGCCGAGCTCGAAGGCGGAAAAACACTCGCCCCTGTATTCGAAGCGATGCTCACCGGGTGGAAGAGCCAGGGCTACGAGCTCGTGTCCTTGCGCGCCCTTGCGGAAACGCTCGACCTGAAAAGCCTTCCGCGCAACGAGATCGCCATCGGCGCGGTCGCGGGCCGGTCGGGATCGCTCGCGATGCAGGGCAAGGAATACCTTTCGTGAATCGGCTTTTCCCGGGCTTCAAGCGCAGGCGCATCAGGACGAGCGGCGCGGCAATCAATTTGGTCCACGGCGGCGTGGGACCGCCGCTGCTCCTGCTGCACGGTTATCCGCAGACGCACGCGATCTGGCACAGGATCGCACCGGAGCTTGCAAAACGATTCACCGTGATCGCCTCGGACCTGCGCGGCTATGGAGACAGCGAAAAGCCCCATGGACTGAGCGACCACGGCAACTATTCCAAGCGCGCCATGGCGCTGGATCAGGTCGAGGTCATGCGGGCGTTCGGGTTTGACGAGTTTTTTGTCGTCGGCCACGATCGCGGAGCGCGGGTAGCGCATCGCATGGCCCTGGACCATCCCGCTGCGGTGGTGAAGCTTGCCGTGCTCGACATCGTGCCGACGCGGACGATGTATGCGAACGTCTCGCGCGAATTCGCCAAGGCCTATTACCACTGGTTCTTCCTGCTGCGGCACGAGCCGATCCCGGAGACGCTGATCGGCGCCAATCCGGATTTCTACCTCGAGAGCCACATCGGCAGCCGCCATGCGGGCCTGAAGCCGTTCGCGCCCGAAGCGCTGGCCGAGTACCGGCGCTGCTTTCGCGATCCCGCGGCGATCCATGCGAGCTGCGAGGACTACCGCGCGGCCGAGTCGATCGACCTCGAACACGACGAGGCCGACCTCGATCGCAAGCTGAGCGCGCCGCTTCTGGTCCTCTGGGGCAAGCATGGGACGATAGAGCGCTGCTTCCACCCCCTCGCAGACTGGGCGGAGCGTGCCGAAACCCTCCAGGGCCGTCCGCTCGATTGCGGCCATTACATCCCGGAAGAAGCGCCGGTGGAACTGTTGGAAGAGCTTCTGAAATTTCTTCCATAGCTAATGAAAACATGAGGCTTGATTTCGCTCGCGAATTCGGGCGACAATGACCGGGCATGCAGTCTTCCTTCCGAGCCACGCCCCGAGTGACCGCTCGCGCCTAGGAGTGGCCCGATCTTGTTGAAACCGTCCGGGCATCAGGCCGGGTCCGCTGCCGCAGCCGAAAATTCGCGTAGGTCCGTGCCCTCCCGCCGCCCCCGCGCCCGGTCCCGGCAATCCACCACGAAGCTCTTCGTTCTGGACACCAATGTGTTGATGCACGATCCGACGAGCCTGTTCCGGTTCGAGGAGCACGACGTGTTCCTGCCGATCATGACGCTTGAAGAGCTGGATAACAACAAGAACGGAATTTCCGAGATCGCCCGGAACGCGCGCCAAGCGAGCCGGTTTCTCGACGAGATCGTCAGTCACGCCAAGGAACCCATAGCAGCAGGGATTCCGCTGAGACGCCACCAAGCCGACAACGCAGGAGGGCGCCTTTTCCTGCAGACCGAAGCCATCAACGGCCACATTCCCGCGAACCTGCCGATCGGCAAGACGGACAACTTCATTATCGGCGTGGTGATCTACCTGCAAAAACGCGATCCTCGGCGCCAGGTCATTCTGGTGTCGAAGGATATCAACATGCGCATCAAGGCCAGGGCGCTGGGCCTGACGGCGGAGGACTACTTCAGCGACAAGGTGCTCGAGGATTCGGATCTGCTCTATACCGGTGTTCGCGAGCTGCCTGCGGACTTCTGGGATCACCACGGACGCGATATCGAGTCGTGGAAGCGCGAAGGCCGCACCTACTATCGAATTCGCGGACCGCTCTGCCAGAAACTGTTGCTGAACGAATTCGTTTATCAGGACGGCGAACGGCCGATGCTCGCCGCTACCGTGGAGATCGCCGACCGAACCGCGGTGCTCGAAACCGTGCGGGACTATACACACGGCAAGAACAACGTCTGGGGAATCACGGCGCGAAACCGCGAGCAGAACTTCGCCCTCAACCTGCTCATGAATCCCAAAATCGATTTTGTGACCTTGCTCGGGCAGGCGGGAACGGGCAAGACGCTGCTCACGCTTGCGGCGGGGCTGATGCAGACGCTCGAGACCAAGCATTACTCCGAGATCATCATGACCCGCGTCACGGTGCCGGTCGGAGAGGACATCGGTTTCCTGCCGGGCACCGAGGAAGAAAAGATGGCGCCCTGGATGGGAGCGCTCGAGGACAATCTCGACGTGCTCAACAAGACCGACGTCGAGGCGGGCGAATGGGGACGCGCCGCGACGCGCGACCTGATCCGCTCGAAAATCAAGATCAAGTCGCTCAATTTCATGCGCGGCCGCACCTTCATCGAAAAGTATCTCATCATCGACGAGGCGCAGAACCTGACCCCCAAGCAGATGAAGACCCTGATCACCCGGGCCGGCCCCGGCACCAAGGTCGTGTGCCTGGGCAATATCGCGCAGATCGACACGCCCTACCTCACCGAAGGCAGCTCGGGACTGACCTATGTCGTGGACCGAATGAAAGGCTGGTCGCATTCCGGCCACGTCACCCTCCAGCGCGGCGAGCGCTCGCGCCTTGCCGACCACGCCGCCGAAGCGTTGTAAGATGCGGAATAAACTCCGCCCGACCCGTGTTGGCGCGAGGCGCCGTTCTCCCGGACTGAATTCCAACTTCCAACTTAAGCAGAAAGGACGATATGTCTCGCGCAATACCCAGGGGCGTCGCATTGGCGCTCGCCGCCGCGGTGCTCGCTACCGCGCCCGTCGCATCCGCCCAGCAGTTCAAACCCTACGTCGGTCAACAAGGCAAGGACGTGGTCTGGGTGCCGACTCCGGACGAAGTCGTCGAGCGCATGCTGAACATGGCGCAAACCAAGCCGGAGGACTACGTGATCGATCTTGGCGCCGGCGACGGCAAGATCACCATCGCCGCGGCGAAAAAATTCGGCGCGCGCGCTCTCGGCATCGAATACAACCCCGACATGGTCACGCACGCGCAGAGCAACGCACGAGCCGCCGGCGTGCTCGGCAAGGCGCAAATCGTCCACGGCGATATTTTCGTCACCGATTTCACCCAAGCAACCGTGCTTACCATGTACCTCCTGCCGTCGCTCAACATGAAACTGCGGCCGCAGATCCTCGCCATGCGGCCCGGAACCCGCGTGGTCGCGCACGCTTTCAACATGGAAGACTGGGAGCCCGACGAGACGTCCGACGTCGACGGAAGACGCGCCTTTCTGTGGATCGTGCCCGCAAACGTGAACGGGCGCTGGGCGATGGAGCTTTCCGGGGGCGGCAGCTCGGAAAAGCTGAGCCTCAACCTGGACCAGAAGTTCCAGAAAATCGAGGGCACGGCCTACCTGGGGCCGGTCCAGGCGGGGCTGCGCGAGCCGCGGCTGAGCGGATTCAGGATCAGTTTTACCTATGTCGACAACAAGAGCGTGCGCCGCGACTTCACCGGGCGCGTGACCGGCAACAGCATGGAGGGCTCGTTCCGCACCGAAAGCGGCCAGGATGGTCGCTGGTCGGCGACTAAGAAGTAATTGACCCATGAAGCTTCTCTTCGACCTCTTTCCGGTCATTCTATTTTTCATCGCCTTCAAGTTCTCCGATATCTACGTGGCGACGTCGGTCGCGATTGCGGCGACGTTTCTGCAGATCGGCTGGCTCAAGTGGAGGGGCCGCAAGGTCGAGACCATGATGTGGGCAAGCCTCGCCATCATCGTGGTCTTCGGCGGAGCGACCCTCGCGCTGCACGACGAGACTTTCATCAAATGGAAGCCCACGGTTCTGTATTGGCTGTTCGGCGCCGCCATCGCCGGAGCCGAGCTGCTGTTCCACAAGAATCTCATCCGCACGCTGCTGGGCGAGCAGGTGCGTCTGCCCGATGTCGCCTGGACGCGCCTCGCCTGGAGCTGGGTCGGCTTCTTTGCATTCATGGGCGCGGCCAATCTCTACGTCGCTTTCAACTTCTCCACGGATGCCTGGGTCAACTTCAAGCTCTTCGGCGGCATGGGTCTGATGCTCGTGTTCGTCGTCGTGCAGGCGGTGTTTCTCGCCCCGCTTATCGACGAAAAGAAGGAATCCCGATGACGTTGCGTGCCCCGCTTCCAGGTTCGAGAAGCCGTGCGGGCAGCCGGGACTCCAGCTGATGGACCTGCCCGCGGCGATCCGCGGACGGCTCGCCACGCTGGAGCCGCAATCCCTCGATCTTGTCGACGAGTCGGGCCGGCACGTCGGCCACCCGGGTGCATCGGGGGGCGGCAGTCATTTTCGACTTACTATCGTTTCTCCCCGGTTCGCCGGCCGCGACACACTCGCTCGTCACCGAATGGTCTACGCGGCATTGGGCCCGTTGATGCAGCGCGAGATTCACGCGCTCGCGATCCAGGCGTTTGCCCCGGATGAGCTATGACTTCACTTTCCCGAGAAGGACCCATCATGTTTTCGCATTCCATCCGGCTGCTTGCCGCAATCTCGCTATGCATTTCAACCTCTGCATGGGCCCAGACCGCGGAAAAAGGCGCTCGTCCCGCGAAAGCGGTCACGGTCAACGGCAAACCCATTCCCAGGTCCAGGCTCGAGTTCATCGTCAAGCAGCGCACGGCGCAGGGCCAGCCCGACAGCGAGCAGGCGCGCAAGGGGATTCTCGACAACCTGATCACGCAGGAAGTGGTCGCTCAGGAAGCCGACCGCAGAGGCTTCGGAAAGAACACGGAGGTGCGCACCCAACTGGAACTGCTGCGCCAGCAGGTGCTCGTCCAGGCCCTGGTTCAGGATCACCTGAAGGCGCACCCGGTCAAGGACGAAGAAATGCTCGCCGAGTACAGCAAGCTCAAGGCCTCGCGCGGTGACAAGGAATACAAAGCTCGGCACATTCTCGTCGACAAGGATACCGAGGCCAACGAAATCGTCGCGCAGCTGAAGAAAGGGGCGAAGTTCGAGGACCTCGCCAAGCAATCCAAGGACCCCGGCTCGAAGGAAAAAGGCGGCGATCTCGACTGGAACCCTCCAAACACTTTCGTGAAACCTTTCGCCGATGCACTCGCGAAGCTGGAGAAGGGAAAATACACGGAAACGCCGGTGCAGACCCCATTTGGCTGGCACGTCATCCAGCTCGATGACGTCCGCTCCACGAGCTTCCCGACGTTCGACGCGGTCAAGCAACAGATGCTCTCGAGGATGCAGGAGCAGGAAGTGCAGAAGTTCGTGCGCGAGCTGCGCGCCAAAGCGAAGATCGAGTAAAGCCGGACGTCCTATCGGACGCCGGTTTATTTCCGCGGGATGGAACGGACGCAGGCGCCGTTCATCCCGCGGCACCCTATAGCCAAGCCAGCCCTTGGCTTGGGTAGAGCCGTAGAAAAGGCCGCAAGCTGCTCTTCTCCGGCAATCAGGTATTGACCCGTGGGGTGTGAAGCGTAAGAATGTCTGCACGTTACCCGAGGAGGATGGAATGAAACTCGCAAAAACATTGCTTGCCGCCGCCACGGCGGCGCTGTTCGCCGCCCCCGCCGCAGCACAGCAAGTGACCTTCATGACCGGCCCGCAGGGCGGCTCCTGGATCCCGCTCGGCGGAGCACTCAAGGGCATGTGGGAGAAGGCGGTCCCCGGCCTGCAGATCACCCAGACCCCGGGCGCCGGCATCGCCAATGTGCGCGGCGTGGACGAGGGCAAGGCCCATATCGGTTTCGGAAACTCGAGCACCACGGTGGACGGGCTCGCGGGGCGGGCACCGTACCCCAGGAAGGTGACCAAGGTCTGCCAGCTGGCCAACCTCTACCCGCAGTATTTCCACGTCGTCGCCCTCGCCGACGCAAAGGTGAACTCGTTCGCCGACTTGAAGGGCAAGGCCCTGGTCACGCAGACCAAAGGCAATACCGCGGAGCTGCTCACCGAGCTGGCGCTGAAGCTCAACGGGATGAATTACCAGTCGCTCTCCAAGATCTCTTTCCAGAGCTACACCGACGCCGTCGGCATGATGAAGGACGGTCACATGCAGGTGTTCACGCTCGGCACCACGGCGCCCGCGTCGGCCGTCATGGACCTGGCCAGCGCACGAGACATCAAGCTCGTGCCGGTGGACGACAGGACGCTCGGCGAACTCAACAAGATGAATCCCGGCTACTACAAGCGCCTGGTCATAAAGGCGGGCACCTACCCGAAGCAGGACAAGGACGTACCGGTGATCGGTTATTCGACGCACGTGGTCGTGGCCTGCGATCTCCCCGAGAATACGGTCTACCTGATGGCGAAGACCATGGCTGCGAACGTCGCCGCGATGGCCGCGGTCGTGAAGCCGATCGAGGGCATCACGCCTAAGGACATGGCGGTTGACCTCGGGATCCCGTTGCACAAGGGAGCGGCGAAGTTCTACAAGGAAGTCGGCGCAATCTAGCGGGCGCCTAGGGAAAGAGAAGGGCGGCCCAGGGCCGCCCTTTTTCTTGGGAGGGCAGGCCTTGGAAGAGGAAGTCGCAGCGACCCCGCCGAAGAGCGGGGTCCTCAAGACGCTGGTCGCGCTCATCGCGATCGCGATGTCGCTGTATCACATGTACGTCGCGGGAGTCGGCCCGCCGGAAGTCTACTTCTTCCGCGGCACACACCTGATCTTCGCGATGACGCTGATTTTCCTGCTGTACCCGCTCAAGCCCGGGGGCGGGATCGCTTGGCGCGTCGCCGACTGGGTGCTGATCGCCGGGAGCTGGGGCTTCGTCCTGCATATCCTGATCAACGTCGATTACGTCACCCAACGCACCATCTACATCGACGATCTGACCCGGCTCGACCAGATCCAGGCGGTGCTGGCTGTCGCGCTGGTGCTCGAGGCCACGCGCCGGGTACTGGGCTGGGCGCTGCCGCTCACCGCGCTCGCCTTCCTCGCCTACCCGCTGTTCTTCAGCAACGTCGCGATCCCGGTGCTCCTCGAGCAGCTCTACCTTTCCACCGAGGGCATATTCGGCTCGACGCTCGGGGTGTCGGCTTCGTACGTCATGCTGTTCGTGGTGTTCGGCGCGTTCATGGAGCGCAGCGGCACGGGCCAGCTGTTCATGGACTTCGCGCTTGCGATCACCGGCCATACGGCGGGCGGCCCCGGCAAGGTCTCGGTGATCAGCTCGAGCCTGTTCGGCACCGTCTCGGGCAGCGCCGTGGCCAATGTGATGGTGGACGGGCCGATGACCATTCCGCTCATGAAGCGCTCCGGCTTCCGGCCGCACTTCGCCGCGGCGGTGGAAGCCACTGCCTCGACCGGTGGCCAGATCATGCCGCCGGTGATGGGTGCGGCGGCGTTCGTGATGGCCGAGTTCCTCGCCGTGTCGTACTTCCAGGTCACGCTCTGGGCGGCGATTCCCGCGATCCTGTACTACGTTGCGGTGTTTTTCGCCGTGCACTTCGAGGCCAAGCGCGTCGGGCTGCTCGGCGTGCCGAAGTCCGAGCTGCCGCGCCTGTCGCGGGTGATGGCCGAGCGCGGCCATCTGTTCATCCCGATCCTGATCGTCTTCGTCGGCCTGATCATGGGCTACAGCGCGCCGCTGTGCGCCCTGGTCGCGACCCTCGCCTGCCTGCCGGTGGCGATGCTGCGCAAGACGACACGCACAGGCATCACCTGGAGGACGGCATTCGACGCGCTCGAGGATGGCGCCAAGAACACGCTTTCGGTGGCGATCGCGTGCGCCTGCGCAGGGGTCATCATCGGCGCTACCACCATCACCGGCATGGGCATCGTTTTCACGCAGGTGGTGCTCGAGTTGTCGCAGAACTCGCTGGTGCTGGCGCTCGCGCTCACCGCGCTCGCCGGCATCGTGCTCGGCATGGGCCTGCCGACGACGCCCTCCTACATCCTCATGGTCGCGCTGCTGGTGCCGGCGGTGGTCAAGCTCGGGGTGGTCACGCCCGCGGCTCACATGTTCGCGTTCTACTTCGCCATTCTTTCGGCGATCACGCCGCCGGTCGCGCTCGCGGTGTTCGCCGCCGCCAGCCTCGCCAAGGCCGACATGTGGGACACGGGCTGGGCGGCGATGCGGATCGGCGCGGCGGGCTACATCGTGCCGTTCATGTTCGTCTACGAGCCCGCCCTGCTCCTGATCGGCCCTTGGCACGTCTCGCTGTTCGCGTTCGTCAGCGCCGTGATCGGTGTCATGACGCTCGCCGCCAGCCTGCACGGGTATCTGCTCGCAGAGCTAAAGCTGTGGCAGCGCGGCGTGCTGTTCGTCGCAGCGCTGCTGCTGATCGCGCCCGAGCTGATCAGCTCGCTTATCGGCATCGTGCTGCTCGGCGCCATCGGCGGCTTGCAGCTTGCCAACCGGCGCAGCGCTCAGGCCGAGAAGAAAGAAGCTCAAGCGTAACTGTCTATTTGTCGCTGGTACTCGGCCACCGAAATGATTCGACGATGACCGGTGTCCCACAGAATGCACTTCAACGCTTCGGGAATGCGAGACAGTGTGATGCGGGTAACGTCCGAAAACAGATCCTGGTATTCGTTATGGCATTGCGCCAGGCGGTAGTTGGGAATCTTCGCGGACAAGTGGTGAACGTGATGGTAGGCAATATTGGAAGTAAACCAGTTTAGCCAACGCGGCAAGACCAGAAAACTGGTGCCCTCTATCGCCGCGGTTATATAGTCCCAGCCCTCGTCGCCGCTTGCATAGGAGTGCTCGAAATTGTGCTGCACCGTAAACAGCACGATCCCCGCTCCTCCGGCCAACGACGTGCTGACTACGTACACGGCAAAAAACAGCGCAGGTCCGACGATCCAGGACATCAGCACCCATACGCTCAACAGCACCACGTTGTTCCAAAACATATGCCAATATTCTTGAGCGGAAGTCCAATAGGGCGTTTTGAATTCAGCCGCATGCGCCTTGATCGATATGCCGGGCCGAGCGATTTTCTCCTTGAGGATATGACCCACAAGGCCGATGCTGCCCTTGAGCCAAGTAAAGCGAGGGTTCCAAACTATATACAAGAATCCGGCAACGGGGCCTAACCAGATACTGCGCGCACGTTGATACTTGCGCTGCTGCCGGCCGGTCATGGCAGCATATTCCTCAACCGTCACAATGGCCAAGGGTCCGCGGTACTTTGCCCAGTTGCCGTTGGTCGCATGGTGAAAAGCATGATGCTGCGACCAGACATACTGCGGCATACCCGACACCACGCCGAAGATAAATCCGAACGCCCGATTGAGCCAACCGGTGCGAAACAAACTCCCATGACCGCAGTCGTGCATCAGCACAAAAGCACGCAGCAGGAAAAAACTCATCAACAAAGTAATACCAGCGGTTAGCCAGTAGGAGACATCGGCACTCAGCACGGCGGCATACCAAAGGGCGCCGAGAGGCGCCAAGGTCGCAAGAACCTGCGCAAATCCCCTGACGTTATCGGCTTCGATATGCCGATCGACGATGGTTCGTCTTTGTTGTTTGATGCGGTCTATTGACGACACGAATCGAACGCCTCGACTTCAGTGATAGAAAATCAATCCACGCAAGCGCTTCCCCACGCGCCGCAACGGGTGTTACCGCCAATCATCGCTGGGCGCATCAAGCGGGTCAAGCCCAAGTCATTCCGGATGCCAGGACTACTGCACCGGCACGGCTTGACCCGATCTGGCGGCGGCCGCGGCTACTGCCCTGCTGGGTTTCACCGCGGAGATCTTCATCCCTCAGGGTCTGATGCCACTGATTCCTTCATTATCTGAACGGATGCTCGAATGACAGATAAAACAAAACTCCATACTTGCCCGCAGATGGACCTATTCCAATCGGCATGGAAATTCCTGGGACGATCTGAAGACCGGAACTATAGTTGCTGGCGAAGCGAACGCCTGGATTGATGAAGAAAGTCTTATCTCGAAGCTTGCTTCCGTCGGGCTGAACTATTTCTGACGTTGTTCCAGCAGCTTCAAGCATTAGGTTCAAATTCTCCGTGGAGAGGTAAATGAGGCTTGCGCCATAATTAAAGCCAGTCATATCTGCGTTTGCTCCGCCAGGCTCCTTGCTATGCGCTGTGTATGTAGCACCGATATTCCAGTGAGTAACGAATTTGTCAGACAATTCCACACTCAAAGGTATATTGGTCTGGATGCCAACAGAACCCGTTCCGTGGCCTTTCTTGTAATCGCCAGTTGGCAGGATGACAGAGAGCCGAGGGGCCAGTGCGATTTTGTCCTTCAAGATCGCCTGATAGCGGTAGTTAAGAGCAATGTCTCCAATGCCGCTTGCGTTTGAAGGGTCGGCCAGTCGCACCATAGGAATGGTATAAGAAAGCTGATGCGTCTCGTCCGGGAATGGCCATTCCTGCGTAAAGGTATAAACCCAATCCTTGGACTTTTTCATATAGATGAAGCTCTGGATATGCTGAACAACCCCTGCTTCTTGATTGTAAGCTTCCTCCAGTAGATACGAATTGTCTTGGATTTTCTTCGCCTCCTCAGCGATACCTTGTAATGGCATAACTAGGGCCAACGCCCCGGCAAACTTTTTAATCCACATAGCAGCCCCTTTGAAAACTGCCGCTGAAAAAGTCGCAGCAGCCTGCTCCCCGTGAGGGGTGGCGAAGCCTGAGGGGTCGCGAAATATGCCTCCTCAAAGCTCGTGCGCCACTCCAAAAGATAGTTCCGGCAATAAAGATAAGGTTGACCTGCGTCAAACAGTTGGATAAGAAAGGGGTCAGTTTTTCATGTCCTGGGTCTTCGAAGACAATCAAGCCGTTACCCAATCCATTTCCGCGCGTTGCGGAACATGCGCATCCACGGGCTGTCTTCGCCCCATCCTTGCGGATGCCAGGATTGCTGCACCGTGCGAAAGACCCGCTCCGGGTGCGGCATCAGGATCGTGAAGCGTCCGTCGGCGGTGGTAAACCCGGTAGCGCCTCCGGACGACCCGTTTGGATTCAGGGGATAGATCTCGGTCCGCGCGCCGCGATGGTCGACAAAGCGCAGCGCGACGATGGCCCGTGACTTCGCTTCGGCCGAATCGAAAAGCGCGCGGCCCTCCCCGTGCGCGGTAGCGATCGCCATGCGGCTGCCCGCCATGGCGCCGAAAAATAGCGAGGAACTCCGCATGACCTCCACCATGACGAAGCGCGCCTCGAATTGTTCGGAGCGGTTGCTGACAAAGCGCGGCCAGTTTTCCGCGCCGGGGATCAGTTCGCGCAGGTTCCCCATCATCTGGCAGCCGTTGCAGGCGCCGAGCGCGAAGCTGTCGCCGCGCGCGAAAAACGCGCTGAACTCGTCCCGGGCACGGGCATTGAACAGGATGGCCTTCGCCCAGCCGGCGCCTGCGCCCAGCACGTCTCCATAGGAAAATCCCCCGCCCGCGGCGAAGCCCTTGAAATCGGCGAGCGAAACTCGGCCGGAGACGATGTCGCTCATGTGGACGTCGTGCGCTTCGAAGCCGGCGCGATCGAATGCGGCGGCCATTTCGACCTGACCGTTGACTCCCTGTTCCCGCAGGATCGCGACTTTCGGCGGCGCGCCCTTGGCGATGAACGGCGCGGCAACGTCGTCGGCAGGATCGAATGTTAGTTCCACCGATAAACCCGGATCCTCCCGATCGAGGATGCGATCGAATTCCTCCTTGGCGCAATCGGGATCGTCGCGCAGTTGCTGCATTCGGAAGCTCACTTCGGACCAGGCGCGCTCGAGCTCCACGCGCGACGCCTGGAACACGGGCTTGGCGTTGCGCACCAGGCGCACCTCGTCGCGCGGATTGGGGTTGCCGATCACCTGCGCCGGCAGCCCGGAGAGACGCTCGAATACCTTGGCGCGGTCTGAAATCCTGATCTGGATCACCGCTCCGAGCTCCTCCGCGAACAGCGCCGCGAGCACGCGCTCGGCGTCGCGGCCGGCCATCAGCTCGGGCCGTCGCTCGTTTCCCTCCACGTCGTGGGCGGCTTCGTCATAGGCGAGCATGTCCAGATTGAGCGTGACGCCGATGTGTGCGGCAAAGGCCATCTCGCACAGCGTTGCGAACAGCCCGCCGTCCGATCGGTCGTGATAGGCGAGAATCAGCCGATCGCGGTTCAGCGCCTGTATTGCGTCGAAAAAACTGGCGAGCAGCTTGGGCTCGTCCAGATCCGGCGCCTGGTCGCCGCACTGCCCAAACGCCTGCGCGAGGACCGAGCCGCCCAGGCGGTTACGCCCGCCTCCGAGATCGACGAGGACCAGTTCGGTCTCTCCGCAGTCGGTCCTCAACTGCGGCGTGAGCGTCCTGCGCGCGTCCTCGCACGGGGCGAACGCCGAGACGACGAGCGACAAAGGAGCAACCACTTCTCTTGGCTTTCCGCCCTCCTCCCAGGCGGTGCGCATCGACAGAGAATCCTTGCCCACCGGAATGCTGATTCCGAGCGCAGGACACAGATCCAAGGCCACCGCGCGCACGGTGTCGAACAGCGCCGCGTCCTCGCTCCCGTAACCCGCCGCAGCCATCCAGTTCGCCGATAGTTTCACGCGGCTGAGCTCGGTGACCGCTGCCGCGGCAAGATTGGTAAGCGATTCGCCCACCGCCATCCGGCCCGAAGCCTCGGGACTGATAAGCGCGAGCGGGGAGCGCTCGCCCATGGCGAAAGCCTCGCCGCCGTATTCCCTGAAGCCCATCAAGGTCACGGCGCAGTCGGCGACCGGCGTTTGCCACGGCCCGACGAAAGGGTCGCGCGAGCACAAGCCCCCGACCGTGCGGTCGCCTATGCTCACGAGAAAGGTTTTTCGAGCTACCGTCGGATGCCGCAGCACTCTAAAGCACGCTTCCTTGAGCGCCACGTCTTGAAGCGCGAGCGGGGCGAGCCCCGGGCGGCGGCGTCGGACCTCGCGCGTCATGCGCGGCGGCTTCCCGAACAGCACCGACAGCTCCATCTCGACCGGCCTGTTCCCAAAATGCCGGTCCTCGACGACCAGGCATTCGTCGCTGGTCGCAACGCCGACCACGGCCATCGGGCAGCGCTCGCGCTCGCAAATCGATCGGAAGTCGTCAATGCGCTCTACCGCAACGGCGAGCACGAAGCGCTCCTGGGCCTCATTGCACCAGACCTCGCGCGGCGCCATGCCGGGTTCCTCGTTGGGCGCAGCGCGCAGATCGATCCTCGCGCCGCGCCCGGCCGCGTGGACCAGCTCAGGCAGCGCATTCGACAAGCCGCCCGCGCCCACGTCGTGGATCGAGAGCACCGGATTGGCGGCGCCGAGCTGCCAGCAGCGGTCGATGACTTCCTGCGCGCGCCGCTGCATCTCGGCGTTGCCGCGCTGCACCGAATCAAAGTCGAGATTCTCGGGATTGGCGCCGGTGTTCATGCTCGATGCGGCGCCCCCGCCCATCCCGATACGCATTCCGGGACCGCCGAGCTGGATGAGCAGCGCCCCGGGCGGCACTTCTCCTTTGAACGAGTGCGCGGCATTGATGTTGCCGATACCGCCGGCAATCATGATCGGCTTGTGGTAGCCGCGGGAAACACCGTCGGCCTGCATCTCAAAGGCGCGGAAATATCCGGCGAGATTGGGACGGCCGAACTCGTTGTTGAAAGAAGCCGCCCCTATCGGTCCCTCCAGCATGATCTGCAGGGCCGAGGCGATGCGCTCCGGCTTACCGAGCGTTTTTTCCCACGGTTGCTCGAAACCCGGGATGCGCAGGTGGGAAACCGAGAAGCCGCACAATCCGGCCTTGGGCTTCGCACCCCGGCCGGTCGCGGCCTCGTCGCGAATCTCGCCCCCCGAGCCGGTGGCGGCTCCGGGAAACGGCGAGATCGACGTGGGATGATTGTGGGTTTCGCACTTCATCACGGTGTGCGTGAGCTCGTCCCGGTAGCGGTAGCGTCCTTCGGCTTGCGGATAAAAGCGCGCTATCGACCGCCCTTCCATCACGGCGGCATTGTCGGAGTAGGCGACGACGGTCCCTCGGGGATTCCGCGCGTGCGTAGTCTTGATCAGGCCGAAGAGAGTCTCCTCTCGATCGGCACCGTCGATGGTCCAGGAAGCATTGAAGATCTTGTGGCGGCAATGCTCCGAATTGGCTTGCGCGAACATCGTAAGCTCGACGTCGCTTGGATCGCGGCCGGAAGCAAGGGTGTGTTCCAGCAGGTAGTCGATTTCGTCTGGCGCGAGAGCGAGTCCGAAGGTGATATTCGCTTCCTCCAGCGCCGCGCGGCCGCCCGCAAGCGCGCCCACGACCGCGATCGGCTTCGGCTCGTGATGACGGAACAGCACGTCCGCTTCGTCGAGCGACTCCAGCGCCGTTTCGGTCATGCGGTCGTGGATCAGCCTCAGAATCGCAGCGCGGTGCGCGTCGAGCGCACGGCTATCTGAAAAAAACCACGCGGTCCCCCGTTCGATGCGGCGCGCCGCATCGAGGCCGCATTGGCGCGCGATATCGGTCGCTTTGGAGGACCACGGAGAAATCGTGCCCAGACGCGGCACGACGAGCAACATGCGCCCCTCATACACCGGCGAAGACTCACCGTACTGCAGCAGACGCTCGAGCACTTCGTTTTCCCGTGCGTTGAGCGTGCGCGCGGTTTCCACAAAATGCCAGTACTCGGCGGCGGTAGCCTGGACCGAACCGTGGATCGCTGCGAAGCGGGAGTTGAGCTTGTCGAGCCGGAACGCGGAAACGGCGCGGCTGCCGCGTAGCTTGAGGATCAACGACATGAGGCGTGCCGGTAAAGCGCGATTATACCGGAGGCCTCTATGGCACCACGGACGTCGCGGCCCTCAGTCCTGCGTTCTAGTTGCGCCGGTACTGCGGGTCCTTGAGAGTGCCCGAAACTGCGAGCGTCGCGCGCGCCTGAACGCTGCGCAGCTCGATCTGCAACCGTCCGGAAAGCTTACTTTTGGAATCCATTTCGACTTGTCCCGTTCCGTTCATCAGACCCGCCGCAAGGCGAATCTGGCGCACCGACACGCGGTTGGAGTCGGCGGAAACGCCGCCGCTCATCTCCGTGAACAAGGTCGTGCCGCCGCTCGAGCCGCCGCCTTGGAGCAGGCGCGTCATGTCGATGTTGGCGATCGAGCCCTTGTGAACGGTGAAATTCCCTTCGAGGCGCGCGTTTGCGAGCAGCCTCTCCGGCGCCGACGCTCGCATGGAGAACACGCCCTTGCCTTCGAGCGTCCCTCCGGCGAGCATGGGCGCGGCAAACTTGGCCACATCCAGTTGGCGCGCCGTGAGCGCGCCGTCGAGGCTCCAGCCATCGGACCACCTGAGGCGCACGCTGCTGCCGAGCAAGCGCCCGCCGAAGGCGTGGACCTCGGCATCGCTCAAGACAAGTTCGTTCCTCGTCACCGTGCCTTTCGCGACAAAATCACTAAGAACGAGATCGGGGCCTATCGGAAGCGGAAAACTGCCCGACGAGATTTCGATGGCCGTCCTCCCGCGCTGCGGCTGCAACTTCACGGAAAGCTTGCGCTCGGCGTTGAGGAACGTGACCGTTTTCAGCGCGCCATCGGCGGCGAAGCTTGCGTCAAGATCGAGCGGCGCCAGTTTCAATTCCGGCACGTCGAGCTTCAGTCCCTTGGCGGTTATGCGCTCGACCCCGAGCGGCCTGCCCTTGCCCCTTTCCATCAGCAGCACGGGCAGAAATTCCCGGGGAAAGCTTGCGTTTTCCAGATCGAGGCTCCTGAGGACTTTCCTTTCGGCGAACAGCGAAAGGATCTCAGGAGTGGCGCTGATCGCAGCCACACGCATCTGGGGGTCTTTGCCAATCGCGACCTTCTCGAATTTCAACTGCGGCGCCGGAAACAGCGACCAGCTCACGCTGCCGATCTTCACGGGTTGGCCGAGCCAGGTCTGGGCCGCCTTTTCGTATGGACCCGGTTCCATGGAAACAAAGGGGACCGCGGCAATCGCCACTACCAGAACGACGAGCAACAACACCGGAAGTTGCCTGGCGACGCTGCGCGGTTTTCTTTTCGCCCACACGGCTCGCGCAGGAATCGACTCCGCGTCGGGAGTTCGGACAGCTTCTTCATCGCCCCTCCACGCGCCCTCTCCCGCGCGTTCCCTCGAGCGTTCCGCCTGTCGCGGCTGCTCGGTTTCAGCTCTTGCCTGCGCCCTCTCCTCGTCGCGAGCCTGCCTATCCTGTTCCTTGGCGCGCTTCTCCTGTTCCTTGGCGCGCTTCTCCTGTTCCTTGGCGCGCTTTTCCTGTTCCTTGGCGCGCTTTTCCTCTTCCTCCAGGCGGACTCCTTCCTCCGCCTCAACGCGAGCGCGCTCCTCTTGCTTCCTGCGCTCCGCTTCCTCGCGCTCCCGCTCGGTGTCCCGTCGAGCTTTCTCTTCGTGCTCCCGCACGGAACGCTCCAAGGACCTGTCCTCCTCGATCAGCCGGCGCTTGGCCGCATCCTCTTCGGCGCGGCGCCGCACCATCTCCTCTTGTCGGGATCGCTCATCCGCCTCACGGCGCGCGCGCTCTTCGAGTTCGCGCCTGACGCGCATCTCGGCTTCGACTCTGGCGCGTGCTTCGGCTGCAACGCGGGCCGCGTGTTCGGCCCGCGCTTGCTCTTCGCGCTCGCGGCGCGCTCTTTCCTCGGTTTCCTTGCGCGCTCTCTCGGCCGCCTCGCGCTGCGCCCTTTCCGCGCTCTCCCTTCCGACTTGTTCGTCGCTCCCGCGTTTGACGCCGAGTTCCACTTCGATTCTCGCGCGCACCTCGGCCTCAAGCTGCGCTTTCTCCTCCGCCTCCCGGCGCGCCCGCTCATCGGCTTCGTGCCTCGCCCTGTCGAGTGCGTCGGCGCTGGATGCCGCGCCGACTTTCGTTCTTTCGGCGACCTCTCGCCGCGCCTTTTCTTCGATGGCCTTGCGCGCCCGCGCCTCGGCGACCTTGCGCTGAAGGACTTCTGCCTCTGCTCTCGCCCTCGCCGCGCCATCCTCATATGCGCGCCTCGCCTGGACCTGGCGGGCGATTTCCTGGGCCTGCGCCTGCAGTTTTGCGTCGTCGCTCGGCTTGGAGGGAGGTCCCAGGTAACTCGACTTGGAGGGAACGCCCGCGGAACCGAGCGAGGTGAAATCGAGGTCTTGGCCGGCGCTCGCCGGAGGCTGTGAGATGGAAGGACGTCCGATCGACGTTCGCAGCTCATCGTCCTTTTGCGCAACGAACTCGCGCACGTAGCCCTCCGTTTCCAGTTGCTTGAGAACTTCCAGAAGCTTGGGCTCGGTCACCTTCTCGAACTTGTCCAGCAGCTTGGAAACGCTGACCTGACCGTCGATTTCCTTGAGGACGTTTCGGAGATCCCGCGACAGATTGCTGGTCTTGCCGGTCGCCTCCTTCAGGCCCTTGCCGGTCTTGGTGAGTATCGTTCCGCGATGCATGCGCGCTGAGGGTTCGAATCGCTGCCGGGCGAGGCCGCGCCCGCCCGGGTTATTGGCCGCCTATTATAGGCAAGTCTTCGGCGCCCGGGTTCCCATACCCGCCTCCCCCGGGCGTCTCGATCACAAAACTGTCCCCGGCGTTCATCTCGATCTGGTCACAACCCTCCAACTCCACCACCGTGCCGTCGGCGCGGCGCATCCAATTGTGTCCCGTTTTTCCAGGCAGGCCGCCGGACATTCCGTAAGGCGCGACGCGACGGTGTTCGGAGAGAATCGCGGCGGTCATCGGCTCCAGGAAACGCACGCGCCGGATGGCGCCGTCGCCTCCGCGCCAGCGTCCCGCGCCGCCGCTTCCTCGCCGGATCTGAAAACTTTCAAGGAGTACCGGAAATCGCCACTCCAGCACCTCCGGGTCCGTCAGGCGCGAATTGGTCATGTGCGTCTGGACCGCGTCCGTTCCGTCGAATCCCCGCGGCGCGCCGTTTGCGCCGGTGTGAAAAACGCCCGCGCCGGATCCTCCCGCGACGGTCTCGTAATACTGGTGCCGCTCGTTGCCGAAGGTGAAGTTGCTCATCGTGCCGCAGGAAGCCGCCATTACGCCGAGTGCCCCGTAGAGTGCGTCGGTGATGCACTGGGAAGTCTCCACGTTGCCGGCCACTACCGCCGCCGGATAGCGCGGTCGCAGCATCGAGCCTTCAGGAACGATAACTTTGAGGGGCTTCAGGCAGCCGGCGTTCATCGGTATCTCGTCTTCCACGAGCGTACGGAACACGTACAGCACCGCAGCCATGCTCACGGCTGCCGGCGCGTTGAAATTGTTCGGCAACTGGTGCGATGTACCGGTGAAATCGATGGTCGCGCCCCGCGCCTTGCGATCGATCGTGATGCGAACGCGAATGACGGCGCCATTGTCCATCGGGTAGTTGAATTCGCCGTCCTTGAGCACTTCGATCACCCGCCTCACCGCCTCTTCGGCGTTGTCCTGCACGTGCCGCATGTAGGCGTGCACGACCTCGAGTCCGAAATGCCGGACCATGCGCAGCAGCTCCTGGGCGCCTTTTTCGTTTGCGGCAACCATGGCGCGCAGATCGGCCATGTTCTGCCCGACATTGCGCGCCGGATAAGGCCCGGAGGACAGAAGAGCGAGGGTCTCCCTTTCACGGAGTCGCCCTTGCTCGACCAGTAGAAAATTGTCTATCAGCACGCCTTCCTCTTCGATGACTTTGCTCCTCGGGGGCATCGATCCGGGCGTCAAGCCGCCGATGTCGGCGTGATGACCGCGCGAGCCGACATAAAAGAGGATCTCCGTGCCCGCCTCATCGAATACCGGGGTAATCACGGTCACATCGGGAAGATGCGTGCCGCCGTTATAGGGTGCGTTGAGCACATAGACGTCGCCCGGCTTCATTTTTCCGCGGTTCTCCCGGATCACCGTGCTCACGCTCTCCCCCATCGAGCCGAGGTGCACCGGCATATGCGGCGCGTTGGCAATGAGGGCGCCGTGCAGGTCGAACACTGCGCAGGAAAAATCGAGCCGTTCCTTGATGTTGACCGAGTGTGCCGTGTTCGCAAGCCGCAGACCCATCTGCTCGGCGATGGACATGTACAAGTTGTTGAAGACTTCCAGCCTCACCGGGTCGACTCGGGTACCGATCGCCGCACGATGCGGCAGTGCCTCGACGCGCTCGAGCACCATGTGATCGAGGCGGGAAACGTCCGCGCGCCATCCGGGTTCGACCACCGTGGTGGAATTGCGCTCGGCGATGATCGCCGGCCCCGCTATGCTGTCTCCGGGCGCGAGGCGCTCGCGCAAAAAAATCGGAGCTCGATGCGCGCGGCCCCCCGTATGGACGCTCACCCATTCCTCGGGTTCAAGCGCGGCGCCGGTTCGTGCCGCGGCGCTCACCGTTTCGACGGGCGATTCGGGAGCGCCTATCGCCTCGACCGAAACCGACTCGACGACAAGGCTGCGATCGGGCATCAGGAAGCTGTAGCGCCTGCGATACGCGGCTTCGAACTGGACCACCATGTCCTCGACGCCGCCGAAGCCGATGACGAGCGCCGAGTCGGTGCCGTCGTAGCGCACGTGCACGCGCCTGACAATTTTGATTCGCTCGGGTGCGACGCCTTGAGACAGCAATTCTTCCCGCGCAGTAAAGGCAAGCCGCTCCAAGGCACCCTCGAGAACGGGAAGTTTGTTCGCCTCCAGCTTCGTTTCGACGGCTTCGTCGCGCATCGCAACGGTATCGGCGAGCCCCATGCCATAGGCCGAAAGCACACCGGCAAGCGGGTGGATGAAAACTCGAGTCATCCCGAGGGCATCGGCGACCTGGCAGGCGTGCTGGCCTGCCGCCCCCCCGAAGCAGCACAGCGTGTACTCGGTGACGTCGTGCCCGCGCTGAACCGAGATTTTCTTGATCGCTTCGGCCATGTTTCCGATCGCTATCTCGAGAAAACCCTCGGCCACCTGCTCGGCGCTGCGCGTGTCGCCCGTAGCGCGGCGAATTTCCTCTGCAAGGGCGCAGAACCCCGAGCGCACCGCGGTTTCATCCAGCGGCATCCTGCCGTCCGGGCCGAACACAGGCGGAAAGAATTTCGGCTGGATCTTCCCGAGCATCACGTTCGCGTCCGTCACGGTGAGCGGACCGTTTCTGCGGTAGCTTGCGGGGCCCGGATTGGCCCCCGCCGAATCGGGTCCGACGCGGTAGCGCGAACCGTCGAAATGCAGGATCGACCCGCCCCCCGCCGCAACCGTATGAATGCTCATCATCGGCGCTCGCATGCGCACTCCGGCGACCTGCGTCTCGAAGGCGCGCTCGAACTCGCCCGCGTAGTGCGAGACGTCGGTCGAAGTCCCGCCCATGTCGAACCCGATGATTTTTTCAAAACCCCCGGCGAGCGACGCTCGCACTGCGCCGACAACGCCGCCTGCGGGCCCGGAGAGAATGCTGTCCTTTCCCGCAAACCGGCGAGCGTCGGTTAGGCCGCCGTTCGATTGCATGAACATCAGGCGCACGCCCTGCAACTCGGCGGCCACCTGCGCGACGTAGCGTTTCAGGATGGGCGAAAGGTAGGCATCGACGACCGTGGTATCCCCGCGCGACACGAGCCGCATGAGCGGGCTGACCTCGTGCGACACCGAAACCTGGTCGTAGCCGATGGCTCGCGCATCCTCGGCAATGCGTTTTTCGTGCTGCGGGTAGCGGTAGCCGTGCATGAGCACGATCGCCACCGAGCGGTATCCCTCAAGATGCGCGAGTTCGAGCTTGCGCCGCGTCGCTTCCACGTCAAGCGGAACGACCAACTCGCCCCGCGCTCCGAGCCGTTCATCGACTTCGACGACCTTGGAATACAAAAGCTCCGGCAGCACGATGTGCCGGTCGAAAAGACGCGGCCGGTTCTGGTAGGCGATCCGCAGCGCGTCGCCAAAACCCCGCGTGATAAATAGGACCGTACGCTCGCCTTTTCTCTCGAGCAACGCGTTGGTCGCAACGGTCGTGCCCATTTTCACGACCTCTATCCTCTCGCCGGGGATGGGCGCGCCGGGCGGCAAGCTCAGAACCCGGCGAATTCCTTCCACCGCGGCGTCGGAGTAGCGCCCCGGATCATCGGAGAGGAGCTTGTGCGCGACGATGTTGCCGTCGGGGCCGCGCGCCACCACGTCGGTAAACGTGCCGCCGCGGTCGATCCAGAATTGCCAGCGGGGAGATGAGTTCGACATCAGGACGGAGCGTCGCGCTTACCACTTTGCCACAGAACGGAGCGCGCTCTCAATCGGACCGGTTGGCATCGGTTGCCGCGTTGCGGCACTCTATTCGTCGTTACAGCACCCGGAGAGACCATGTCGTCGACGGTAGAAACCCTTGAAGCCGAAGCGCTGCAGCTTTCGGCGGCGGAGCGGGCACGGCTGGTCGAGCGCCTCATCGCAAGTCTCGACATCGACCCCGAGGCTGAAGAGGCTTGGGCCGCGGAAGTCGAGCGCCGCAACGCGGAGATCGAAAGCGGCGCCGTTTCCTCGATTCCCGGTCCGGAAGCCCTGGCCAAGTTGAAAGCCGAGTTCCGGTGAATTACCGGCTGCACCCCGAGGCGCAGGAAGAACAGGCCTTGGCGCGACGTGGCGTCATGGGAAACGTCGTCTCGTCACGCGACGTTTCCCGTTCAGCGTCATCTACGCTGTCGTCGGCGATCAAGTCCGCGTCCTCGCGGTCGCGCACCATAGTCGGCGCCCTGGCTATTGGCGCGGCAGAAAGTAGCGTGGAGCGTCAGGCGCCCAAGCACCCGATGCAGCGGACCGCTTTCACCGCGGCCTCCCACCCGCTGTTATTGCCAGCGAGCAAACCGCATGTCGGCATACTATTCAATCTCGGCACGACCGATGCAGAACGGGCTGATCCACTGTCGGCCAGATGCCGCTACGTGCGACTCAGCGACAACTATTTAAGGACGTCTGCTCACGACCCACAGCCGCCGGTCGACATGACCCGATAGCGGTCACTGAGGACCACGAAAGCTGACATTGCCTCGCCATCTTCGCGGCGTCGGTGTTGGTGCCCTCTCCAAGTGCGCGTGATATTTAGCCCGAAACATCCGAATCTTTTTAGCCACAGGATCCTTTTCCAACGCGGCGATAGCCTATTCGACGATTCCCCAGCCCTTACGGAATGACGACTCGAAGTTCTTGCGATCACGATCTTTCCATCTGGGCGCCCGCGCGGATCTGCTGGATCATCGCCGCCGATTCGGGATACAGCTTGGCGAAGTAGAAGCGCACAGTGGTGAGCGATCGGGACCGCGCAGCAGTAAATCTACTTTCGCGTTGCGGTTTTCGCTTCCTTTGCCAATGACCTGATTTCCGCAATGTAAGCATCGCGGTCTTCGGCTATGCGGCGGACGAGGGCGGGGGGTGCGGCCGTGCGCGAATCGTACTTGGCGCTCCAGCGCACCAGTTCGAGCATTGAAGGAAGCAGGTCCAGCCCTTTCTCAGTGGGTTCGTAAATGACCTGGCGGGCGTGCGCCGGATCGCGGCGGCGCGACAACATTCCAGCGGCTTCCAGCAGCTTGAGTCGGCTCGCGAGAATGTTCGACGCGATCTTCTCGTCGGCGCCCAGAAAGTCCCGGAAATGCTGCTTGCGCATGATAATCAGGTCGCGCAGCACGATCAGCGTCCACTTGTCCCCAACGAAGTCCAGCGCGTAGCTGATCGGGCAGTCCGATCGGCGCGGCGGTGTTGTCTGTCTCATTTCGCGAGGTTAGATTGTCCACTTGCATAATGCAAGCATATGGTTATAATCGCTTGCACTTTGCAACCACTAACCAAGGAGGAACGTCCATGAAACTGTATTACGTCGTCGGCTCGCCCAACTGCCGCAAGGTGCACGCGGTGCTGAACCACCTCGGCATCAAAGCCGATCTCGAATATCTGGACTTCTTCGCTGGCGAAACGAAGAAGCCCGAGTATCTCGCGCTGAACCCCAACGGCATGGTGCCGACGCTGCGCGACGGCGACCTCGTGCTGTGGGAATCGAACGCCATCATGCAGTACCTGGCCGCGAAGGCGCCGGCCAACACGCTGTATCCGAGGGACGACGCAAAGCGTGCAGACATCTCGCGCTGGCAATGCTGGGAGCTGGCGCACTTCAACAAGGCGTTCGGCGCGCTGTCATTCGAAACCGTGGCAAAGCCCAATTTCCTGAAAGCGGCACCGGACGAAGCCACGGTGACCTGGTCCAAGCGCGAACTGGCGCGTCACGCGCCCACGCTCGAGTCGCACCTCAAGGGCCGCAAGTACTTGGTCGGTGACGATGTTACTTTGGCTGACTATTCCGTCATTCATGTCGAGGGCTTCAAGGAGGCCATTCCATTCGACTGGGCGCCGTATCCAAACATCAATGCCTACTACGAGCGCATGCGGGCCGTGCCGCACTGGGCCAAGACGGCACCCAGCAACCCGCAGTCGATTGGCCGACGCGCCAGCGCCGCGCCGGCCTGACTGGCGGCCCGTCACTCATTGAAGGAGCAAACCATGGCGAAGAAACTTAAAATTTACTGGGGTAGCGGCAGCCCCAATGCGTGGCGAGTGCTGCTGACCGCCGAGCTCAAGAAGATTCCGTACGAGTCGAAAATGCTGGAGTTTTCGAAGGAGGACCACAAGAAGCCCGAGTTCGTCGCGCTCAACCCGCGAGGCAAGGTGCCCGTCATCCGCGATGGCGATTTCACGCTGTATGAATCTCTGGCGATCATGACGTACCTTGAGCGCCGGAACCCTGAGCCTGCCATCTTCGGCCGGAACGCCGCGGAAACCGGCCGCATCTGGCGCACGATTTCGGAGTTCGAGTGCTACCTGAGGCAGCCGTTTGACGACATGCTCCGGCCGATCCTGTTCAAGCAACTCCCTGAGAAGAACAAACAGGTTCAGACCGCCAGCGAAACCGTGCGAGCCGAGCTCGGCCGCCTGGAGCAATCGGTGGACTCAAACCCCTGGCTGTGCGGCCGCGAGGTGTCCGCGGCTGACGTGGCTGTGTATCCGTTCGTAAAATTCATCGTGCGTCAGACCAGCAAGGACGAACTAAAGCCGCTCAACCTCGGTCTCGCGCCATTCGAGACGAAGTTCCCGAAACTCCAGGCGTGGATGAAGCGCGTCGAGGCGCTGCCCGGCTACGAACGAACATACCCGCCGCATTGGAGATCGCAATGAACGCGCGGTTTCTATTGGCGGTTCTCGCTTACGTCATCCCAACATTTCCATTGGGATATCTATGGCATCTGACGATATTCAAAGATTATTACGACACGTTGGAGGTCTACCGGACGGACATCATCATCCCCTTCGGTATCGCATCGATGGTGATTCAGGGCATCGTTTGGGCCTTTATCTACTCGCGTCTGTTTGGGGGAGAGCGCATTATCGCCGGGGCTGCAAAATTCGCGGCCCTGGCCTTTCCGCTAGCTTGGAGCTTCTTGGTTCTTGTCATCGCAGCCAAGCATCACATGGCGTCGGTGCAAGGCTTTGTGCAGATCGAAACAGCATTCACGGCGCTTCAGTATTTAGTCGTCAGTCCGCTAATTGCGCTGGCGTTCTCATTCCGCAAGGCTTGACGGCGTGGCTTACGACGAAGCTTTAGCCCTCCGCGTCCGGCGCGCGCTTGCCGACCGCAAGAACGTAGGCGAGACAAGGATGTTTGGTGGGGTCTGCTTCATGCTGAAAGGCAACATGCTGTGCGGAGTCGATCGCGCGCGGCTCATGTTTCGGGTCGGCAGGGATCAGGCCGCCGAGGCACTGTCTCGCTCCGGCGTGCGCCCAATGGACATCACTGGCAAGCCGATGGCCGGGTTTGTGTTCGTGGATCCGGCGCAGTGCGATACGCGCCAGCTCAAGAGCTGGATTGCGCTCGCGGAGAATTACGTGGGCGCGCTGCCGGCAAGAAAGAAGAAAGTGAAGAAAAAATAAGCTGGATCAGGCCCGCCGCAGCTTGTGTGTGCGCTTCTGCTCATACGTCGCTGCCGCGCCTGCTTCCCTCGGAGGCCTCCTCGAGCGTCTGGTGGCCACGCATGGCGTAGGCGCTGCAACCGCGGGTGTCGGTGGCGTCGGTGGCTCGCCGCCACGGCATGAACGACAACATGATCTTCGCGTGGTGCAAGCGATTCCGCGACGAAGGCGTGGATCTGCTGCCGGTGATGGTGTCGCCGTAACAGCTTGCTCCGGCGATCGGCACGACCAATCGGGCCGGTGTCCCAGAGGTGGCCCCGCTTGTTTGGACAGATCTTGCTGTGGCCGCTCGGGTTGCTCGTGGCCGCTTATTGTGTGTCGATGCTTGCGGTCAGCGTCGCTGGTGGAACTGCAACGCCTCAGAGCAGACGTTTGAACGACGGGTTTGGAGCAAATTGGAGCGTAGGTCGACAGTCCGGTTCTGGCCGGTAAGCGACCGCCTGGCACGGCGGTCGCCCCTTGGTGCAATCGCTACACTTCCGTTTGCTCGGCCATCTCCAGGGCGTCGTCCACTTCGATCCCCAGATACCGAACCGTGCTCTCCAGTTTGGTGTGACCCAGCAGAAGCTGGACGGCCCTGAGGTTCTTCGTGCGCCGGTAGATCAGGGACGCCTTGGTGCGCCGCAGCGTGTGCGTGCCGTAGTCAGCTGGATCCAAGCCAATCTCGTGCACCCAGCCATCGACGATACGCGCGTACTGCCGGGTCGACAGGTGCGCTGGGTTATGCAACCGACTGGGGAACAGAAACTCCTCCGACTTCAACTTCGCGTGATCAATCCACCTCGCCACTGCCTCCCGAGTCTGCTCGGTGATCTCAAACTGTACGGGTCGCTGGGTCTTCTGCTGCATGACAATCGTTCGAGCGGCGACGCGATCACCATGCGACACGTCGCGCACCCGAAGTCTCACCAAATCACAGGCCCTTAGCTTGCTGTCGATGGCCAAGTCGAATAGGGCAAGGTCCCGGACGCAATTGGCGAGTTGCAGCCGTATGCGGATAGCCCAGATCTCCTTGAGTTTGAAGGGGGTCTTCTGGCCGACAAGCTTTCCCTTGTTCCAGGGCTCTCGCGGTTGCGTCACGACATTGGGCTGATCCATGACTGGCTCCTTTTCCGTGGAAGGGAGCCAAAGTCTGCTCCGCCGGCCAACGGTCGCGAACCGACCCTGAGCTGCGGCTCGCCTTCTCCATAGCGGGCGTTCGATGGGGTTGACAGGAGCGAGTCTAGTGGCAAATACGAATGGGCTTGGCTATGTAGCCGCACCTCACGGCGCCGCCGGCTCGGCAGGGCGACGTGCGAGCAGCTCGCTGATCGATGTTTCGTAGCCAGCGGCAATGGCGAGCAGCCCGGCGTCGTCGCGTGGCCGGCCGATGAGCTGCAGGCCGGCGGGCCAGCGGCCATTGGCATGGAAGGCCGCGGGCACCGAGATCGCTGGCAGGCCGGCCAGCGTGGCGTAGATCGTCACCTCCATCCAGCGGTGATACGTGTCCATGGTGCGGCCGGCTATGGCCCGGGGCCAACGATCGCCGACCGGGAAGGGCCAGACCTGGGTGGCCGGCAGCGCGAGCACGTCGAAGCGCTCGAAGAGGCCGAGCAGATGCTGGTACCAGGCGCTGCGGCGTTCGCTCGCGCGCATGAAGTCGGCGAATGAGAGGCCCTGCGCCTGATCGTGCTCCCACTGCGCCTCGGGCTTGATCGCCGCGCGTGCGCCCGGCCGCGCGAGCAGCGGGCCCACACGTGCGCTTATGAGCACGCGCCAGACCAGCCAGGCTTGCCAGACCGAATCGAGGTTGAAGCCCAGCGCAACCGGCTCGACCGCTGCACCCGCAGCCTCGAAGCGCCGCAGCGCCGACTCGCAGCTTGCGACGATGCCCTCCTCGGTCGCGAGGTGTCCGCCCATGTCGCCGAGCCAGGCTATGCGCAGACCCTTCAGCTCGCGCCAGCGCAGCAGCCGCTCGCCGCCGGGCGGTAGCGGCGGGCGCGGCTGGGCAGGGCTGCCCGCTTCAGGCGCATGGCCGGGTGAGGACGTGACAAGGGTCGGGGCCGCGCCCGTGGCCCACGCCGCGGCCGGCCGGGCGATGAGGTCGAGCAGCGGCGTGATGTCATCGGCCAGCGCGAGCGGCACACGCGGGTCGGCGCCGGCCTGCGTGGCAAGCAGCGCGGCGAGGTCCGCGACGCTGCGCGCCATCGGGCCCTCGGTGCCGAGCTGCGAGACCCAGCACTCACCGGCGCCGACATTAGGCACACGGCCCCAACTCGGCCGCAGGCCGAAGACGTTGTTCCACGCCGCCGGGTTGCGCAGCGAACCCATGAAGTCCGAGCCGTCGGCAACGGGGAGCAGGTGCAGCGCGAGCGCGACGGCTGCGCCGCCGCTCGACCCACCGGCGCTCACCGCCGGGTCCCAGGCATTGCGCGTCGCGCCGAAAAGGCTGTTGAAGGTGTGTGAACCCAGGCCGAATTCGGGCACGTTGGTCTTGCCGACGACGATGCACCCCGCCCCCTTCATGCGCCGGGCGACGACGCCGTCCTCGCGCGCCACCGCGTCGGCGAGCAGGGTGCAGCCCATGGTGGTCGGAAAGCCACGGGCCGCGGCGACGTCCTTGATCGCCTGCGGCATGCCGTGCAGCCAGCCTCGGCTCGCGCCTCGGGCGAGTTCGGCGTCGCAGGCGTCTGCCTGCACCAGCAGGGTCTCGGCCGGCGCCTGGTTGACGATGGCGTTGACGCGCGGATTGAGCCGCGCGATGCGGTCGAGGTAAGCCGCCATCACCTCGCGGCACGAGACCTCGCGCGCATGGATGGCGGCCGAAAGCGCCAGGCCGCCGAGTTCGGTAATCGCATCGGCGCTCGATGCGGCACGGACTTCGGGCCCGCACCAGTGCTGCGCTGCACCCGGTGGCCCTGCCGGTTCGCCGGCGTCCTTGGTTTCGATCATGCGCTGTCTCCTTGGCACGGGCTGGTGCGCCGTATCCGTCGGTCAGGTCCGTTCCGGCGCGGCGTTCGCGGTGGCGCATCATCGCCCGGCGCGCGCGCTTGCCGGCTCGTCGCCGTGGACGGATAGAATAATCAATTCTCCGGCACGCCGCAGTCCAGTGCTTGAAGCTGTCCTGTGCTCGCTTACGCCGAGGTCAACAGGCCGCTAAGTTATTCGTAGGGCATCACTCAGTGGGATCCTGACGAAATTCAAATGTAAGCGCGAGCGGCAGCAACTGGCCGATTGCCGCCGTCTCAGGAAACCCAGAAGAGAGCACGAGGCGGGCGCATCCATAGGATGCTGTGGGTTGCTCCGGGCAGTCAGGTACAACTCAATTTCGCGACGCTCACGACGAGAATCAGTAATAGCCATGCGGTCGCGAGGACTGAGGTTATCTGCTTTGCCCAAAAACACCATTGCTGCAGACGACGTAGGAGACTCGTTTCGTCGTACTCGGCCGTGGTTTGGCTCTTACTCTCTGCTTCTCGCCTAACCGCATCTGAAGAAAGGTAGGATGCCCAATACTGAACGACGTCTATCAACAACGTAAGAACACACAACGCGGCGATCACGAGGAGCGGCACGTTAGTATCCCCGAGCTTTAGAGCGGGAACGTCCTTGCTGCCAGAGAGGAAAAGCCAAACTAATGCGAGAACACCGAGCGTCAATGTGCGGATCTGCGTTGACAGGCGGTCCGACGCAAAGTTGAGATTCTCGTAAATCGTCGTTAGCGGTACTTTCATAGCGGTCTCCCAAAACTTATGCTCACCGCAGCTTCATCCTCGGACCACCCCACCCAGTTCCTGCTTCTCCACGTCTGCTACTTTTCTTCGTGTGTATTTTTCTTGCGTACGCCTTTCCTGCGGCTCTTTTTTTCCCAGCTTTCTTCGCAGCCCTTTTCTTAGCCATCGTTGTCTCCTTTTCTTTGAGTCGCGCTAGACCGTAGAAAGTTGGGGGAACTCTTTCAGGGACACGTCAGAAGTGCGCGCCATACAGACCGAGCGAGGTTACACCTCCGTCTCGCTCGTCGCCACTCGAAGGGTGGACGTCAGGGTAAATCCGACACGAGCTGTCAGGTAAACCCGACGATTGACGCTCTCGCCCGTGCGGCCGAAGATTCTCCCCACACCAAAGGGAGGTGCCATGTCACTTTAGCGTCTACTTGCCTTCGCGTTTCTAGTTGGACTCTGTTTGCCAACGAGATTGGCGCTGGCGGAGGACTGCGGCCCTCATTTGTTCGCTTCGGGCCGAAAGCGGACCCTAGAGTCACGACCTGAACTCAGTAGTACCCAGATTTTGCCCTCGACAGGAAGCCCGGCGGTCAGCCTTAGACAAGTCGAAGCAAATTGACGCTGGCACCACCGCCCAGTAGGCTCGCGGCTCCATGGAACGGGTCGATACGGTCGTCATAGGCGCAGGCGTGGTCGGCTTGGCGTGCGCCCGAGCCCTCGCGCTTGCCGGCCGCGAAGTGATCGTCCTCGATTCGGAAAGCGCGATCGGCACCGGCACCAGCTCGCGCAACAGCGAGGTCATTCACGCGGGAATCTATTATCCGCGCGGCTCGCTCAAGGCGAAGCTGTGCGTTGCGGGCCGCCAAGCTCTTTACCCTTTTCTCGCCGGACACGGCGTTTCGCACCAGCGTTGCGGCAAGCTCATCGTCGCGACCGAAGCGGCGCAGATTCCCGCGCTGGAAAAGCTCCGCGCGCAAGCCGCTGAGAACGGTGTGACCGATCTGAAAATGCTCTCGGGCGCCGAAGCTCGCGCGATGGAGCCGCAGCTCGCCTGCGTCGCCGCGCTGGAATCGCCCTCCACCGGGATCATCGACAGCCACGGATTCATGCTCGCGTTGCGCGGGGACGCCGAGGACCGCGGCGCGGCGATCGCGTTCCGCAGTCCCGTGCTTCGCGGCAGCGTCAAGCCGGACGGCGTCGAGCTCGAGATCGGCGGCATCGAATCCACCCGGCTGCTCGCGCAGCGGGTGGTAAACAGCGCAGGGCTGTTCGCGCAGAAGCTGGCGCGCGACATCGAAGGCTTTCCCCCGGACCGGCTGCCCCCCGCCTACTACTGCAAGGGCAACTACTTCAGCCTTTCCGGCCGCTCGCCCTTCACGCGCCTGATCTATCCGGCCCCCGAATCCGCAGGGCTGGGCGTGCACCTCACGCTCGACCTCGCCGGCCAGGCGCGTTTCGGTCCGGACGTCGAGTGGATCGAGCGCATCGACTACGACGTCGATCCGCGCCGCGCCGACAGTTTTTATCATGCGATCCGGAGCTACTGGCCCGGACTCAAGGACGGCGCGCTGCAGCCCGCCTATTCCGGGATACGGCCCAAGCTCCAGGCGCGCGGCGAGCCGTCGCGGGACTTCCTGATCCAGGGCCCACGCGATCACGGCGTGCCGGGCTTGGTCAACCTATTCGGTATCGAATCTCCCGGCCTTACCGCGGCGCTCGCGATCGGGGATTACGTGCGGGGGCTTCTCCGCGGTTGACACATTGCCGCAGTTTACCGGGCCTTTTCAACGCCGCTTGGTCGGACGCCCGCGCTTGGACCTGTGGACTGCTGCAACGCTCGCCGCAAATGTCCTGATCTCTGCAGTGAAGATCGGCGCAGCGCGCAGCAACCGCTCAAGGTTCTCCCGCACCTTGCGTTCTTCGAGGCGCGTCGGGTAGATGTTGCGCACCACGTGCCGGAATTCGCACAGCTCGAGAAGATCCTCGCCGAGCGCCACCGAGACGACGGCCGGCCGCGCCGGGTCGTCGAAGGGCCGCGCGCACCTCGTGATGAGCTTCTTGTGCCAGTCCTCACCCGCGACGGGAGCGCGGTCGATGCGCCGGGCGACAAAGGCGAGCACGCCTTCGATGAGGGTGTACGCCTGCGCGACCCGCTGGGCGAGTCCCGCGAGCCTCAGCTCCCGCTCGTAGACACCCGGCGCAGGCCGTGCCGAGGCGCGCTTCTCGCCCGCCTGCATGCGCTCCACCTCATGCAGAAATTCTGCGACGACTGCCAGCTGATCCTTAAAGCTGGCCGGCACGGCATGCGTCCTTCAGCATCGCCTTCCTGACCGCCGGCGGAAGGGTGTCGGCGAAGATCACGTCAACCGGAACCCCGTAAGGGCGCGCCGCATCGGCCGCAACTGCGCTCACCTCGCTCCACTTCTTCCCCGGATAGGAAACGATGAGCAAATCGAGGTCGGACTCCGGCCGGGTACCGCCATAGGCGAGAGACCCGACCACCAGGGCGCGAACTCCCTCGCTGGCGAGGGCGGCTTCGCAGGCCCGCGCAGCCCGCCGGAGGATGCTCGCGCGCGCGCGCGGCGGCCGGCCCGCGGGCGTGCGCCGGATCGCGGCTTCCGCCGGGATCGCCCAGCGCGCGCCGACGCGAAATGCGCCCTCGACCTTTCCCGCCGCGAGCAGCTGCCGCACGCGCTGCTCCGAGAGCTTGTGCGTACGGGCGAACTGAGCGGACGACACCAGCGCAGGCATGCCGAAATTATGCTAAATCCCTAGCGTTATCGCAAGATGTTACTTACACACCGGGATCAATCCATGGCGAGCGCAGCGCTCAGCGCCCCCGCGTCGCCTGCGGCCGCCGGCAACCCACGGCGTAGCGGTGTCGTCAATCTGTTCAGCATCGAGTCGCCCGGCCTCACCGCATCCCTTGCGATCGGCGACTACGTCGGCGAGCTGCTCGCCGGTTGACGCGCAGGCCGCAGGCCTGACACACTGCTTCACTCAGCCTTGGGAGGATGAAATCATGGATACGAGATCACTTGCAGCGATCGTCCTGGCGTTGGCCGGCTCCGGGGCACTGGCGCAGACCAAGTGGGACATGCCCACGCCCTACCCCGACGGCAATTTCCACACCCGCAACGTGCGCCAGTTTGCCGAAGACGTGGCCAAGGCAACCGGCGGCAAGTTGCAGATTCAGGTGCATTCGAACGGCGCGCTGATCAAGCACCCCGAGATCAAGCGCGCGGTGCAGACCGGTCAGGTTCCGATCGGCGAGCTGCTGATCTCGGTGCTCGCCAACGAATCTCCGCTGTTCGCCTTCGATTCCAATCCTTTCCTCGCCAACAGCTACGCCAAGCAGACGAAGCTGTGGAGCATCTCGCGGCCATATCTCGAAAAACGCCTGGATTCGCAGGGCATCCAATTGCTCTACTCCGTGCCGTGGCCGCCGCAGGGCGTCTATGCGAAAAAGGAGATCAATTCGCTCGCCGATCTGAAGGGCGCGAAGTTCCGCACCTACAGCCCGACCACCTCGCGGCTGGCCGAGCTCATGGGGGCTATCCCGACGACGGTCCAGGTTCCCGATATTCCTCAGGCATTCAAGACCGGCCTGGTGGACTCGATGATCACCTCGGGCGCGACCGGCGTGGACACCCAGGCGTGGGATTACCTTTCCCACTACTACGACACGCAGGCGTTCCTGCCGCAGAACATGGTCATCGTCGGCAAGGGCGCGTGGGGCAAGCTCGGCGCCGCCGAGCAGAAGGCGGTGCTCGAGGCCGCCAGATCGGCTGAGGCGCGCGGCTGGAAAACGAGCGAAGCCGAGAACGAAGGCTACGTCAAGACCATGGCCTCGCGCGGCATCAGGATCATGAAGCCTTCGGCGAAACTCACGGCGGAATTCGAAAAGATCGGCAAGCAGATGGCGCAGGAGTGGTCGCAGAAGGCCGCCCCGGAGGGCGCGGCGATCCTCAAGGCATTCCAGGCCCGGTAATCCCGCCTCCCATGCGCGGAGCGCTCGAGCTTCTGTACAAGGCATCCGGCTTCCTGGCCGGATTTTTTTTGGTGGCGATCGCCGCCCTGACGGCGGCGCAGATCGTCGGCCGGCAATTCGGCTTCGCCGCGTATTCCTACGACGACTTTGCCGGTTTCTGTCTCGCGGCGACCTCTTTCCTCGGTCTCGCATTCACGTTCCGCGACAACGAGCACATCCGCATGACGCTGCTGCTTCACCATGTGCAAGGCGGTTTGCGGCGCGCGCTCGAGCGAGCGTGCCTAGCCCTGGCCGCGCTCATGGTCGGCTGCTTCGCCTGGTACGCCTGCGACATGACGCTCGTCTCCTACCGCCTGCACGACGTCTCGCAGGGCCTGGTCGCGGTGCCGCTGTGGTTTCCCCAGTCGGGCATGGCGCTGGGTCTGGTGATCCTGTTCATCGCGCTGGCCGACGATTTCATCGCGGCGCTGCGCGGCCGCGGCACTTCCTACGAAATCGCGGAGACGCGCAAGGCCGGGGCCATGCCGGGATTCGAGCGCTGATCCGTGGAACCGTGGATCATCTCGGTGGTGCTGCTCGCGGCGCTCGCCGCCCTCTTGGTCGCGGGCGTCTGGATCGCGCTCACCCTGCTCGGCGTGGGCTGGATCGCGATGGCGCTTTTCACCGGTTCCCCGCCGGGCAGCCTGATGGCCACCACGGTATGGGGCGCGAGCACCAGTTGGGCGCTCACCGCGCTGCCGTTGTTCATCTGGATGGGCGAAATCCTGTTCCGCACGCGCATCTCGGAGGACATGTTTCGCGGCCTCGCGCCGTGGATGGCCCCGCTGCCGGGCCGGCTGATGCATTGCAACGTCGTCGGCTGCGGAATCTTCGCCGCGATTTCCGGCTCGTCCGCCGCCACGGCGGCGACCATCGGCCGCATCACCATTCCGGAGCTGCGCAAGCGTGGCTACGACGAGAGCATGGCGATCGGATCGCTCGCGGGCGCGGGTACGCTCGGCCTGCTGATCCCGCCTTCGATCATCATGATCGTGTACGGCGTCGCCGCGGACGTATCGATCGCGCGCCTGTTCGTCGCCGGAGTGCTTCCCGGCGTCATGCTGATGCTGATGTTCTCCGCCTACATCATCGCCTGGGCGCTGTTCAACCCGAAGAGGACTCCGCCGCGCGACGAATTCGCCTCTCTTGGAAAAAAGCTCTACGCGGCACGCTATCTCATCCCGGCGGTGCTGCTCATCGGCGTGGTGATCGGCTCGATCTACGCCGGCGTCGCCACGCCGACCGAGGCCGCGGCCATCGGCGTCGCCGGCGCGCTCGCCCTCGCCGCGGTTTCCGGCTCGCTCAACTGGAAGAACTTCGAAACGAGCGTGATGGGCGCCACCCGAACCTCGTGCATGATCGCATTCATCCTCGCCGGCGCGGCCTTTCTCACCGTCGCCATGGGATTCACCGGCGTGCCGCGAATCCTGGCGAAATGGATCGGCGATCAGGGCTTTTCAGCCTGGCAGCTGATCGCCGTGCTGACCGTGCTGTATGTCATTCTGGGCTGCTTCATTGACGGCATCTCGATGGTCGTGCTGACATCCTCGGTGATCCTGCCCTCGGTGAAGGCAGCCGGCATCGACCTGCTCTGGTTCGGAATATTCGTCGTGCTGGTCGTTGAAATGGCGCAGATCACGCCCCCGGTCGGCTTCAACCTGTTCGTGCTGCAGGGGCTCACCGGGAAAAACATGTTTTACGTGGCGCGCGCCTCGCTGCCCTTCTTCGTCCTGATGGTGCTGGCGGTCGCGATCATCTGGCAGTTCCCCGAGGTCGTCACCTATCTGCCGGGCAAGATGTTCAAGCTCGGCTGAACCGGCTTCAGGACCCGAGCCGGTGAGGCTATCATTGAGCACCATGTCCGGTTCTCCGATCTACTCCACCTCTGCGATCCGCAAGCTGGAGGAGCTGGCGCCTGCCGAGCCGGGCGCGCCCGTCCTCATGGAGCGCGCCGGCCTCGCCGCGGCCGAGTTCGCTCGAAGCCTCTGCAACGACACCGCGAAAGCGATCCTCGTCCTTGCCGGCCCGGGCAACAACGGCGGCGACGCTCTTGAGGTCGCAGTGCACCTCAAGCGCGGGTTCTTTCGCGTCAGCGTCGTCTTCGCCGGCGAGCGCGACAAGCTGCCGAAGGACGCGCGAGCGGCACTCGGCAAATGGGAAGCCGCCGGCGGGACGCTTCTCGGCGCCATCCCGGAGGACTCGCGCTTCGATCTTGCCGTCGACGGGCTTTTCGGGATCGGTTTGGCACGGCCGCTTGCGGGCGCGCACGCGGCGTTGGTCGAGCGAGTCAATTCACTCGGCACCACGATTCTCGCGCTCGACATCCCGAGCGGCATCAACGCGGACACGGGCGCGATCATGGGCTGTGCGGTACGCGCAAGCCACACGATTACTTTCATCGCGCACAAGCCCGGCCTGCTCACCCTGGACGGTCCGGATCACTGCGGCGAAATCCGGCTTGAAACGCTCGGTCTCGATCCGGAAAAGCTGCTCGTTGCCGACGGCCAGCTCCTCGATAAAGACATTCTGGCGCGGGTGCTGACGCCCAGACGCAGAAATTTCCACAAGGGCATGGCCGGCAGCGTGGGCATTCTCGGCGGCGCCGCAGGCATGGTCGGTGCGGCGGTGATCGCAGGCCGCGCCGCGCTCAAGTGCGGCGCGGGACGCATCTACCTGGGCCTCCTCACCCCGAAACCGCCGTACCTCGATTATTCGCAGCCCGAACTGATGCTGCGCAAGCCCGCAGACGTGCTCGAAAAAGGACTGCTCAACGTCGTCGTCGCCGGGCCGGGAATGGGAAAGAGCAAGGCCGCGGCGAACCTCCTGCGCGCGGCGCTGAAAGCGCCCGTGCCGCTGGTGCTCGACGCCGATGCGCTCAACCTGATTGCGGCAAACCGGCCGCTGCTCGCCGCCGTCGGCAAACGCGCCGCGGCCACCCTCCTGACTCCGCATCCCGCCGAAGCCGCGCGGCTGCTCGGCGAGGACACGCGTGCTGTGCAGGCCGACCGCGTGGCCTCGGCACGGCTGCTCGCGCAGCGCACTCGGAGCTTCGTCGTGCTGAAGGGCAACGGCAGCGTCATCGCCGCGCCGAACGGAAAATGGTGGATCAACTCGAGCGGCAATCCCGGCATGGCTTCCGCCGGCATGGGCGACGCCCTCACCGGCATCATCGCCGCCCTGCTCGCGCAGGCGGCCGAGCCGCTCACGGCGCTGCTCGCCGGCGTGTACCTGCACGGCGCGGCGGCCGACGAACTCGTCGCCGCCGGCACCGGCCCCGTCGGCATCACGGCTAGCGAAGTCATCGACAACGCGCGAGCGCTGCTCAACCGCTCCCGCTAGCTTGCCCGGCCGGCCGTGGCGGGCTGCCCGCCGGAAGCGCTACGCGCCGGAGCCGAAGGGCGACAGGATGCGGCGGGTTATAACTCGAGCATTCGTTAACTTTATATTTACATGATCAACGCCTGGCGCGGCTCTCCGGCCAGTTTAATTGTCTTTACTGATACATTTATTGTGCGGGAGGTTCGAGTCTGACCCCGAGAGTCCATAACGTTGTGTTCAGCTGCTGCCGAAGGTGGTCGGATGCAACTGGATAAAATGGCTTGTTAGCAGGCTGCTAGGCAGCATAGCTAAGCGTGGCCAAGGCCTTCATCGCGTACGGCCAGAAAATGCGTTCCTGCTCTAGGCGCAGGTATTTGCCCTTGTGGCCAGCGCAAAGCTTTTGATACAGCGCTTTCTCAGACTCTCGCAGATAAGCTGTCTCCGCCGTCAACATAGGTGTGGGCTCATCTACACAGAGATCTCGATGCACGTCCATGGTGATTTCGTCCATGAGAAGTGTCTCGATGGTGGGAAACTGCTGGCGAACCCGGGCCAAGATGGCAAGGCCGTGGGTGTCGATGTCGCCCCAGTAATGAAGCGTTGCCTTCGCCACCCAAGGGACAGAGCCAAGCAGCGTTGCCGCATTACCTAGCTTCATAAAGCAAACCACTCCAGGAAAGCTGGGCATGGCCAGTCCTGTTTCGAGGTTTTCGACCACAAGGACTCGCGCGGGGGCGAGCGCCATCTGCGCGATCTGCTCAAGCGGCGCCTCAATGTCTTCGAGACCCCCAAAACGAGCCCGCAAGTCCGGGCACAGCAAGCGCAGCCTTAACCGAGGAGGGGGCTTTTGCAGTCCGCAGGCGCCAAAGAAATTGGTCTCAGGAGGCAACGACCGGATTTCCCGCATGAGGTCGGTCACGAGCCCTTTGCGGCGCTCCACCCACTTGGTGTCGATGCTCTCGAGCGGGAGCTGGCGCAAGTACAGCCCCGAATCCGGATTGCGTTCCAGCCACTTGAGCAGGGACAGAAGGCGCCCGTAGTCCTCATCGCTGTAATTGGCAAGGACGTCGAAGTTGCGAGATAGCTCCGTGCCATTGATTAGCCAGGGCCAGCAGGAGGCCATGTGTACGTAGCGTTCGACCGCGCGGTCCCAGCGCTTTCGTTGGCCTACCGCGTCGGAAACCCGTTCGGCAGACGCGTATGCGATACCGCAGGGAATCCGCTGTTTCCCCATGCGAGGCCACTGCCGGTCCTCCCAGGCTATTTCGCCAACGCCGCTCCAATCGGTCCAGGCACTTACCCATTCTCGTATTCCGGCGGCGTCCTCCATAACATCTCGCTCGGTCGGAGCGCCAAGCGAGAGCACCAAGGGCCACTCCCCCACCCCGCGCAACCAGTTTTGATGCTGGTTGTCGAACCGGCGGGCAAGGAAGTGCCGGATATCAGAGGGAAACTGCAGTTTCTTGCGGCTCATCGGTGTGCGAAGACAAGTTCAGCCGGCGGCTGGCCAAATCGTACTCAATCTGCATGACCGAGGAATGCTTGCGGTCGCGAATGTGCACAAAGCAGGCCCCGCCAATGAAAGGCTCAAGGGTCATGACGGATTTCAGCGGCGTGGCAACAATCATCTGGAACCCAAGGGTCTTGAAGATGTTCATCGTCATCGCTGTAAACTCGTTGTCGGCCTTGTCAAAAGCCTCGTCCAGTACCACGGTTGAAAAGCTCGGCAGCGCGCGGTCCTGCCCGCCCAGTTGATAGCGCAACGCGGCAGCAAGGCAGGTGGCCGCAAGCTTTTGGCGCTGGCCGCCGGACTTGCCGGCGCCGCTGCGATAAATCTCGACCTCGACATCATTAGAGTCGAGCTCCCGTGCGACAAACTCCACATGCTGACGGACGTCTAGCACCAAGGCACGCCAGTTTTTGTCGGCGGTTTCCTGGCTGCCCAGTTTCGTGACCAACGCCTTCAGTGCGTCGAATTGCGCCTCTGCCAAGGCCTTGTCGTCAGTAAACGAGTGGCTCAGTGTCTCCTTGAGCCTGGCCTTGAAGAGCTTTACCTCTTCCAGAGGCCGGTCCAGCGTCTCGATGACCAGATGCGTGCCAGGGCTGTACGGGACGGATAGCAGGCTCTTGTTCACGTCTATCAGCCGGTCGATAATTGCCTTGCGCTCCAGGCTAAGGTGGGTCGCCAACAGGGACAGGTTCTGGTCGCTCTGCTCCCGGAGCAGCGTGAAAAAGCGCTCTTCGAAACGCGGAAGACCGTCTGTTTCCAGCCGTTGCAGCTTGGCAAAGTAATCGGGTGCACTGCCAAGCGTAGCGTCCAGCCCGCCACTTTCGGCTGGCCACGTGCGGTTGAACTCTATGAACTGCCGCTCAATCACCGTACTGAGCCGACCGATTTCTTCGGTGAGTGTTTTTTGTTCGGCGCCGAGCCCTCTGGTGATTTGTGTGGTCAGTTGGTCGAGCGCCTCCAGTGTTACCGGGCGGCCGGTCTTGGCGTAGCGCTCGGCAAGCCCCGTCGCCTGACGCGGGGTCAGCGCCGTCAGGAACTCCTCGCGCAGGTTTTTCAGTTTGTCGGACAGCTCCGCGATGTCGTTCTCTTTTCCAGAAACCTTTCCCTCGGCGCTGTTCTTGCGCTCCACCACTTTTTTGTAGACAGCGTCCTGCGCAGCAATTGCTTTTTCGAGCTGGGCAAGGCCAGGCCGGGCGCCCTTCTCTGCCGCGATACGCTCTACAAGGTCGACTATCTTTGAAAGGACGAAGCCAACATCAATCTCGGCCCACGCCAGGTTAGCAAGCGCCTGGCAATGCAAAGCCTCGGCGTCTTGCTTGGATATCTGCTGCGTGGCCGCCTCGACGTCTTTGCGCAGGGATTCATATTTGGAAGCGAGCCCCCTCGCCTTCTCCTTGTAATGAGCCAGCTTTTCAGCGTTGTCGAAGCCCAGCACCCAGTTACCGCGGTCGCCCACCTGAAAGCGGTCATCCTTCTCATGGCGGGAAGCCGTGTGCTTGATTTGGCCCTGCAGCGTCACGCCTCGCTGGGCAGCCCTGAGCGCTGGGGGGCCGTCAACGCACTCATAGTCAAAGCGTGACCGGAGTTCCTCCCGGAGCCACTCGGCGAACGGCGATTTGGCGACACTGAGCTTGTGCACAACCGAATTAGGCAATAACGTTTTTTGCGAGGTAAGCTGCGGCAGTACGCGCAGGTACACTAGGCGCTCGCCGATATACCGCTCATTAAGGTATGCGGATACCGCGGCGTAGTGCTTTTCGTCCACCACCAGGGACAGGGCAAAGCCACGCAGCAAGCGCTCGATTGCGCCCTGCCACGGCGCATCCTCCTTGCGAACTTCCAACAGCTCACCGGCGAAGGGCAGCTTTTCTTCCGGAATTCCGATGGCTTCCGCGAGGGCGGCCCGAACCGCCAACGTCCGCGCCGGGATGCTCGAGCGCTGTCGCTCGAGGGATGTCGCCTCAGCATGCGCTTCCTTAAATGCCTGCTCTGCGTTCTGCCGCTCAAGAACAAGCTTGTCTCTGTTCTCAACGAGCTCATTCTTGGCGTCCGGCGCACCCAGGATTGTTTGTTTGGCCGTGTCTGCTAGCTGGGCAAACGCCGTGGGGTCGGAAGGCAGCGTCCAACCCAGGGACTTGCAAGCCGATTCAGCGATGGCTCGCTTTTTAAGCCGAGCCTCTCGCTCCGCTTCGGCCTCCTGTTTTTGGCCCGATAGCTGCTCAATGAGCCTGCCGCCGGAGGCTTGAAGTTTGTCCTGCAACTCGCGCAGCTTGGCGAATTCCAGGTTCTGCTTATCCAGCAACTGGGCCGCCTCTTGCCGGGCGCCCTCCAACTCGACGTTCCGCTCGGACTGTCGGGCTTTTATCAAGGCTTGGAGCTGGTGCTCCCGGTAGAAATCCACACCAACACTGAGCTCGTCGAGCAGGCTGCGCTCGTCCTGAGCCTTATCCAGCAGTTCGTGGTGCTCTGCGGCCGGCTTGAGGATGCCAATCTGCTGCCGCGCTGCCATCACTGCCTGATGCGCCGCATTGAGTTCCCCGAACTCATTGACCAGCCGCTCCGCAATATCGAAAGTTTTCGGAACGTCGAGCATGAAGTCCCGCAGAAACATGTTCAGGTCGCCCAGGTTCTTGGCCGATTGGGTTTTGTGCAGGAGTCGGAGCGCGAGCTCGGCGTCGATACCCAGCATCGGGCGAAAGTGCTCCTGATAGGCGGAAAACTCATCGGACACGAAGGCATCGGGTAGTGCCGGACGAACCTTGCGCACTTCGAAGTCAGCCTTCGGAAAAAATTCCAGTTCGCGAATAGCGAAATCGCGCTCGAGCACCAGGTAGAGTTTGCGCACGTCGCTCGCGGCGGTTGACTTGCCGCGAATCCACAGCAGCTGTGCCAGGACAACGCAACGCCCCTGGGCGTTACGGTAGGTCTCCGCGATGGCCGACCAGGTGGTTCCCGAGCGCAGGTACTGCGACAGGTATTCGCCGCTATCCCCGGTCTGCTGTGCCCAGGCGCCGCGGATGTAGGTCACCGCATTGCGGTCCTTGCCGTGCCGGTCGGCTTCGCGCGCCGCAACGTTGAAGTCTGCCCAGCGCGGGGGTGTAAGGAGGGCTGCGTGTGCGTCCAGGATGGTGGACTTACCCGAGCCCGATGGCCCGACAAAAAGAAACCCTTCTTCTGGAATGGAAAAATCAAGAACTCCGTCGAATGTCCCCCAGTTGAAGGTCTGGATGCGCGTCAGCTTGAATTGCCTGACAACGCTTTCCTCGCTGGCAAAGAGCCCTGCGTTTGTATCCATGAAGCATCCTTACTCGGTTTCGCCGTTTTCGCCGCCATCTTCGGCGTCGTCGGCATCAAGGCCAGTAGCACCAGTACCCAGGTCCGCGTAGATTTGGGTGAGCGCCTGAATTTCTTCCGCAGGGAACAACAGTTTGAGGGTTGGCGATACCTCATAGCGTTCTTCACCGCCGCGAATCTTGTGCACAAGATTCAGCCGCTTGGCTTTGTCGATGGCTCGCTCTACCTGGCGCGAGAACTTGGCGTGGTCCGCGTTTCCTTTTGGCTCGAATACCGCGAGGTGCTCGGTCATTTCATGCAGGGCGAGCACTGCGCGCTCACCTTGGGTCTCAGACTGGGTAAGCTGCCGACGCAGGAATAGAAGAAGCACGGAGTCGATGAAGGTCAGGGACTCCCGCCGGAGAAGGACAGGCACCTCCAGCTCATCGGAAACCACCTGGCGCGTAAACGCTACCTCTTGCTCGCTGTCGATAACCAGCTCCAGGAATAACTCGTTCAGGTGGGACCGAACCGCCGCTTCATAGCGCAGCAGGATGGGCCACATGTGCGTCTGCCGGTGGGCGTCCAGGGCTGGGCCGAGCAGCAGGTGCACCAATACGCGGCGCGCGTCAGCCGGCAGCGTGCCTTGGTCGCCAGCGAACAGCATCGCGGGCGCTTCACTCGAGGGGAGCGGCGCAGTTGGGTCTTCGCCCGCACCTTGGGTGTAATCAGTCGACGCTGTCGACATAATGGTCTTTCAAAAAATAAATGACGGGGACTCGGGCAGAGCGGAAAACCCCATCATTGCCTTCCCAACCCACGACTTCGGTGTCGCTGGTTACCTCGCCGTGCTTGGCCCCCAGCGCAACATAGCCCACCACGGAACCCAGCCCCTGCTCTGCAGGGAACCGCTCAAGCAGTTGGCGGATGGAAACCTGGGTTTGCTCGTTTAGGAACTCGCTAATATGCTGCTTTAGCGTGCGAAAGTCTATTTCGGACTGGCGCACCAGGTCGCTTACATCGTCCAGGCTGATTTCGAAAGGCTGTGCATCCTGCATATCCGCATCGGTCACTCGTCCGGAGGGGTCGTACAGTGACCACTGGGATGCCGACCGAATCCGGGAACTCGTCAGCGTCAAAGCATAGTTCAGGGGCAGGTTCGCTCGGACATCGTTTTTCTTCTCCAGCGCCAGACGCTGCGCGTCCTTGAGAAGCCCGTGCAAGCGTCGCTGTTCCTGATACTCCCTGCTCTGTACGAAAGTTTTCAAGCTACGGGCGAAGTTTTGCAGGACGTCATGAACACTGCCCCCTTCTTCGGTCAACGTCCGTGTGAGCCGCAGCAGAAACCGTCGGTCCGCTGTGCGGAGATTTTTCGCAAAGGGGCGCTCGAGCACTTTGGTCAGCGCGTCTTCCAGGGTGGCAGATTGCTCGGGGTCCGTCAGCAAACGCCAAAATGCCGCGAACGTGCGGCCGGCATCGCTCTCGCTGATGACATCAACGCCTTCGAACAACCGGTCCAGTACCTCCCCGCGGTTGCCGTCGGTATCCACCAGGCTCTCGCGCAACTCGCGATTAAGCCGGTCGAACTCGTCGCGGACTCTGCGGAAATCGCCGGCCAGTTCATCGGTTAGGGCGATGATTTCCCGGGTACGCTCCAAGGCTTTTTCGTCCGGCAGCGCCCTTACCCCGCTCATCTGAACCGCTTGAATCTCGCGCTCAATGCGCTCTCGCTCGGAGTGCAGGGCGGCTAGCCGGGACCGCGGGTCAGTATCCGTTTCTTCTGCGAGCCGGGCGAGCTGATGGATGACGGTTGCAAGCCTGCTCTCAGTTGCGACCGACCGGGGCTGAAGCAGTGAAACCGTGAAGCGAACGGCGCTGGCGGCGTCTGCAGTAAGCTCGTATTCTTCTTCGCTAGCCCCCGCCGGAAAGCGACGCGTCAGCCAGCCTTCCAGGAGCCAGTCAGAGATGTAGGCTTGCGCCGTCTGAGGAAGGTCTTCTCCTCTGGCGCGAAGCTGCTCCAGCTCTCGCGTCAGCCGCTCACGCAGAACTGAACTGGCAAGAACCTTGTCCCCTTCGAGTAAAAGCACCTGCAAAAGAGCCAGAACCACCGGCGCCTTGACCGCAGCAAGCAACCGCCACAGCGGTTGTTCGCGCAAGTTTCGGAGGGCGGCGGTTCCGCGAAGCGCGCTCATCGTCCGTGGTCTGATTGCGGGGTTTACACTTCACACAGAAAGCCGTTCAGGGTCCACACAAGGGAGAAATAAGAAAATCGCTCGTCGCCGGCGTCCTGGCCAATGCAACGCTGCAGTGATGCCAGACCGGTGCTCGGTGCGCCCGATGGCGCGCGATCGGGGCTGCCCGCGCGTGCTCCCCCGTCCGATCCGCGCTGCCGGGGCGCTTCGCCACGGACGTTGCGGCAAAGTATGCAGTCCCCGGGCGCGCCAAGTCAAACGCACCCTGCCGCTCAGGCGATGTCGGGAACCGGGTGGCAGGTGAGCGGCAGGCTGGCGTGCACCGGCCAAGCTTCGGGACCCAAGTGGCGGACTTCGTTGCATCGCCCGCGGCACCCACAGGCCCAGGTGCTCGAGGATGCGTCGGATGACTGCCGCATCCTCGATTCAAGCGCGATGACGCGCATCGGCCCGCTTTTTACACTTCGGCCCGGGAGGGAAGACCGGATCCCTCCCCGTCTTTGGGGGCACTCCAGGGGATCGGCCTCATAGACTCTGCGGATCAGCCGCACAAACGGCAGTTTGCGCTTGCGGTTGTCGACAATGTCGTGCGCAGGCGTGGTTCAGCGGCGCAGCAATTTGGGATGATTCTTGCGCAGCCATGCGAGTACGTCATCGCGCAACGCGAGGGCGAGTTCACGCATTTCGCCGGCTTCCTGCTCAGACACCAGCCCTGCGATCTCGTAGCCGCCGATATTGCGCTTCTTTCGGAAATTATCGAGCTGGCCGATCTTCTCGGCAGTCCAGCCCAGGGTGAACGCCAGACTCTGGATGGTACGGTAATGGTGCTGCTCGCGCGCGGCGCGAAAGCCCGCGGCGGCGAGCGCCGCACCCGCTGCCTGCAACGCGGCGTTGTAAGCGATGTTGAGCCGCCAATCAGGCGACAGGCCGGCCACCTGCGAGTTGGAGAGGTCGCGTTCCACGATGGCAAGCAGGGACGCGATCTCCTCGGCACTCGTCCGGTGCTTGACCAGCCAGTTATTTTCTAGCCAGCCTTGCAAGCTCACGTTCGTCGCCGATCAGGAAGATTTTCTCGCCCTTTATCACGGTCCTCAGGAAATGGTTTTTCGCAGCAAGCTTGGCGCGCAATTCGGCAGGGGGATATACAGAAGGGTTTACCTCGCGCGCGAGAGTTTTCTGGGTGCTGCCCAGGGCTCGGGATGCCTCCGCAAACGTGACTTCCCCAATAATCATCACGTCCACGTCGCTTGCCCGCCGTTCCTCGCTTCTTGCTACCGACCCGTAGATGAAGGCCGCGCGTATGCGGGCGGCGATCGGCGCGAGCGCGGCGCGCAGCACGTCGGCGACCCCGGCGGTTTTGACGATCAGGCTGCGAAGCTCTGGATAGATCGGACAGTCCGGGTTGGCCTGGAAGTACACTTGGCGCCCTTGAACCGTGCGGCGTGCGATGCCGGCGCGCACGAGAAATTCGAGTTCGCGCTGCACGGTGCCGCGGCCAAGCGCTGCCGACTGAATCAACTGTTCCTGCAACCGCGGCTCGTCGGGGTGGGTGTAAAGCAGCGCGAGCAAGGCTTGGCGAGTCTTGCCGAATAAGGGTGGAAGCGTCTCAGGGGAAGGAATCGTACTACCCATAATGGGTAGCAGGATACCCAAACTAGGTAGCTCGGTCAAATTCGATCAGGCCTCGGGACCCATGGGCATTCCAGGGGATGGGCCTCATAGACTTTTACGGATCAGCCGCGCCCACGTAGCCTTAGCACGGGCACGCGCACTTCTCAACGGCTTTGGCGTCTCCCACTCAGAAACGAAACCCGAGCTTCGCTCCGTAGGTGCTGGCCTCACCCGTGCGGTCTCCTTCGACCGCGATGTTCACCAGGCCGAAATTGAGATTGACTCCGACAAATGCCTTGTTGACTGAGAAGGATTCCTTCGACAGGGTGGATGCCGGAATATCTTTGGGTGTGCTTGCGGCCCAAACTTTTCCGATCCCCGCGTAGGGGGTAAACATGAGAAATCCCTTCGATATCGAAAGGTCGACGCCGCTGGTATTGAAGTCGAGCTGATCCACGCCGCTGAGCTTGGTATGGCTGCCTCGGATGCCGATCGCGGGCATTGCCGCACCGCCCTCGACCACCGCATAACGCAGCTCGGCGCCCAGTAGCTTGACGTTAGTGCTCGGAACTGCGCCGTACATCAGGCCGAAGTCGATGCCGAACGGCAGTCCCTTGTGAAACCGCAGCGACGGGACGACCACGTCGGAAATATCTCCGGCACCGGCCTTGTTCAAAACAGCGCTGTTTTCGAGCTTGGTCGAGGTGACCGCTAGGCCGAGATCGAAACCCGTCACGCCGAGCGGCGTAGTAGGAATCAAGGGCTTGTACGACAGCGCGGCGCCCAGGTCCTCGGAAAGCAAGCGAAATTCATTCTGATTGAGCTGGTCGATCAGGGTGATATCCTTCGCGACCGCGGGCAGCGCGACGGCGAAAAGAGATGCGAAAGCGAGACTCCGTTTCAAACTCATTATGCTCTCCGGGACGAATGAGAAAAAAGTGGCGCTGAATTTAGCACAAAGACGCGGAGGGCGACTCCGTCGCGTGAAGCCGCTCAGGAACAAATCCACGCCGAGAAAGCGTCAGGCGGCCCGGCGCTTGGCGTTCGGTTCCGGATACGGATACAAGACATTGAACGCCGCGCTGTGGCCCGCGGTCTGCACGATGCGAACGTGCTCGCGCTTGAGCTCCCGCGCCTGACGGCAGCCGCAGGAGTGCGCGATCATGTCGATTTCCCTGTTCATTCCCGTTGCGTAGTTGGCGACGCGCTGGTATTTCTCCTCGACCACGAGGCCGCGCTGCAGCCTGTGGCTGTGCGTCGTCACGCCCGTGGGACAGGTGTTCTGGTGGCAGCGCAGCGCCTGGATGCAGCCGAGGGAGAACATGAACCCGCGCGCGGTGTTGACGAAATCCGCACCGACGCACAGCGCCCACGCGGCTTTCGCCGAGGTGACCAGCCTTCCCGCCGCAATGACGCGAACACGGTTTCGCAATCCGGACTCGATGAGCGCATCGACGACGCGAGGCAGCGCCTCGGCGATCGGCAGCGCCATGTGGTCCATCAACGCCTGAGGCGCGGCGCCCGAGCCGCCTTCCCCGCCGTCGATGGTAAGAAAGTCCGGCGCGTACTCGATGCCGCGGTGATTGACGGCATCGCAGACCTCGTTGATGAACTGCCAGCCGCCGATCGCGGTCTTCACGCCCACCGGCTTGCCGGTGAGGTCACGGATCAGGGCAATCTTGTCGAGCAGCTGGTTGACGTTGCCGACGTCGCGGTGGCGATTCGGGCTGATCGAGTCCTGCTGCGCCGGAATGCCGCGGATTCCCGCGATCTGCTCGGTGACCTTGGCAGCAGGAAGCACGCCGCCCTTGCCGGGCTTCGCGCCCTGCGAGAGCTTGATCTCGAACGCCCTCACTTGAGGACGGGCGGCAAGCTCTCTGGCTTTTTCCTGCGAAAAATTTCCGTCCGGGCCGCGGATGCCGTAGTTGGCCGTTCCGATCTGCATGATGATGTCGCAGTCGCCCTCGAGGTGAAACGGCGAGAGTCCTCCCTCGCCCGTATCCATCCAGCAGCCGGCGAGCGCCGCGCCGCGCGACAGCGCTCGCACCGCCGGCTCCGAGATCGCGCCGAAGCTCATACCGCTGATGTTCACCACCGATCTTGCGGAAAACGGCTCCTTGCAGAAGCCCTCGCCGATCGAGAGCGGGGGCGTGGGCAGCCGGTCCTCCTCGAGCACCGGGTAAGGATGGTTGACGAACAGGATCGAGCCGGGATCGTTGGTGTTGTTGGTCGAGCCGAAGCCGATCACTCCCCCTTCGGCTTTAGCGAGACGGTACACCCATCCGCGGGTGGCGCGATTGAAGGGCAATTCCTCGCGGTCGTTCATGAAAAAGTACTGCCGAAAGTACTCGCCCTGCTTCTCGAAAAAATAGCGCAGCCGGCCGATAACCGGATAGTTGCGCAGGACGGTGTGCTTCTTCTGCGTGATGTCCTGGATGAACGCGATCACCAGCACCGCAACCAGAACGACGCCGATGATGGTTCCGAGGCCGTACGAGACGACGCCCAGCACGCCGGACATTCTTTCCCTTCCTCTGGATCGGATCGCGCGGACCTTTACAACGCCCGCGCTCAAATCATAGGCGAAAAAGCCTTGAGGCGCTTCAGCAGCTAACCAACAAGCTGTTGATGGAGCCGGAATCCCAGATTCCGGCTAACGCAGCGATTTGATGAGGCCCAGCACTTCGGCGGCGTGGCCGCGCGGATTCACGCCGCAGAACACGTGCCTCACCGTGCCATGCTTGTCGATGATGAAAGTGGAGCGCGTGATGCAGACTTTTCGCGATCCATTGGACTCTTTGTCGTGCGCCACGCCGTACTTGCGGCACACCTCCGCCTCGGTATCCGCAAGCAGCCGTATCGATACGCCGTGCTGGTCCCGAAAATCGGCGTGCCGAAGGCAGTCGTCGGGACTCACCCCGAGCACCACGCAGTCCTGCCGTGCAAACTCATCCTCGTGGTCGGAGAAATCCGTGGCCTGCAGCGTGCAGCCGGGCGTGCCGTCCCTGGGATAGAAATAGAGCACCACGTTCATCTTGCCGAGGAACTGCGCGAGCTCGACCGTTTCCATGTCGGCGTCGGGAAGCGAGAAAAGCGGCGCCCGCTGCCCTGTCTTCAAGACGTCAGGCGGGCATTCGGTGGGCTTGAACGACCTTTCGCTTGCGCGAGTCAAGTTTTCCTCGCCGGGTTCGAGGCACCCACAGACTATAATCGCGGCGATGAAAATGCAACTGCTTGGCAGTCTGGACGCAAGACGATTCTTGTCACAATTCTGGCAAACCAAACCCTTACTGGTCCGCAACGCGATCCCGGACTTTAAGGGCGTGGTGCAAGCGCCTGAATTGTTTATGCTCGCGACTCGCGACGATGTTGAATCGCGGCTCGTGTGGCGCCGCGGCGGCGCGTGGCGCATGCGCCAGGGACCGTTTTCGCGCAACGAATTGGCGCGCCTGCCCAATCGCGACTGGACGCTTCTGGTGCAGGGGCTGAATCTCGAGTTGCCCGCCGCCGACGCATTGCTGCGGCGCTTTCGTTTCCTCCCTTACTCGCGGCTCGACGATGTCATGGTGAGCTATGCGGCGCCGGGCGGCGGCGTAGGCCCGCATTTCGATTCCTACGACGTATTTCTGCTGCAGGGGCCGGGCCGGCGCACATGGGGCGTGAGCAAGCAGGGCGACCGTGAGCTCGATCCGACTGCGCCGCTTAAGATCTTGCGCAATTTCCGCCCCGAGGCGGAATGGCTCCTGGAGGCGGGAGACATGCTCTACCTGCCTCCGGGCTGGGCCCACAACGGCGTCGCGCTCGAGCCCTCTTTCACCTATTCGATTGGTTTGCGCGCACCGTCGCACCAGGAAACTGCGCAGGAATTTCTTGCCTACCTGCAGGATCGGGTCGCGTTCGACGGTCTCTATACGGACCGAGGTCTCAAGCCGGCGCGTCACGCCTCGGAAATTCCGGAAAGGATGGTGCGGCAAGCCGCCGCGGTCGCCCGAAGAATCCGCTGGAACAGGCAGGACCTGGCGAGGTTTCTCGGCGAATTCCTGTCGGCGCCCAAACCGCAGGTCGTGTTTTCCCGACCCAGTCGTCCCCGTTCGCCCGCGCAATTCATATCGCTATGCAGATCCCACGGGTTGCGCCTGGATCTGCGCACAAAGATGTTGTTCCGCGGTCGGGACTTCTTTGTCAACGGGGAGCGGGTCGCGCCCTCCAGGGGCTTGTGGAGCCGGCTCGTGCGTCTTGCCGACGAGCGCGCTCTGTCCTCGGGCAGGCGCATGCCGGCGCCTCTTCTGCGGTTGCTCCACGGTTGGTATCTTGCCGGCTGGCTTCGCATCGGAGACCGCCATGAGTGAGCTCCCTGCCGACGCGGTCCCCGAGCGGACGTTACTGGAGGCGACGAGCGATTATCTTGAGGGCTTTGACAGGCTGCTCGGTCTCGTACGCAGGGAATTGCGCATCTTCGACCCCGATTTGTCCGAGCTGAATATGAACTCGACGCGGCGCATCGAAATGCTCACGCGTTTTCTTAGGCAAGACCGCACACATGTCCTCCATGTCGCACTTCACGATATCGAACACGTCACCCAACGCTGCCCGAGGCTTATTACTCTGATGGGGAGTTGCACCGCCGGCATTCGAATCCTCCGCACGCAGGGCGACGCGGCCAAGGTGCAGGATTGCTTCGTGCTCGCCGATGCCGATCATCTGGTGCGCCGGCCGGTCACCACGCAGCCGCGCGGGGTGCTCGTGATCAACGATCCGAAGGAGTGTCAGCCGATGCGCGAGCGATTCGACGAAATCTGGGAGTCTTCCGTCCCGGGGGTGTCGGTGAACACGACCGGGCTTTAGGTCACGTCAGAGTTCCCGCCAGCCGAATCCATCCTCCTGGGTCGCCACGGAAATCCACTGTGGATCGCATCGCAGTGCCGCGGCGAGCGCAGATCGCGCCAACTCCGGCGTGTTGTTCGCCTGCGACAAATGCGCCGCGATCACGTGTTTGAGCCGGCTGCAGTCCAGCGCGGCGAGTATCGCCCCCGAAGCCTGATTGTCGAGATGTCCGAGGCGACTCGCGATGCGTGCCTTCACCACGGGCGGATATGGGCCGCTCATCAACATGTCCAGATCGTGGTTGCACTCGAGCACCAGCGCATCGCAACCGGAAAGGTTTGACTCGATGTGCGCCGTCGAGCAGCCGGTGTCGGTCAGGACACCGAGCCGGCGCGCCCCGTCGGACAGCACGTACTGGACCGGCTCGCGCGCGTCGTGCGGCACGGTAAACGGCTGCACCGTCAGATCGCCGACCGGAAAGGCGCGCGACGAATCCACCAGCTTCAGCGAGCACTCGTCATCAACACCGGGGTTCGCCTCGCGAAGGGCGCCAAGTGTGCCGTGCGTGAGCCATACCGGAACGCCAAAACGGCGAGCCAGAGGAAATACGCCATCGCCGTGGTCGGCGTGCTCGTGCGTGACGATTATTCCGGTGAGATCGGAAGCCTCCAGCCCGGCGCGGGCAAGGCGTGAAACGGTTTCACGGAGCGCAAAGCCGCAGTCGAGCATGACACAGCTCTCGCCGGCTTGGACGATGAGCGCGTTGCCTTGGCTGCCGCTACCGAGTGAAGCGAAGCGCACACTCAGTCACTGAGAGTCCGTTTCAAAATCACTTGAAACGGACCTGACTTAGGGGAGCATGAGGGG
>Ga0137451_1000004_pt1 | contig 97441 bp, 102 predicted proteins | sample EasRivERMGT500_2_FD_102336 | JGI IMG/M metagenome (GOLD analysis project Ga0137451, IMG submission 102336) | Soil microbial communities from meander-bound floodplain in the East River, Colorado, USA - East River MetaG ERMGT500_2 | ecosystem: Environmental > Terrestrial > Soil > Floodplain ... | reverse complement strand
TCGTTGTGCGTCTCCTCGATCATCGGCAGTCCGCCGATGCCTGAGCCGATGTTCACGCCGATGCGGGTCGCGTTGGCCTCGGTGACCAGGATGCCCGAATCCTTGATTGCCTGAATCCCGGCCGCCATGCCGAGATGGATGAAACGATCCATCCTGCGCACTTCCTTGGGCGACAAGTACGCGGCGACGTCGAAATTCCTCACTTCGCCCGCGATCCGGCTGGCGAGAGCGTTCGCGTCGAAATGCGTAATACGACTGATTCCGGACTTGCCGTCGAGAGCACCCGCCCAGGCTTCAGAAACCGTGTTCCCGATCGGGCAGACGATTCCTAGACCGGTGACGACGACACGACGGCGGCTCAAATGGACTCCGGTCGTGGGGAAAATCAGGCTTTCTTGGCGTGGGCGCTGACGTAGCTTATGGCTTGCTGAACCGTGGTGATCTTCTCGGCTTCCTCATCCGGGATCTCCGTCTCGAACTCCTCTTCGAGAGCCATCACCAGTTCGACGGTGTCGAGCGAATCGGCGCCGAGATCGTCGACAAATGAGGAGTCATTCTTGATCTCCGCCTCGTTTACGCCGAGCTGTTCCGCGACGATTTTCTTGACGCGCTGTTCAACGTTTTCCATTGCGGGCTCCTTCCCCTGTTTTACTGTTTACTGCAGTCCGAATTCGGGAGGTGCGAATTGTAGCAGAATCGCCTGTCCCTTCGGTACTCCAATCAGCTCATGTACATGCCGCCGTTGACGTGAAGCGTCGCACCGGTGATGTAAGCGGCCTGCGGTGAGGCGAGAAACGCCACAACGGCCGCCACATCCTCCGGTTTTCCCAAGCGCCGCAGCGGAATTTGCTCCAGCAGCGCTTCGCGCTGCGTCTCCCCCAGCGCTCGGGTCATGTCTGTGTCGATAAAGCCCGGCGCAACGCAATTGACCGTGATGCTGCGGCTGCCCATTTCTCGCGCGAGCGACCGCGTCATGCCCGCGACGCCGGCCTTCGCCGCCGAATAGTTGATTTGCCCCGCGTTCCCGCTCGAGCCGATCACGGAGGTGATGTTGATGATGCGGCCCGAGCGCACTTTCAACATGCTGCGCAGTGCCGCCTTGGAGAGCCGGAACACCGACTTGAGATTAGTATCGATCACGGTGTCCCACTCGTCGTCCTTCATGCGCAGCGCGAGGTTGTCCTGGACGATGCCGGCGTTGTTGACAAGAATGTGAACGCCGCCGTGCTCCTGCTCGATCTCGGCGACCAAAGCTTCGATGCGTGCCGCGTCCCTCACGTCAAGCTGCGCTCCCTTTCCCTGAGCCTGCGCTTCCGAAAGGAACGCCGTAATCGCCCGAGCACCGGCCTCGGTAGTGGCCGTGCCGACGACGGTCGCGCCGTTGCCTGCGAGCGCCAAGGCAATCGCCCTGCCGATTCCACGGGATGCGCCGGTTACCAGCGCGACCTGGCCCTTCAACTCCATCAGTCGCCCCTCGTCAATTGCGCGCCCTGCTCCAGTCCCGCGCGGTCGGCAAGCGCAATGCCTTGCAGGCCCCCGGCAATGCGCCTCACAAGCGGCGAGAGCACCTTGCCGGGACCGCATTCGAAAACGTGCGTTGCGCCCCGTGCAGCAATTTCCCGGATGCAATCGACCCAGCGCACCGGATGGTCGGCCTGCATCACCAGCGCATTCTTGATTCCTTCAGCATCCTGGCGGCTCTTCGCGTCCACGTTATGGATCACCGGGATGCTGGGAGGACTGACCGCGATCACCGCGAGCGCTTCCCGCAGGCGCGTCGCCGCCGGCGCCATCAACGAGGAATGAAACGGCGCGCTCACCGGCAACGCGATGGCGCGCTTTGCGCCGCGCGCTTTCGCAGCCCCGATCGCCCGCAGAACGGCCCCGGCGTGCCCGGCGATGACGATCTGTTCAGGAGAATTGAAGTTGACCGCCTGGCAGACTTCGCCCTGCGCGGCCTCTGCGCAGGCCGCGCTGACTGCTTCGTCTTCCAGACCCAGGATTGCCGCCATCGCGCCCGTTCCCCGCGGCACCGCTTCCTGCATGGCCTTGCCGCGCAGGCGAACAAGGGGAAGACAATCGGAAAAGGAGATCGAGTTGGCCGCCACCAGCGCCGTGTACTCGCCGAGACTGTGGCCGGCGAGCAGCGCGGGTTCGGCGCCCCCCAACTCCCGCCAGGCGCGCCAGACGCAGATGCCTGCCGTCACCATGATCGGTTGCGTATTGACGGTGCTGTTGAGTTGTTCGGCGGGACCTTCGGTCATCAGTCTGCCTAGGTCCTGCTTCAGGACGTCCGACGCTTCTGCAATCGTCTCGCGCACCGCGGCCATGTCGCCGTACCCGGCGAGCATCCCCACCGACTGCGATCCCTGGCCCGGGAAGACCATGGCGAACTTCATCTTGGCTACATTTCCACCAGCGACGCGCCCCAGGTGAAACCTCCACCCACTCCCTGGAGCATGACTTTGTGACCCGGCTTGATGCGACCGTCGCGAATTGCGAGGTCGAGGGCAAGCGGAACCGAGGCGGCCGAGGTGTTGCCGTGGCGGTCGACCGTGACGACGAGCTTCGACAAATCGATGCCGAGTCTTTTTGCAGTCGCCTCGAGTATGCGCACGTTAGCCTGGTGCGGAATGAGCCAGTCGATGTCCGCTAGGGTAAGGCCGCACAAAGCGACGGTTTCGCGCGCGACCTCGTCAAGCACCTTGACCGCGAACTTGAACACTGCTTGCCCATCCATCTGCAGGTAGGGCGAACCGACGATCTTGCCGCCGCGGACGTTGCCGGGCACCGAGAGGATGTCGGCATAGGAGCCGTCAGCGTGCAACACGCTCCCCAGGATGCCGGGTCTTGAGTCGGCTTTGAGGACTACCGCGCCGGCGCCGTCGCCGAACAGTACCGCCGTCCCGCGGTCGTTCCAGTCGAGAATCCGCGAATACACTTCCGTACCGACCACAAGCGCGCAGCGATTCTGGCCTGAGCGGATAAATTTGTCGGCAATCGCCAGCGCGTAAACGAAGCCGCTGCATACGGCCTGGACGTCGAAAGCCGTGCAGCCCTTGATCCCGAGCTTCGCCTGCATGATGCACGCCGTGCTCGGAAAGATGTAGTCGGGTGTCGCCGTGGCCACGATGATGAGATCGATATCCGAGGGGACGATTCGCGCAGCCGCGAGAGCTTCGCGGCTTGCCTCTGCGCCGAGGTCGCTGGAAGTCTGCGAGGGTTCCGCGATATGACGTTGGCGAATGCCCGTGCGGGTGCGGATCCATTCGTCCGAGGTATCCATGCGTTTGGCCAGATCGTCGTTCGTCACGATCTTCGCGGGCAGACAACTGCCGGTGCCGACGATTCGCGACCAGATCACGACGCCGCTTCCGACTGCTCGACCTCGCCGAAGCGCCGTATCAGGCGATGCAGCACATCGTTGCGCACCTCTTCCAGGGCCCGCTCGATCGCGCGCGCGAAGCCGAAGACATCGGCGGAGCCGTGGCTCTTCACAACAATGCCTCTCAATCCGAGCAAGGTTGCGCCGTTGAAGCGGCGTGGGTCAAGCCGCCGCCGGAACGCGTGTAGCACCGGCATCACGATGGCGCCGACGAGCCTCGTCAAAATGCTGCGCATGAACTCTTCGCGAATGTAGCTGCGCACCATCTGCACGATTCCCTCGGAGGCCTTGAGCATGACGTTGCCGACAAAACCGTCGCATACGACGACATCCGCCTCACCTTTGTAGATTCCATCGCCCTCGATGTTGCCGATGAAATTGAGATCGCTTCCGCGCAGCAACTCAGCCGCGCGCTTGACTACCTCGTTGCCCTTGATGTTTTCCTCGCCGATGTTGAGAAGGCCCACGCTCGGCCGGTCCTTGTGCTCCACCGCCGCAACCAGCGTCGCGCCCATTATGGCAAATTGCAGAAGGTGTTCCGGCCCACAATCGACATTGGCGCCGAGATCGAGGACGTAGGTACTGCCCCGAATACTGGGCAGCGCGGCTATGATCGCGGGGCGATCGACCCCTGGAAGCATCTTGAGGACGAAGCGCGAGATCGCCATCAGCGCTCCGGTATTTCCGGCGCTCACACAGGCATGCGCTTCGCCGCTCTTGACGAGATCCACCGCAACCCGCATCGACGAATCCTTCTTGTTGCGCAGCGCACTCGCGGGCGATTCGTCCATCAGCACGACTTCGCTCGCGTGATGCACCCGCAGACGCGGATTGGGCCTGGCGCCGCGCGCTTTCAGCTCGGCCTCGACGGCGTCTCGCAAGCCCACCAGGACGACGTCGACGTCCGCGTTGGATCTGAGGAAATTGAGCGCGGCCGGCACGGTGACGTGTGGGCCGTGGTCGCCACCCATGCAATCAACAGCTACGGTGATGTCCATGCAAGCGTGGCGCGAAGCGTCCCTGCTTCGCTCGATTGGAAAGGGCTGACCCCGGCTCCGCCAGGTCGCTCACACCAGGCGATGTCTTACTCGCTCCCGGTCTTGACGACCTTCTTGCCGCGGTAGTAGCCGCTCGGGCTGATGTGATGACGCAGATGCACTTCGCCCGTGGTGGGCTCGACCGCAAGCGACGGATTGGTGAGAAAATCGTGAGCGCGGTGCATGCCGCGCTTCGAAGGCGACTTCTTGTTCTGCTGGACTGCCATATGGAAACTCCTTCAAGTTTACGTCGCCGGCCGGTCTCGGTCGCACGCTGCGTGCCGCGGCGCCATCGGCAAGGCGAGGATCACTTCGTCCTCGACAAGCTGCGCTATGTCCATGCGTCGGGACGCGAGCACGCGGTCGATATCGTCGTCGGCTTCCGAGATCTCACTCAGGCTCTCGGCGAGCTGCAGTTCGGCGTCAATCGCAACAGGGACCGGGAGCGGATCGAGGCAGCGTTGGCACAGCAGCTCCACGCATCCTCTTACCGAAATCCGCAAACACGGTCTGCCACTGCCCGCCCTTCCCCCGCGCAGGTAGTACTCCAAGCCTTCAGTCGAGCTCTGCATCTGCGCGAGGCGCGACAGCTCCGACATTCCCAGCACGCCCCGCTTTTCCAACGCGGCACCAGAAAACTGGAGGCTGTCGATCACCCCCGCTTGCGACATAAGGGGCGCATGATATTATGCTTGCTTCATAGTGTCAAAAGAAATTCCAAGTTGTTCAGAGCGTTACTGCACTTTTGGGTGTTCATGGCGATCGCCGTGCCGGCCTTCGCCCAGGTTTACAAATGGGTGGACGAGCGAGGCGTGACGCACTATGGCGAGCGGCCGCCGCAGGGCCGCAAATCGACAGAGGTGCCGCACAAACTGGGGACTCCCGCCGCCCCGGCCGGCGCCAACAGGGAAAGCCCACCGCAACAGGATCGGAGTCCAGAGCAGGGCCAGATCCAGCCGCAAGATCAGGATTCGCGTCAGGGCCGGGCCGCGCCGCCCTTAGACAAGCAAGCGCAGGATGCGCTGAGGCGCCAGGAACAGTGCAATCAGCAGCGCGACCTGCTTGCGCGCCTGAGGCAGAGCGCGCCCGGCTCCGCGTCGAGTGGATGGGGCCCAAGCGCCCCGCCGAGCGCCGAGCAGAACGCTGCCATCGCGCGGCAGGAAAAACTCGTCGCTGAACAATGCCGGAGTTAAGCTGCGTCCTAGTGGCATGCAGCTGGTCCTCGCCTCCACGTCGCGCTATCGGCGCGTCCTGCTTGAGCGGCTCGGCATTCCGTTTTCGGTTGCAGACCCAGGCGTAGCCGAGGAACGCCGGCCAGGCGAGGCGCCGGAGAGCATGGCGCGGCGCCTCGCCGAAGCCAAAGCGCTCTCGGTCGCGCGCGGCTTTCGGGACGCCCTGGTCATCGGCTGCGACCAGGTTGCGGTGAGAAACGCCGAGGTGCTCGGCAAGCCCGGCACGCACGAAAACGCCGTGCGTCAGCTTCGCGCCTTGTCGGGCGGCGAGGCTGTGTTTCACACGGCGGTTTGCGTGCACAACACCACCGACGGTACAAGCCGGATCCGCGTCGTGCCGTGCCGTGTCACTTTCCGCAAACTCGACGACGGAGCGATCGAGCGCTATCTCGCTCGCGAGCAAGCTTACGATTGTGCCGGCAGCGCCAAGTCCGAAGGCCTCGGGATCGCGCTGATTGCGAAAATGGAAGGCGACGATCCAAACGCCCTCGTCGGCCTGCCGCTGATCGCGTTGGTGGATCTGTTGCACGAGCAAGGGTTGAATGTCCTCTGACGCGAAGGGCTCGCTTTACCTCCTGCCGAACACCTTGGGCGAAACCGCTGCCGATGCCGTCATACCCGCGGCGGTGATGGAACGCGCCCGATCGCTCGATTACCTCATCGCCGAGGATCCGAAGGCAGCCCGCGCTTTCCTGAAACGCATCGGGTCAACGCGGGTCCTGCAAGGCATTCGCGTCGAGCGCCTCGACCACAACACGCGGGCGAGTGACGTTGCCTTGCTGCTCGAGCCCGTGCTCGCCGGCCGGGACGCAGGTCTGATTTCCGAGGCTGGATTGCCCGCGGTTGCCGACCCGGGAGCGAACTTGGTGCGGCTCGCGCACGAGCGGGGTGTGCGCGTCGTGCCCTTGAGCGGCCCTTCCTCGATTGTGCTCGCCCTCTGCGCCTCGGGGCTTGAGGGGCAACGATTCGCCTTTCATGGTTATCTTCCGGTCGCAGAGGCCGAGCTGGTTTCCGCGCTGAAGCAACTCGAGCGCCACTCGCGGCGGCTCGGGCAGACCCAGATATTCATCGAGACGCCCTACCGCAACGAGCGCACTCTCGGCGTCGTTTTACGCACGCTCGCTCCCGACACCCTGGTGTGCATCGCCACCGATTTGACCTTGGAATCGGAATCGGTACGGACCCATACGGTCGCCGAGTGGCGCAAACAACCGCTGCAGCTCAAGGGGCGGCCGACCGTCTTCCTGTTTTTGGCTTGAATCGAGGGAGCACGAGGGGGTGTGTTCCCCGTCAGGCGCTCTTATACTAAGAACCGGCTCGCGGCTTCAAGCGGATACTCAGATGACTACCGTCAGGCAGGAACACCTCATCCAAAGCGTCGCCGACGCACTGCAGTACATCAGCTACTACCATCCGCGCGACTATATCCAGCACCTCGCGCGCGCCTACGAGCGCGAACAGTCGCCCGCCGCGAAAGACGCGATCGCGCAGATCCTCACCAACTCTCGCCTGTGCGCCGAAGGCCACCGGCCGATCTGCCAGGATACGGGCATCGTCAACGTGTTTCTCAAAATCGGCATGGACGCGCGCTGGGACGCGAACATATCGATCGCCGACATGGTGAACGAGGGCCTGCGGCGCGGTTACCTCGACCCGGACAACAAGCTGCGCGCCTCTATCGTCGAAGATCCGATCTTCGGCCGCAAGAACACGAAGGACAACACCCCGGCGGTGATCCACATGGAGCTCGTCCCGGGGAACACCGTCGCTGTGGACGTCGCCGCCAAGGGCGCCGGCTCGGAGAACAAATCCAAGTTCGCGATGCTCAATCCCTCGGACTCGATAGTCGACTGGGTGCTGAAAACCGTGCCGACGATGGGAGCGGGCTGGTGTCCGCCGGGAATGCTCGGGATAGGCGTCGGCGGCACCGCCGAGAAGGCCATGGTGATGGCCAAGGAATCGCTCATGGAGCCGATCGACATGCACGAGCTGCTCGCGCGGGGTCCCCGCGACAAGCTCGAGGAGCTGCGCATCGAACTCTACGAGAAGGTCAACCAGCTCGGCATCGGCGCTCAGGGGCTGGGCGGGCTCTCCACGGTGCTCGACGTCAAGATCAGAACGTTTCCGACCCACGCCGGATCGCAGCCGGTCGCGATGATTCCGAACTGCGCCGCGACCCGGCACATCCACTTCGTGCTCGACGGCTCCGGCCCGGCCGAGTTCGAGCCGCCTTCGCTCGATGACTGGCCCAAGATTACCTGGACGCCGTCCGCGCAAGCGAAGCGCATCAACCTCGACACGCTCACGCGCGAGGAAGTGACCGGGTGGAAGCCGGGCGAGACGCTGCTCCTCTCGGGAAAAATGCTCACCGGCCGCGACGCCGCGCACAAGCGCATCCAGGACATGCTCGCCAAAGGCGAAAGGCTTCCCGTCGATTTCACCAATCGCGTGATCTACTACGTCGGGCCGGTCGATCCGGTGCGCGAGGAGATCGTCGGCCCGGCCGGCCCCACCACGGCAACCCGCATGGACAAGTTCACCGAGATGATGCTCGGGCAAACCGGCCTCGTCGCGATGATCGGCAAGGGCGAGCGCGGGCCGGCGGCGATCGAGGCGATCAGGAAACACAAGGCCGCTTCGTTGATCGCGGTGGGCGGCGCCGCCTACCTCGTCGCCAAGGCGATCCGCAAATCCAGAGTCCTCGCCTTCGGCGATCTTGGCATGGAAGCGATCTACGAGTTCGAAGTGAAGGACATGCCGGTCACGGTCGCAGTCGATGCAAACGGCAATTCGGTGCACCAAACGGGTCCGCGGGAATGGGAAAAGCGTATCAAGGACTTCAAGATTTCCGTCGCAGTGGCTTAGGGGTCGAAGCCTGGACAGCTCCGAGTTAGCATCTGAAGAATGCTCAATATGAAATGCGGACTGCGCAAGACCATGCTGCTTGTAGCTCTTACGTCGGCACCTTATCCGGCGTTCGCCGACCGATGGGAGAAAAGAATATCGGACTCTGAAACAGACATTCAGGTCTCTTACCGCGCCACTGGAGGCTATACGGAATTCAGGGCGGTCACACACGTCAAGAGCAGGTTGAGTGCATTTGTGGCCCTGTTCAGGGACACCGACCGTATGCCAGAATGGGTCTATCGGACGAGGAAAGCCAAAACCTTAGAGAAGATCAGTGAAACGGAAGTCTACGCCTACACTGTCAGCGAAATGCAGTGGCCCTTGCTTGACCGCGACGCGATCGTACACACGACTTTATCGCAGGACCCCCAAAGCCTCGCGATCACGATAAGAGGCAGGGCCGCACCGCACTACCGGCCCGAGAACAAAGGATACGTTCGCATGAAGATTGTGGAGTCCCTTTGGAGCTTTACCCCGACGGGACCTGGCTCCGTTGAAGTCGTGTTCCAGGGGTACGGCGACCCTGGCGGAAATCTCTCTACATCGATTGCTAAATGGTTCATCGACCTCGCGCTTTGGGAGGCACCCTACTACACTTTGCTCGGCTTGCAGAAAGTGATTTCCCGCGACGCGTATCAGTCTGCCACCTATGGATTTGTTCGCGAACCGGGGGAATGACCTTGCCGCGATATTCGAAGGCAGCGGAGGCACTGCGAAGGTTCGTGGTGGTTTCGCGCTGAACGGCACAGGATTCTTCTATTTGCGGCCATTCGATGTCGATCTCGTCCCCCTCAGAAGCCCCTGAAGGCAGTTTCGCGAAGTTCTTTCGCGCAAGTGTTTTTCTGCTCGTTTTCTTCAGTGTTGTTTTCTATGGCGCGGAACTGGTCGCGCGTTCTCGCGAGGAGCATTTTCGGCTCTATTTCACGTGGGAACGAGAGATTCCATTTTTTCCTCCGGCCTACCTCGTGTACTTCAGCGTCGTGCTGCTGCCCTTCCTCGTGCCCGTTCTCCTCCGGTCGGGTGAACGGATCCGGATCTGGAAAAAAAGGATGACGATCGCGATCGCAGTTGCGGGGATCATATTTCTCCTGTTTCCCGCGGAGACCGGCTACCTGCCTGCAGCCGCTGGTGATTGGTTTTGGGTTAGCCAGCTCACGCCGACCCTCACGGGTCGACACAATCTAGTTCCCTCCCTGCACGTGGGTTTGATGATTATCGTCATGTATTCTGTCTGGCCTCATCTTGCTGTACGTGGCAGAGCCCTACTATCGGCGTGGGGTGTGGCGCTGGCCCTGTCCACGCTTTTCACTCATCAGCACCACGTATTGGACGTTGTGACCGGTGTGCTACTTGGCTTCTTGGTCTGCACCAGGGTCAGCGCCTAACGCGTGCATGCCCGGCGATCAAGCTCGGCGGATTCTGGATGAAATCTCAAATGAAACATAAGGTAGTGATCGTAATGTGCGTGGCAGTCGCAGTTGCGAGCTTGCTGAACCTCGCGCTCTTCTATCTTGTGAGCGTGATTCTAGCTGAGGGCTACATTCAGATTACTGGCTCCTTGATCCACCCGAATGTAGAAACGAACAAGGCGCTGCTCCATCTCGCCTCGCAGAGCAGCGTGCTCGGCGGGCTCGGTGGCTCGTTGTTTGTGATGCAGCTCCTCACAAATTACATAGCGAGGGGAAAAATCAGCCTGCTGGAAAACCAGGACTTGGATAACTACTTCCTGTACGCCCTCGTAACACCGCTGAAAGGTCTCATTGCGGGATTGGTTGGCGGGAGCATTGTCGGCGGGATCATCATGCTTGCTGGAGGCTTCACCGGTCTTGGCAAGGCCCATCTGTTCGTCATCGGGTGCGGATGCATCGCAGGCTATAGCGAGCAATTCTTGCAGCGCGTCGTGGACTTGGCGAGTAGGAAAATAGAGAAGCTGTAGTTGGTGAAGCCGAATGAGCGCGGTGCATACCGGCGGCATCCTATTCAGGTGCGCCAGCCGCCTGAATGTGCAGGACGAGTTGCGCGAGGTGCTAGAAAAGCTTGCCGCGGGCTGCGTGCCACCGGCCGAGAGTGTCGCCGCCTACACGGCACTCGAGGGCGATGAAACCTACACGTACCTGTTCTCGCGCGAATTCGGCGCAATGAATGCCACCGTGCTCGCCCGGACGGCCGAACGCGCGCACGCCCTGCCCTATTTGAAGGGCCTGAGAATGAGCGCGGCGTGGCTTCAACCCCTCTTCGACACTCCGGGCGCCTCGCGCGGCGAGGCCGCTCCGTTTCACTACGTCGTCGAGACCGACGTCGTCCCCGAGCACGAAGCCGATTTGAATGCCTGGTATGACACCGAGCACATGCCCGGCCTCGCCGCCTGTCCGGGAAGCGTGCGCGCCCGGCGCTTTCGCAATCTCGACGGCTCGCCGCGCTACCACTCTTGCTACGACCTCGCGCTCGCCGAGACGCTGGGGAGCGAGCCCTGGCTCGCGGTGCGTCACACCGCGTGGAGCGACCGCGTGCGGCCGCACTTCCGCAACACCAAGCGCACGCTGTTCCGGCGGCTCTTCGAGGTCGCGCTTTGACCCCTCTGCCGCGCTGGCTGGGCATCGCGATCCTGCTCGCCATCGCGGTCACGTTCAGCCTCAACCATGTCGCGGCGCGCGTCGCCTTCGACCACGGCGCCAGTGTCGTCACGGGAGTCGTGTTCCGCTCCGGCGGCACCGCGCTCGCCCTGCTCGCTTTGCTTCTCGCGCTGCGCACGCCGCTCGCGCTTCCCGCCTCCACCCGGTGGCGAGCGCTGGCGATCGGCGTCGTCGTTGCCGTGCAGAGCTACTGCATCTACGCCGCCGTCGCGCGCTTGCCCGTCGCGCTCGCGCTCCTGACTTTCAACACTTATCCGCTGCTGTTCGCGCTCATGGCCTGGGCGGCCGGGATGGAACGCCCGTCGCGCAGCGCATTCGCGGCGATGCTCGCCGCGCTTTTCGGCTTGGCGCTCGCGCTCGACATCGCGCGCAGCGGCGGCGAGCTCGCTGTGCGCTGGGAGGAGATCGGCACGGGAGTCGCGTTTGCGACCGGCTCGTCGCTCTCCTTCGCCCTGGTGCTCTTTCTCAACGCCCGCTGGCTCCACGGCGTGGACGGCCGCGTGCGCAGTCTTCTCACGATGTCGAGCTGTGGCGCAGTGGCGCTCGCCGGCGCCGCAGCGACCGGGACCTTCGCTCTGCCCGCCGACGCTACGGGGTGGCTGGGCTTGAGCCTGCTCACCTTGTTTTACGGCTCGGCGATCACCGCCCTGTTCGTCTTCCAGCCGCGCATGCGCTCGGCGAGCGACGTGGCGGTGCTCAATTTCGAGCCGGTGGCGCTGCTTTTTCTCGGCTGGGTCATCCTCGGCCAAAGCCTTGGACCGCTGCAGATCGCAGGCGCGCTCATCGTCATCGGCTCGGTCGTCGCGCTCGGCATGGCGAAGCGCTAGAATTCCGGCATCCATGGCGACCATTCTCGGCGGCATCGGCACCTCGCACGTGCCTACGATCGGCGGCGCGTACGACCGCCACAAACGGAGCGACCCCGACTGGGCGCCGCTGTTTCGGGGCTACGAGCGCGTCGCCGTGTGGCTCGAGGATAAAAAGCCCGACGTTCTCGTTTTCTTTTACAACGATCACGCGAGCACGTTCTTCTTTGATCACTACCCGACCTTCGCGCTCGGTGTGAGCGAGATTTATCCGATCGCCGACGAAGGCTTGGGACCCCGCGCCGTTCCTCCGCTCAAGGGACACGCCGGCCTCGCGCGCCACATGGCCGATTCGCTGGTGAACGACGAGTTCGACATCTCCATCTTCCAGGACCTGCCGGTCGACCACGGCGTGCACTCGCCGCTCACCATGTTCTGGCCCCCTGCCCCTGACTGGCCGGGAAAAATCGTGCCGATCGAGGTCAACGTCCTCCAGCACCCGATCCCGACCCCGATGCGCTGCTGGAGGCTCGGGCAGGCGGTGCGCCGCGCCGTACTCTCCTATCCCGAAGACCTCAAGGTCGTCATCGTCGGCACCGGCGGCCTCTCGCACCAGATGAACGGCGAGCGCGCCGGCTTCAACAACGAGAAATGGGACATGAAGTTTCTCGACTTGATCGCGCGCAACCCGAAGAAGCTCACCGCGATGCGCCACGCCGACTACATCCGCCTCGGCGGCACCGAAGGAGCGGAGGAAATCATGTGGCTCGCGATGCGCGGCGCGCTTTCCCCTCGCGCGAAGAAAATCCACCAGAACTACTACCTGCCGATGACCACCGCGATGGCCGTGGCGCTGTTCGAAGAGCCCGCGGTCAAACCGACGTCGATGAAAGCGCGCACGGGACGTAAGACACGACCGTCATTCCGGACGCGCGCAGCGCGAGCCGGAATCCAGCGGCGTTTCCAACCGTGAATCTTCAGCTCAAAGGCGCCGAAAAACTCGAAGGCACCTACCTCTTCGACCTCGCAACCAGCGCCAAAGCGCTGCGGCTTAATCGCTTCCTCCACGGCCTCACCGTCGCAGCAAACCGCGCGCTATTCAAGGACAACCCCGAAGCGGCATTCGACAAGGCAGCCTTGAGCGCCGAAGAACGTAAAATGGTCCACGATCTCGACTGGGCCGCGCTCATCCGCTACGGCGCGAGCTTCTTCTGCCTGGAAAAACTTGGGCGCGTGAAAGGCGTATCGAACCCGGAGATGGTGGCGGGATTCAGGGGCGAATCGCTTGAAGGATTCCTGAAGACCCGGCGAGTCCCGGGAGCCCGGTAAGTTCCAGATGAAAAATCAATGCGTTGATCCATTTCCCGCCCTGTGATCGAGGTAGCGCGCATACCCGGTGGTCCTAACACTTTGATTTCCAAACCGGACATCGTTGCTTGCGCCGTGATATGCGCTGCTCAATAGGCAAAGACGCACACCATTAGGCCGTCCTTGATCGTCTACGCCCATCGTTACAACTACTCATTTTTACCAAGGAGGCAACATGCGATTTAACGTCACCGCTTTGTCTTTAACGTCTGGACTTATCTGGGGCGCGGCAATTCTTATCGTAGCCTCGGCAAATTTGATCTGGCCGAGTTACGGTCGTGCTTTTCTCGAACTCGCTGCCTCCGTTTACCCGGGCTACCATCCGGGCACTAATATCGGTTCGGTCATTACAGGAACTCTATATGGGTTGGTAGATGGGGCAATTGCGGGTGCTGTGTTCGGGTGGCTCTACAATTTACTTTCGCGCCGGCTCACGGGTGGGGCGGCCTAACACCGTTCGAGAGCGAACGTTGGGCGTCGTAGCAACTGATCTCGAGAACTCCAGGTCTATGAACCTCGTCGTGACCACCACGCTCTTCCTTGCAACCGCCGTCGCCGAGATCGTCGGCTGTTACCTGCCTTATCTGTGGTTGAAAGGTCGTGCGCCCCTTTGGGTTCTTGTGCCTGCCGCGGCTTCTCTGGCGCTGTTCGCATGGCTGCTCACACTTCATCCAACCGCAGCCGGGCGTGTTTACGCGGCTTACGGTGGCGTCTACGTGGCCACTGCCGTACTGTGGCTCTGGCTCATCGACGGTGTCCGTCCGACTACGTGGGATATCGCGGGTTCCCTCGTTGCAGTCTCAGGCATGGCGATCATCATGCTCGCCCCACACCCGTGATCGCGGAATTGACGCCCAACCATCCGATAGACGCGTCGAGCACCTACTCGCGCACCCCGGAGCAATCATATGTATACGAAGACGCTTTATGCGGGTTGGGCCGATATGGATTTCAACTCCCACATGAAGAACACGGCATACCTCGACAAGACTGCCGACGTACGACAGATGTTCTTGATCGAACATGGCTTTCCCATTGAAGAGTTCTTGCGGCTCAGAATCGGCCCGGTGGTCATGAAGGACGAGGTCGAGTACTTCAAGGAGGTCCAGCTGCAGCAAGAAATCACGGTGACTTATGCACTCGCGGGCCACGCATTGGACGGCAGCCGCTTCCTCCTTCGGCACGAGATCTTTCGGCCAGATGGAAAACTTAGCGCGCGAGTCACGAGCGCTGGAGGATGGCTGAACTTGGCCGAGCGCAAGCTCGTCGTACCACCGCCGAAACTCCTGTCTGCAATGAATTCACTAGAAAGAACGAGCGACTTCATAGTCCTGCCCTCGAGCATAAAGGCGCGTGTCTAACCATTCCATCGAGCTGACAGACCACGGCAAGCCGTGGTCTGCAGCTCATGTCAAGCGTTGGGCGTAAGAGGAGCGGAGATGAGTAACGAACGTCCTGCGATCCGGATTGATTTACTGCTGATCTTTTTGCTCGCGTACGGAGCGGCCAGCCTCTTTCACTATGCTCACAATGCCGAGTTTCTTAACGAATACCCGAATATGCCCGCATGGCTATCGCGCGCGCAGGTCTATACCGCGTGGCTCGGTGTTACCGCGGTCGGGTTGGTCGGCTATTTTCTGGTTCGTTGGCGGTATCAGCTCCCCGGGCTAATCGTATTGGCGGCGTACGGTCTACTCGGCTTCGATGGCCTCGGTCACTACGCCGTCGCACCAGCGTCGGCACACACGTTAACGATGAACTTGACTATATGGCTTGAGGTCGCGACTGCGGTATTGCTCCTTACAGCGGTCGCGAGCTTTATGCTGCGGCTATCGCGGGAGCATCATGAGAACGTACGGAGGTGACGCCCAACCCCCGCACTGAAAAGGAGATATCTCATGACTTCTGCATGTTTTGGAAAGTACCTGCTTTGCTTGACCGCTTGTTGTTCCTTTCCGCTGATACAAAGCTGCGGCGGAGGTAGCGGTAGTGCACCTCCAACGACAAAGAGAGCCTATGTAACGAATAACGGCGGCGGAACGATCTCGGTCATTGACACAACGAACAACACGGTCATCGCAACGATCAACGTTGGGGGTTCTCCGGCAGCTATCGCGGTCGACCCACAAGCAAATCGCGCTTTCTTCACGGACCTCTCTGCGAACATCTCGGTCCTGGATACTTCGAGCAATTCTGACCTCAGTCCAATTTCGGTGGGCACGATTCTTTGGGCAGGTCTTGCAATCGATACAGTTGCAAAAAAGCTATACGCTGCCGAATTCTCGGACGCTCCGGGGCAAACGGGCAATGTCTCAGTTATCAACACTGCAAATAATGCAGTTACCCCTCTTGCAGCTGGAAGGAAGTTGCAAGATTTTGCGGCGGACTCAACCACCGGAAGGGCTTACGTAACCGACTTCGGTGATGGTGCTCCCGGGAATGGCTCGGTCAGGGTGATCGAAAACAACGCGGTTCTGACCAGCATCTCGAGTGGCACCCAATCGCATGGCGTAGATGTGAATCCAGCTGCGAGCAGACTCTACGTCACAAATCTTGGAGACAACACCGTATCGGTTTTCAACACTTCAACCAACACGATAGTCACCACGGTCAATGTGGGGAACACCCCGCAGGCAGTAGCCGTCTATCCCGCAATTGCCCGGGCGTACGTTACAAATGAAGCGGACAATACGGTCACCGTGCTAGATACCGCAAACAACACGATCGTGACAACGGTCAATGTCGGCAATTCGCCCCAGGGACTTGCGGTCGACACCGCCAGCGGGATGGTTTACGTGACAAACGCCAGCAGCAATTCTGTCTCCGTCATTGATTCAAGTAACAATACCGTGGTTGCAACGATTGCCGTGGGATCGCAGCCGGTTCGGGTGGCGATTGCACCCTAGCCATCTCATAGACCCGCGTGAACGAATCTTTGGACAATTTTTATAGATGGTTTTGGATCAGCGTTGCGCTGACGATTGTCTTTGTCGCGCTTCTTTTTTTCGTGACGCGGCGGCGAAACCTGTGGCTTCGTTACATCGCCGCCGAAGCGGCGTTTTGGACGCGCCTTGGAGTGCCGGCGCGCGTTGCGGAAGCCTCGCGGCGGTTTGAGGAGAGCCGCATCTTCACCGGATTTCTTTGGTTTATCGTCGCGTTGTGGTTCTTGTTGGTCCTCGCGAACGGCGGCGCCTATCTGTATTTCAAAGCTCAGCTTTCGCCGGAGCGGGGACCGAACATCACGCCTATGGAGGCGCCTAAAAGCGTCCCGCCGCCGAGCTGACGCCCGCTCCCGGCGCCGCGAGGAGCGGACAGGCGTCGGGCTCGGCGGACTCGGGCGCGAAGGTTCAGCCCGAAGCGTCCGGGGCGAGCCCGGCTCGCTCGATGCCGTGCACGCAGGCGGCTTCATCCTCCTCCCCCGTCCCGCCGCTCGCGCCGGCCGCGCCGAGGATCTCGCCCTTTTCGTTCTTGATCAGCACGCCGCCCGTCTGCGGCAGGAACTTGCCTTTCGCCGTCGCAGCGAGGGTGATGAAAAAGTTGGGATTGTCCTTGGCGCGCTTGAGAAGGGCGCGGCTGGAGACGCCCATCGCCACCGACGCCCAGGCTTTCCCCAGCGCGACGTCGAAGCGAAACATGCTCGCGCCGTCCTCGCGCTGCGCGGACCTGACGTTGCCGGCGTCGTCGAGAACGACCACCGAGAGCGGCTTGATCTTCATTTCGCGCGCCTTTTCCAGCGCCTTTTCGATGATGGTATTGGCCTGCTTCAGGGTGAGCCTCGACATGCGTCCTCCGGAAAGGTTCGTGAAGGTGTAACTTCCCACGCATTATAGAGGGTGCCCTGCACCGCTCCTGCGCGCCGAGAACCCCTTTCCAGCGCCCTCGGTGTGGGATACATCCCAACTTGCGGCGCCGTGCCCGTCTTGCTATGGTAGTCGCCCGAGGAGGACAGACCATGAGCCGATATTTCGCAGCAATCTTTGGTGCACTCGCGTTCTCGATCGCATCATCAGCAAGTGCGCAGCAGCCGATCAAGATCGGTCTGATCATGCCGTACTCCGGCCAGTTCGCCGACACGGCCACGCAGATGGACAACGCCATCAAGCTCTACGTGAAGCAGAAAGGCGACACGGTGGCCGGCAGGAAAATCGAGTTCATCCGTAAGGACACCGGCGGCATCGCACCCGAAGTCGCCAAGCGACTCGCGCAGGAGCTGGTCGTGCGCGACAAGGTGGACATCCTCGCCGGGTTCGTCCTGACGCCGAATGCGCTCGCCGCTGGCGACGTCTCGGCCGAGGCGAAGAAGTTCATGGTGGTCATGAACGCGGCGACCGCGATCATCACCACCAAGTCGCCTTACATGGCGCGAACTTCGCTCACCGTGCCGCAATTGAATGAGACTTTCGGCGCCTGGGCCTACAAGAGCGGCATCCGCAAGATGTACACGATGGTGTCGGACTTTGGCCCGGGGCACGATGCCGAGGCCGGGTTCCAGCGCGGTTTCAAGGAGGCGGGCGGCATGATCGTCGGCTCGGTGCGCTTCCCCGTGGCGAACCCAGATTTCTCCGCTTTCGTGCAGCGAGCGAAGGACTTGAACCCAGAGGGGATCTACGTGTGGGTGCCGGGCGGCGTGCAGCCGGCCGCGATCGGCAAGACGCTCGCCGAGCGCGGTATCGACCCGAAGAAAACGAAGATCCTGGGTCAAGGGGAGCTGACCGAGGAGGAGGCACGCAAGAGCATGGGCGACGCCTCGCTCGGCATCATTACCGTCTATCACTACGACCCGAACCACGACTCGCGCGCAAACCGCGAGTTCGTGAAGGCCTTCAACGCCGAATACAAGCGGAACCCGAACATCTATTCCATCGGCGGCTACGACGGCATCCACCTCATCTACGAAGTGCTGAAGAAGACCGGCGGCAAGACCGACGCCGAGGCGCTGGTCGCGGCCGCCAAGGGAATGAAATGGGAGAGCCCGCGCGGCCCGATCTCGATCGACCCCGAGACCCGGGACATCGTCCAGACGGTCTACATCCGGCGGGTGGACAAGGTCGGCGGCCAGCTGCTCAACGTGGAGTTCGACAAGGTCGAGAACGTCAAGGATCCGTTCAAGGCTCGGATGAAAAAATAGTTATCGCGGACACGCAAAGCGTGCCGCGATAACTCCGCGCGTTCGAACGGACGCGCAGCGCCGTTCAACGCACGGAAGTCGTCAGCTCTAGTTGCGTAATCGTTAGATCGTCCCGGGAGAACGATCGCCCATGACCGGCTTTTTCGGCCTCCTGTTCGACGGCTTCGCCTACGGGATGCTGCTGTTCCTCCTGTCGGTGGGACTGTCGGTGACGCTCAGGATGATGAACTTCATCAACCTGGCGCACTGCAGCTTCGGCATGCTCGGCGGCTACGTCACCGTGACGCTGCTCGACCGGCTCGGGTGGCCTTTTTTCGCCACGCTGCCGGTCGCTTTTCTCGCCGGAGCGGCGGCGAGCTTCGTGCTCGAGGGGCTGCTCTTCCGCCGCTTCTACCGTGCGAGCGAGCTCGACCAGTGCCTCGCGACGATCGGCGTCGTGTTCATGTCGGTCGCCGCGGCGGCCTACATCTACGGAACGGTCCAGCAGCCGGTGGAACTGCCCTCCTACCTGCACGGCTCAGTCGTATACCTGGGAATCAATTTCGCCGTCTACAGGCTTTTCCTCGTCGCCGTCGCCGTGCTCATCGCCCTGGTTCTGGTCGCGACCCTGGAGTGGACGCGCTTCGGCGCGCAGGTGCGGGCGGCGGTGGACAACCAGCGCATGGCGCGCGGGCTCGGTATCAACGTGGACCGTGCTTTCGCGGTTACCTTCGCGCTGGGGAGCGGGCTTGCGGGCCTGGGCGGAGCGCTTGCGATCGCGATGGTCGGGCTCGATCCCAATTTCGCGTTCACCTACCTGATCTGGGTCCTGATCGTGGTCTCGGTGGGCGGTCTCGCCTCGATCGGCGGCTCGTTCGCCGCCGCCATGCTGCTGGGCATCAGCGACATGGCCGGGAAGTACTACGTTCCCGCGCTCGGCTCCTTTCTCATCTATCTGTTGATGGTCGGCCTGCTGATGTGGCGGCCGGCCGGCCTGTTCGGAAAGCGCTGATGACGGCGGCGACGACCGGCGCGCCTTTTGAACCGCACCAGTACTTGCACGCGCAGACCCGGTGGCGCCGGAGCGAGTACGCCTTCTGGGTTGCCACCCTGCTGCCCTTCGTTCTCTTCCCTTCGTATCTGCAGCTCGCGAGCCAGATCGCCATCACGGCGCTGTTTGCGCTGTCTCTCGATCTCATCCTCGGTTACGCGGGCATCGTCTCGCTCGGGCACGCCGCGTTCTTCGGGTTGGGCGCCTACGCGGCCGGAATCATCTCTGTATACGGATGGGGCGAGCCGCTGTCCGGGCTCGTCTTTGCCGCGGCGGTTGCGGGACTCGCCGGATACGCGATGAGCTTCATCATCGCCCGTTTCCGGCACCTCGCGCTCATCATGATCACGCTCGGTCTCGGGCTGCTTCTTCATGAAGCGGCGAACAGCGCGAGCTGGCTCACGGGGGGCGCCGACGGGCTGCAGGGAATCCGCATCGGAACCCTGCTCGGCTTTCGGTTCGACCTCTATGGCAGGACGGCCTACGCCTACTCGCTCATCGTGCTGTTCCTCGCGTTTCTCGTCGCGCGGCGCATCATCCACTCACCCTTTGGACTTTCACTGCGTGGTATCCGCGAGAACCCGGTCCGCATGCCGGCGGTCGGAGCGGCGAGCGCCGCGCATATTCGCAAGATCTACACCATCGCCGCCGTGATGGCGGGGATCGCGGGAGCGGTTCTCGCTCAGAGCACTTCGACCGTCTCCCTCGAGGTGCTCAGCTTCCAGCGCTCGGCGGATGTGCTCGTGATCCTAATCCTCGGCGGCGCGGGCCGGCTCTACGGCGGCATCATCGGCGCGATCATCTACATGGTCGCCCGCGACCAGTTCTCGGGCATCAATCCGCAGTACTGGTACTTCTGGATCGGCCTGCTGCTCGTCGCCGTGGTGGTGTTACTGCCCAACGGAATTCTCGGAGGCCTTGCGCGGCTGAAGTCGGCATGGGGCGGCAGGTGGCGGTGAACGCGCAGGCCGCCGTGGAGGGCGCCGGTGTCTTGTCCACGCGCGGACTCGACAAGAGCTTCGGGTCCCTCGTCGTCGCAAAGGGCATCGAATTCGCATTGCCGCAGGGCGTGCGCTACGCACTCATCGGTCCGAACGGCGCGGGAAAAACGACGCTGATCAACCTCATGACCGGCATGCTGCGTCCGGACTCAGGCCGGATATTTCTGGGCGGGGAGGAGATCACTTCGCTCAAGCCCGAGGAACGCGTCAGGCGGGGCCTCGTCCGCACTTTCCAGATCAACACACTGTTCCCGCACCTCTCCGCGCTCGAAGCCGTGACGCTCGCGGTCTGCGAGCGGCGGGGCCACGCCGGCACTTGGTGGAGGCGCCTGCCCGACTACCGCGAAGCGGTGGACGAAGCGCACGGCATTCTTTCATCGCTCCTGCTTGCCGAAGACTGCTACCGGTTGACGCGCGAGCTTGCCTACGGCCGGCAGCGCCTGCTCGAGATCGCGTTGGCGCTTGCGACTAAGCCGCGCGTGCTGCTGCTCGACGAGCCGGCAGCGGGCGTGCCGAAGGACGAGAGCGCTGACCTCTTCGAAGCCATTTCCGGGTTGTCCCGGGATCTCACGGTGCTTTTCATCGAACACGACATGAACATGGTGTTCCGGTTCGCGAGCCGCATCATCGTCATGGTCGGCGGCAGGATCCTCGTCGAGGGAAGCCCCGACGAAATCGCGCGAAATACCGAAGTTCGCACCGTGTACCTCGGAAAAGCAGGTTATGGCTGAGCCGCTGCTCGCGCTCGACAAAGTGCGCGCCGGCTACGGCAACGCGGTCGTGCTCGACGATGTTTCGCTGGAGATCCCGGAGCGCGGGAGCCTCGCCGTGCTCGGCAGGAACGGCGTCGGCAAGACCACGCTGTTCCTCACCATCATGGGTTACACGCACTTGATGCGCGGCGCGATCCTGTGGCGCGGCGAGAACATCGCGCGGCTCGCCCCCCATCTGCGGGCCCGCCGGGGCCTCGGATGGGTAGCGCAGGAGCGGGAGATTTTTCCGTCGCTGACCTTGGAAGAAAACCTGACCGTCGCCGCGCGCCCGGGTCGGTGGAACCTCAATGCGGTCTACGGGCTTTTTCCGCGGCTCGCCGAGCGCCGGCAAGCCAAAGGCAATCAACTGTCGGGCGGCGAGCAGCAGATGCTCGCGATCGCGCGCGCGCTCATGACCAATCCGGCGCTCCTTTTGCTCGATGAGCCGCTCGAGGGCCTCGCGCCCATCATCGTCGAGGAACTCGCCGGGGCGATCCGGCGCATGATGGCCGAGCAGGGAACCGCGGCCATTCTGGTCGAGCAGCACACCGAAATCGCGCTTTCGCTCACCGAGGAGGCCGTGGTCATCGAGCGCGGCAGGATCGTCCACCGCGCCAAGTCGCGCGATCTTCCGCACGACAGCGAAACGCTGGAGCGACTGGTCGGACTGCGCGTGTCGGCGTAAGGCGCAGGAGCGCGGGAACATCGCCGGACTCTTTCACATTGGGTTATGCTTCGCCACCTCGGGCGACCGCCGTGCACAACCCCTTCCAGAACGTCAAAAAAATCGAGGCGAGGCCCTTCACTTCGCTTCCGGCGAAATTCCGCAAGAAGCGCCGCAGCCTCTGGTCCGATCCCAACCGGCAGGGCGCGGCCGTGGACAGCTTCCTCGAAGGCCCCTCGTTCGACCGCGAGGGGAACCTGTGGTGCGTGGACATTCCTTTCGGGCGCGTGTTTCGCATCGACCCGAAGGGCGAGTGGGAGCTCGCCGTGCAGTACGACGGGTGGCCGAACGGGCTGAAGATCCACAAGGCCGGCTGGGTGTTCATCGCCGACTACCGGCGCGGCTTGATGCTGCTCGATCCGAAGTCCGGGAAAATCGATTCCTATCTCGCGACGGTGTTCAGCGAAGCTTTCAAAGGCTTGAACGACCTGCATTTCGCCGACAACGGCGATCTGTATTTCACCGACCAGGGACAGACCGGCATCGCCGATCCGAGCGGACGCGTGTACCGCCTGCGCTCGAACGGTGAGCTGCAGCGCCTCATCGATAACGCGCCCTCCCCCAACGGCATCACGCTCAATACGGGCAACACCCACGTGTACGTCGCTGTCACGCGCGCGCAGCAGATCTGGCGGCTGCCGCTCATGATGGGCGGAACGCTCTCCAAGGCCGGCGTCGCGATCCAGCTCTCGGGCGGCCACGCGGGCCCCGACGGCATCGAGATGGACGAGGAGGACGGCATCGTCGTGTGCCACCTCGGCGTGGGGGTGTGGCGTTTCGATTCGAATTTCCTGCCGACGCACTTAGTCCACACGGGCAAGCACCACCGCCTCATGACCAACATCGCCTTCGGCGGCCCGAAGCGCCGCACGCTCTACATCACCGATTCTCTGAACGGCGAAATCCTCACCGCCGAGATGCCGGTGGCGGGAAAGAAGATGTTCGCGCACCGACCACTCACCTAGGGAACCCTCATGAGATTTTCACGCCTGCTCCTTGTTTTCTGTCTCGCTGCACCGTTTTCGGCTTACGCGCAGCAATATCCCGCCAAGCCGGTGCGCGTCCTCGTCGGCTACGCCGCGGGCAGCTCCACCGATATCGTCGGGCGCGTCATGGCCGACCGGCTCGGCGCCTACTGGAAGCAGACAGTCATCGTCGAAAACCGCGGCGGCGCCGCAGGGAACCTCGCCGCCGATGCGGTGGCCAAGGCGCAGGGCGACGGCTACACACTGCTCTTCGCACAGAACGGCCTGGCGATCAGCGCGGCGGCGCTGCCCAACCTCCCCTATAGCGCCGAGCGGGACCTGGTGCCGCTCGCGCCGGTGGCGGCGACCCCGCATATCCTCATCGTCGGCCCCGACTTCCCGGCAAAGAACGTTCAGGAGCTGATCGCCGCTGCCCGCGCCGAGCCGGGCAAGCTCACTTTCGCTTCCTCCGGGGTCGGCAACTCCGACCACCTGTGCGGGGAGCTCTTCAACATGATGGCCGGCATCAAGGCGATCCACGTCCCCTACAAGGGCGGCGCGCCGGCGGTCCAGGACGTCATTCCGGGGCGCGTCGCCTACTACTTCGCCGGCATGCCGGTCGGCCTGCCGCTCGCAAAGTCGGGACGGGCGCGCGCGCTCGGCGTGACGAGCAAAAGCCGCTTCGCCGCAGTGCCGGACATCCCCACTATCGCCGAGCAGGGGCTGCCGCAGTACGAGGCGACGCTATGGCAGGGCTTCTTCGCCCCCGTTTCCATTTCGCCCGTGCTCGGAGCGCTCATCGCGAGCGACGTCCAGTCCGTGCTCAAGCTGCCCGAAACACGCGCAAATCTGACAAAAGTCGGCGTCGCGCTGTTCGAGGACAACCAGGCGAACTTCCGGAAATTCTTCGCCGCCGACATCGAGAAGTGGAAGAACCTCGTCAAGAGCACCAACCTCAAGCTCGAATAGGCGCATGACCCTGCGTCTTGCGCCGCTTCACCCCTTGTTCGTCGCCGAAGCGGACGGCGTCGACCTGCGCCGCCCGCTCGATGCGAAGGCCACGAGGGAAATCGAAGCGGCGATGGACCGTTTTGCGGTCCTCGTATTCCGCGGGCAGCCGCTCACCGAGGAGGAGCAGATCGCGTTCGCACGTGCTTTCGGGCCGCTCGATCTCGGCTTAAAGAAAGTCTTCAAGCGCCCCAACCGTCTCAAGTACAACGAGTCGATCGACATCTCCAACGTCGACGACTCCGGAAAAATCGCGAGCGTCTCTAGCAAGAAAATGTATTCCCAGCTCGCCAACCAGCTCTGGCACAGCGACAGCTCCTTCCAGGATCCGCCCGCGCGCTACTCCATGCTGCATTCGCTCACGAATCCTGCGAAAGGCGGCGAAACCGAATTCGCCGACCTGCGCGCCGCGTACGACGCGCTGCCCGGAGATACGAAGCGCGAAGTCGAAGACCTGTGCGCCCAGCACTACGCGCTCTACTCGCGCATCAATCTCGGCGACACGAACTGGACCGACGAACAGAAAAACGCCCTTCCCCCGGTCGAATGGCCGCTCGTCCGCACCCACCCGGGCTCCAAACGCAAGCTCCTATTCGTCGGCGTCCACGCGACGCACATCCCCGGCATGCATATCGGCGAGGGCCGCCTGCTCCTCGCCGAACTCCTCGAGCACGCCACCCAGCGCGAATTTATCTACCGCCACGAATGGCGCGTCAACGACCTCGTCATCTGGGACAACCGCTGCGTCCTCCACCGCGGCCGCCGCTACGATTACACCCAGCGCCGCCAACTGCGGCGCGTGAGCACCGAAGACCTGGGTCCTACACTCGGCAAGACAGCCTAGAAGCCGACGCGCTCGGGGACTGAAATGGCCTCCGAGGGACCCCTGTCATTTCCGACAGGTAGCGCGCCTTCGTTCAGCAGGATAAGCTCTCATCGCAACAAACCCGGCATAGGGGGTAAGCAAATGCTAGAGAAACTTAAGGAGTACAAGGAACTTGTAACAATCGTCGTCTTCTTCCTCGGAGGATTCTTCTGGCTTCAAGCTGAATTCCCGAATAAGAGCGATCTGAAGGCCGAGCTTGCCTCCATGCGCTGTCTGCTGGACAACTACATGAAGTTGACACAGTTGCAGATTCTCAGCCAGGAACAGGAAAAGCAGGTCAACGAACTGTGGAGGCAACTTTCCGAAGCGCCTCCCAATGACACCGGGAAAAGCGGGTTGTCTATCTCCCCGGCGATGAAGGTGGGGCTCGAGAAGTTGAAGTCCGAACACACGGCAAGGACAAATCAACTTAGGCAAACAACGAGTGATATGGCGCAAATCCGGGATAACCTTGCTCGCTCTGTTTGTGCGAGGAGTGTGCTATGAACAGAATGGTCTTGGTGACTTTCGCCCTCGTACTTTTCTCGCCCCCCTTAAGCGGAGCAAATCTGGACGAGCTGATCAATCAAAACGTGCGGGATGCGACTCGCGCGTATGAAAAAACACTTCCGCCTGCCCAGCAACCCGCCAATCCGGCCCAACTGTGGATCCACGTTCGAAGCGACAGCCAAAACAAGCTGGCACAGGAAATTCTAGATAGAGTAGCGAGTACTGAATTCAGGCAGTGGAAGATGGAGCAGAAACCCGTACAAAAGGTGGACTCCGGCCCTGGAAAAAGCCAGTTGCGTTACTTTAAGAGACAGGACCGAACACAAGTCCGAGAACTATTCGACATGTTGCGTAAGCTGATTCCGCAGCTCGAACTAAGTGACCTCTCCGGTAAATACGAAAGTGTCGGTTGGATCAAATCGGGTCACTTTGAGCTATGGCTTTCGCCAGACCTCATGCGACTCCAGTCTCAGCAATGAGCGCGGGCAGCGCATCGAAGCCATCCGTTCGCAATCGCTGCTCCCGACGAGAAGAAACGCCATGAAATCCGCCTCCCGCCTTTCCCGCACCCTTAGCGTTCGCCTCCTTCCGCTCGCCCTCACCCTCACCGCTCCCGCCCCGGCGCAGCAGGACTACCCCACCCGTCCGATCCGCTTCATCACGGCGGCGGCGCAGGGCGGCACGTCCGATATTCTGGCGCGCACGTTCGCGGTCCATCTGACCGAATCGCTCAAGCAGCCGGTGGTGGTGGACAACCGCGCGAGCGCGTCGGGCGTGATCGCCGGAGAGCTGACCGCGAACGCCCCACCCGACGGTTACACGCTGCTGCTCGCCTACCACCAGCACACGGTGAACGCGGCGCTGAATCCGAAGTTGCCGTATCACCCGGTGAACAGTTTCACGCCGATCACGCAGCTCACCACCGCAGGATTCATGCTGGTGGTGAACCCTGCGACGCCGGTGAAGAACCTGGCGGAGTTCATGGACTGGACCAGGAACTTCAAGGGGCTGCTCAACTACGGTTCGGCGGGCATCGGCACCGGCGGACATCTCTCGGGCGAACTCTACAAGCAGATGACCGGGGTGAAGGCCGAGCACATCCCGTACAAGGGCTCGGGGCCGGCGCTGATGGACCTGCTGGCCGGGCAATACCACTTCATCTTCGCCGGTATTCAGCCGGTGCAAACCCTGGTGCGGGCCGGGAAGCTGCGCGGGCTCGCGGTCACCGCGCCCAAGCGCATCGCGGTCGTGCCCGATCTGCCCGCGGTGGCGGAAGTGCTGCCGGGCTTCGAAGTGGTGGGCTGGTACGGCGTGATCGGCACGGCCGGGCTGCCCAAGCCCATCGCCACGCGGCTGCACAACGAGTTCGTCAAGGTCCTCAATCGGCCCGACATCCGCGATCGCATCGTGGCGGACGGCTCGGAGCCGGCCGGCACCACGCCCGAGGAATTTCGTCTGTTCATGCTCGCCGACCTCGCCAAATGGGCGAAGCTCGTAAAGGAGAGCGGAGCGAAGCTAGATTGAGTAGGAGGCGAAAGATGAAGACCCTCGCCCTACCGCGCCACCTTCACCCCCGCCTGCTGAAGCACCTTGCGCATGAGCGCGGTCTGCTCGTCCAAGAACATCCTCAGCCCGCCGCCCTTTAAGAACACGTCCTCGACCTGGTTTTCCTCGACGTACTTCTTCCAGCTCGCCGAGCGCGTCAGGCGCTCGAAGAAATCCTCCCAGTAGGCGACGACCTCGGGCCGCACGCCCGGCGGTGCGAGGATGCCGCGCGCGTTGGCGATGATGGGCACGTTGATGCCCTGCTCGTGGATGGTCGGGACGGCGGGGAGAACGCTCAGCCGCTTTTCGGTGAAGGCGGCGATCGGCCGCATTTTGCCGGAGGCGATGTGCTCGTTCACGTCTTGCGGCTGCGGGATGATGATGTCGACCTTCCCGGAGAGCAGGTTCGCGATCCGGTCCTTGATCGAGGGCGTCGAGATGAAGGTCCACTGCACGCCGGTCGCGGCCTGCACGAGAAGCCCGGTGAGGCTCTCGATCGCCGTGACCGAACCCCCGGCCTGCTTCAGGCTCAGAGGCCGCGCCTTCGCCGCCTGCACGAAATCGCTCATGCTCCGATAGGGAGAATCGGCCCGCACCACGGCGATAGTGGGCTCGAGCACGAGGCGCGCTATAGGCGTGAGGTCCTTCACCGTGACTTTCGCGTCGGCGCGGGTGAGCGGCGTCGCAACCCAGGTGTTGGTGAAGACGGCGATGGTGTGGTCGTCGCCCCGCTTCTCGACGAGGTAGGCCATCGCCTGCGCGCTTGCGCCCGCGGTCTTGTTCGTCACCTGCAGCGGCTGCGGCAGCAGGCGCTCCTTCTTGGCCATCTCGGCCACCTCGCGCGCGAAAACATCCGAGCCGCCGCCCGGCGCGCTGTGCACGACAAGCTCGATCGGCCGGCTCGGCCGGAACCCTTGAGCCCAGGCGAAAGATGCGCAGCTGCTTCCCACTAAGAAGGCAGCAGAGAGCACCAGTGTGGTATCGCGTTTCATCATTTGAAGCTCCTAGAATTACAAGGCCCCGCAGCCGCAGCCTTCTCCCCAGACTCCAACGTCGCCGATGATCTGGGGTTGGCTAAGCGCCGCCGCGACCTTGGGCGTATCGAGTGCCGCACGTCTGTAGTATTGACCGTAATCTTTCACCGGCAGCCAGTCCTGCGCAACGGGCGGCAGCGGCGGGTCGAGGCGAGAATAGGGGCCGGCGCCATGGACAACCCGGCCGCCCACCAAGGTCAGCACGGATTCCAGGCCCTTGATCTCTTCCTCGGGGATGCTGAAGTAGTCGGCCGAGAGGATCACGAGGTCGGCGAGCTTGCCGGGCTCGAGCGTGCCCTTGCGGGTTTCTTCGCCGGACATCCATGCGCCGTTCGCTGTATACATACGCAGCGCCTCCGAGCGATCAAGGAGGTTCCTGTCGCCCTGGAGCTTGGACCCCCCGAGCGTGCGGCCGGTGACCAGCCAGTGCACGCCGATCCAGGGATTGTAGCTGGTGGCGCGGTTGCCGTCGGTCCCGCAGGCGAGTGGAATGCCCATCTGGCGGATGCGAGCGATCGGTGGCGCGTCGGCTGCGGCCTGCGGCCCGTATTTCCTCACGAAGGCTTCGCCGTCGAGCGACATGCGGTTCTGGATATTGATGCTGCCGCCGAGCCTGGCGACGCGCTCAAGCGTATGCGGCTGCAGCGTTTCGCAGTGATCCAGGCCCCAGCGCAGGCCCGCGAGCGGGATTTCACGGTTCACCTGCTCCAGCACCGCGAGCACGCGCTGCGCCGTGACGTCGAACGAGGTGTGCTGCCTGAACGGCCAGCGCGCTTGCGCGAGAAATCTCGCCACCGCGCCGAACTGCGCTTCCATCTGCGGCGGCGGCCGAGAGAAGTCCTTGGCGAAGTTGGTCACGTCGCCCGCGGCCCAGGCGATGTACTCGCCCGCGCCGATCATGCGGTACCAGTCGTCGCCCTGCCACGCCGTGACGAGTTTCGACCACGCCTGGTAGTTCCCCAATTCCTTGCCGCCGGCTTGTGCGAAAAGCTCGTAAGCGATGCGCAGCGTCATCTGCTTGTCCGCGGCAAGCTTCGCGATCGCCTGGTAGTTGTCCGGATAGTTCTGCCCGCCCCCGCCCGCGTCGATCACGCTCGTGACCCCCAGACGGTTGTGCTCGCGCATGAAGTGGCGCGTCGAGAGGACCTGGTCTTCGGCGGAGAGCCGCGGGATGCGCAGCCACGCGCCCGCGAGGGCGACGAGCCCCGTCGTGGCGACGAGCAGCCCGGTCGGGTTCCCCGAGGCATCGCGCTCGATCGCCCCGCCGAAGGGATTGGGTGTGTCCTTGGCCCAGCCGAGCACGCGCAGGCCCGCGCGGTTGATCCAGAGCCGGTCGTACAAGTGCATTACCATCGCCGGGGTGTCGCCGGTCGCGGCGTTAATCTCGGGAAGCGTCGGGAAGCGCGCTTCGGCGAACTGCGCCCAAGTCCAGCCGCCGATCACCTGCACCCAGTGCGGCGGCGGCGTGCGCCGCGCTTGCACGCGTATTCTCTCCAGGCCCTCGGCGAGCGTAGGCACGCCGTCCCAGCGGACTTCGATCGAATAGGTGAGTCCGCCGCGGATGAAATGCGTGTGCGCGTCGTTCAAGCCCGGAACGACGGTGCGCCCGCCCGCGTCGATCAGCTGTGTGTTGGGGCCTTGCAGGCCCTGAAGATCGGCCATGGAGCCGACCGCGGCGATGCTGTCGCCGCGGATCGCGATGGCGCCCGCCGTCGGCTGGCCGCGGTTCAGCGTGGCGATGCGCGCGTTGACGATGATCGTGTCGGCGCTTTCCCGCACGACCGGCGCCGCGCAGCCGCCCAGAACGCTGATGCCGGTGAGTCCCGCCGTAGCCGCGAGCGCATCTTTCAAGAAATCGCGCCGCCCGAGATTGATCGGTGTCGCCCCCGGGCCGCAGGACAGATGTGCGCAGGCGAGCGCTCCGCACTCACTCCGTGCCGCCCCGTTCCATCTATCATTCGACACGGGACCTCACCAGGCTATCGCCGAGCCGTCGTAGCTGAGGAATTTGCCGGATTTCTCCGGAGAAAGGCCGGCGATGACTTTACGCACGCCCTCGATCGATGTCGGCGGCGCGAGCGGCGCGCCCTTCCCTCCCATGTCGGTGCGCACCCAGCCGGGCGAGAGCGATACCACCGTGATGCCGCGGCGCGCGAGATCAACAGACATGGCTTTGCCGACCGCGTTGAGCGCAGCTTTGCTGGAAGGATAGAGATACCCGTCGCCCCGGCTCTCGCCGATGGAACCCAGTCGGCTCGACATCATGACGATGATCTTGCGCTCGCTTGCGGCGACGTTTTCCAGCAAGGCCTCGACCACCGCGGCCGGCCCGAGCACGTTGACGCGCAGCACCTCTTCCCAACTCGCGTAGTCCAGCTTACCGAGGGGCAAATCCTTGGGGCCGTGGATTCCCGCGTTGCAAATCAACACGTCGATTGGGACGCCCTTCAGGCGCGCGGCAAGCCGTGCGATTGACTTGCGGTCGGTAACGTCGACGATAGGCGCATCCGCGCCGAGCTTCGCGAGTGCGGCCTTCGCTTTCTCACTCCGCACGGTGCCGATCACCTTCCAGCCGTCGGCGGCATACTGCCGCGCGAGCTCGTAGCCGAGCCCGCGCCCCGCGCCGGTAATGAGGGCGGTGGTCACGCTACGATCTTTCCTTCGCTAGGCCTGCGGGTATTTCCCGAACCACGCGAGTGCCTCGCCCAAGCGGCCTTTTCCGCGTTGCAGTTCATTCACGAATGCGTCTCCTCACAATTCCGCGATTATAGTGCCGCCTCGAGCCAGGACATGTAGCCAGGGCGGCAAGCGCCGAACAGGCCCGGCGCGACCGTGAGCTTTCGAATTTCGGCATGGCTTTCATATTAGAATACCGCCGCGTTTTCCGCACATTCCCGATCCAAGCCCCCTATCGCAACGTTCCCAAGCCGACGCGCCGCTGCAAGACAGCTCCCGGCCGGCCACGCTGAATGTCGGCCACTGCGAGCGGCGACTCGATCCCACGTTCTCGCCTTCGCCTTCGCGCTGGGCGCCGCCGCCTCGTCACCCGCGGCCGCAACGAGCGACTTCCTCGAGGATATTCTCACCGGCACGGGGGGCGCAGGGTGGGGACTCGTCACGCGTGTCGAGCAGTCGCCCTACCGCGGGGACGGCGTCCGCGTCGATCTTCTGCCTCTTTATCTCTACGAAGGGGAATACCTCTACCTGCATTCCTACCGCGCCGGGCTCAAGCTCGGCTTCGGACATGACAGGCGCCTGAACGTATTTTTTTCGCACCGCTTCGAGAGCTTTCCCGTGAGCAAGGTCCCGGAGAGCCTCGCGGGGATGTCCGTACGCACTCCCGAATCAGATTTCGGCTTGAGCTACGAGCAGCGCTTCGACTGGGGCAGCGTATTCGGCGAGGTCCTGCGCGATGTCTCCGGCACTTCCGGCGGAAGCGAGTTACGTCTCGGAACCAGTCATGAGCGCCGCCGCGGACGGCTCAAGCTCGCTCCGTATTTCACGCTCTCCGTCCGGGACGAAAGGCTCAACAACTATTACTACGGCGTGCCCGTTTCCGAATCCGCCGCAAACCGTCCCGCGTACCAACCGGGCGCCGGCGTCAACGCAGCCGTGGGGCTGAACGCCCGATACGACCTCACCCGCGACTGGCATTTTCTCGCCGGCATTTCCGGCACACTGTGGTCGGGCGGCGTGCGGCGCAGCCCGATCGTGGAGGACCGCGTGCAGTTCGCCGGTTTCGGGGGGTTCGCCTACGAATACGTGCCGACGCGCGAAAAGGACCGCCTGGACCGTGACCCGCTTACCTTCAAGGTGCTGCACGGCAGGTCCAGCGATTGCAACCTTGCGCCGATCATGGAATTGCGCTGCACGTCCATAAACACGGACGACAATACGAGCGTCGATTCCTTCGAAGTCGGCCGACCTTTCATCGAGCGCCCGCACGGCTGGCCGGTGGCGATCGCCTGGTACGGCGGGCTGCTGCGCCACGAAGAACGCGGATTGCAGCCGGATTCCTGGCAGGTCAATCTCTATCTCAAGGCGTTCTACTGGGGATTTCCCTGGAGCGAGCGCGTGCGCACGCGAATCGGTTTCGGCGGAGGCCTCTCACTGGCGCAGCGGGTGCCGTTCGTCGAAGCGAGAGACCAGGCGTTGCGCGACCGCAACACCTCGAAATTGCTCCAGTACGGCGATCCCACCCTCGACGTAAGCTTGGGCGACCTCTTCGGGGCGAGAGAACTGCGCGAAACCTACTTCGGCCTTGGGGTCAGCCATCGCTCGGGCGTCTTCAGACTAATGCAGCTCTACGACAACGTATACGGCGGGTCAAACTACATCTACACCTACGTCGAGTGGCGGATGTAGTGCGCATCTCCAGCGTCCGCGCGCGCCGCACTGCTCCTCGCGCTCAAGCGGCCGACGCGCTGATCCGCGCGCGGTCGTGCGGCCGCGTCAAGTTGAGTTCGGGGACCTTCGGCACGATCCGGTTGGGATTGACGCGGTCGATGCTGTAGTACCCGGTCACGATGTGATCGAGGCGAAAGGTTTCGGCGATGCCCGGGAATCCGGGCGCTGGTCGGTCCATTTTTCGCGGATCAGCATTCCCATGCCGACTCTGCCTAAAGGCCGGATCCAAACGCTTGCGTTCTTACTCCGCTTTCGCTCCCGACGCCTTGACCGCCCTGGAGAATCGCTCCGAGTCGGATTTCAGCAACGGCATCCACTCCCTGCCGGACATGCCGACAGGATCGATGCCCAGGCTCTTCATTCGCGTCGTCACGTCCTGCAGCTTCACCACCTCCGCAACATCGGCGCCGATCTTGGTCAGGACGTCCTGCGGCGTTCCTCTGGGTGCGAACAGGCCGAAAGTCGGCGCAAAATCGAAACCCGGGATGGTTTCCGCTATGGTTGGAACGTTAGGGGCAAGTTCCGAGCGCTTCAGCGAAGTGATGGCGAGCAGCTTGATGCGGCCGTCCTTTGCGTGCGCGGCAACCGTCGGGTAACCCGAGAGGATCATCGGCACTTGGCCGGCGAGCAACGCCGGGACGCTCTGGCCGGTCCCTTTGTAGGGCACGTGGACCATCTTCAGGCCAAGGGAGAGGCTCAGATATTCCATGCCCAGATGGTGGATGCTGCCGATCCCGGAAGAACCGTAGGAAAATTGGCCCGGTTTGGACTTCGCAAGGGCAATCAGCTCCTGAAAGGAGTTGGCCGCCACCGACGCATGCACCGCTAGAAACAACGGCGCGCGAGCGGCGAGCGATGCGGGAACAAGGTCGCTCTCCGAGTAGGGCAGCTTGGAGTAAAGGTGGGGATTGATCGCCGTGGTCGAGTTGTCCGTCATCAACAGCGTGTACCCGTCCGGGGCCGACTTCGCCACGAACTCGGCGCCGAGGATGCCGTTGGCACCCGCCCGGTTTTCCACGACGACCTGCTGGCCCCAGCGCTCGTTCAACTTCTGGCCGATCAATCGGCCGATCGTGTCGGGCAGTCCCCCGGGCGAGTAACCGACGATGAACTTCACCGGTTTTTCCGGGAAACCCTTCGCGCCTTGCGCGAACGCAGTTTGCGCGATCGCGAGCGTCGCAAGCGGGAGCAGCCGGATCAGTCTGGAAAATAGCGAAAGCATGGGAGCGCCTCCTGCGGGAAAAGAGCAATTCTACCTTCCCGCCATACCGAAGAGCGCCCACAACCTGCACTGCGCCGCGACCACAGGCGCGAGGAAGACTTGGAAGTCTCCTCGCGTGACTTCGGGCTGTGGCCCAGTCCCTCAGTTCACTCCGGTTACCCCTAATATAGATAGACCGCGCCCGCGTCGGTGGCGGAATTGTTCGGTGTGCCGCCGACGCCGGGGGTGCTGCCATCCTCGCGCCGCGCCCCGACCGCAAGCGTGTTGCCGTCGCCGCTTAGGGCAACTGAGTGGCCGAACTGGTCATTGAATTCGGGGTTCGGGGTCTTGGCATAGGCTTGCTGCGACCAGGTACCGGCGGCGCGGGTGTAGACGTAGACGGCACCGGAGTCCGCGGCGCAGTTGAAGGGACTCGCAACACCACAGTCGTTCGTTTGATTGCCATCAATCCCCGTAGCGGCGCTGTTCTCGAGGTACGCCCCGACCGCGAGCGCGTTGCCGTCGCCGCTCAGGGCAACCGACCAGCCGAAGTTGTCACCGGCATTGGTATTCGAGGCCTTCACATAGGCCTGCTGCGACCAGGCGGCGCCGATGCGGTTGTAGACGTACGCCGCGCCGGCGTTGGCGGCCGACTCATTGGATGCGCTGCCGATGCCGGTGCCGCTGCCGGCTTCGAACGGCGCACCGACCGCGAGCGTGTTGCCGTCGCCGGAGAGGGCAACCGAGGTGCCGAACTCGTCACTGGCCCCGCTGTTCGAGGCCTTCACATAGGCCTGCTGCGACCAAGCGCCGGCGGCAAAGGTGTAGACGTACACCGCGCCGGCGCCGAAGGCCGACTCATTCGCCGTGCTGTTGATGCCGACGCTGCCGCTGGCTTCCCACACGGCCCCGACCGCGAGCGTATTGCCGTCGCCGGAGAGGGCAACCGAATTGCCGAACAGGTCGAAGGTCTCGGTGTTCGAGGCCTTGACATAGGCCTGCTGCGACCAGGTGCCGGCGTTGCGGCTGTAGACGTACACCGCGCCGGCCACGAAGGCATCATTGCCGGCAGTCGCTTCGTTCACGCTGCCGGCGATAACACCGAAGCGGGCGCTGGATTCGAACACTGCCCCGACCGCGAGCGTATTGCCGTTACCTGAGAGGGCGACGGAGTTGCCGAAGAAGTCCATGGCCTCGGTGTTCGAGGCCTTCACATAGGCCTGCTGCGACCAGGCGCCGGCGCTGCGAGTGTAGACGTAGACGGCACCGGAGTCCGAGGCGCAGTTGATGGGACTTGCAACACCACAGTCGTCCGTCTGATTGCCGCCAATCCCGGTAGCGGCGCTGTCCTCGCCGCGCGCCCCGACTGCGAGCGTATTGCCATCACCGGAGAGGGCGACCGAGATGCCGAAGTTATCACCGGCCCCAGTGTTCGAGGCTTTCACATAGGCTTGCTGCGACCAGGTGCCGGCGCTGCGGGCGTAGACATACACCGCGCCAGCGTCGCCCGCCGAGTTGTTCGGCCCGCTGTCGATGCCGGTGGTCCCGCTGTCCTCGTTGGGCGCCCCGACCGCGAGCGTGTTGCCGTCGGCGGAGAGGGCGACCGAATTGCCGAACTCGTCAAGAACCCCGGGGTTCGAGGCCTTCACATAGCCGATCGCTTGCGTGAGGTTGGTCCCCAGAGTCAGTGCGGGGGAGGCCGTGCAACCGCCTGTGTTGCACGCCTCAAGCATGTACTTGGCGTTCAGCCGCCGGTGCACCGGGATCGTATGGTTGTAGCTCAAGGCGGTGAGGTCGGTCCCTACCTGGACGTAGCCCGAGACGCCGTCGGGGTTCTCGAGAAGCCGATAGAAATCGGCGCCGCCGATGGCGGGCCAGGTGAACCGCAGCTCTTTGACGCCGAAGCCGAGGCTCAGGGTCGGGGCGGCGGGTGGCGCTGCACACGCGACCTCGACGTTCGTGACATTGGCGCCCGCGATGTTGCCGCTGCCGTTGGCGACCGAGCAGCCCTGGCCCGAGGGCTGGGTGAATACCGCGACGTCGTAATTCGCGCCGCTGGCCATGGCGGTGGAGAAGGTGAAGGGGCCATCGGCGGAGATCGCGAGATCGTTGCTGCCGTTGTTCTGCAGCATGAGCCCGGCGCCGGTAAGGCCGGAAACCGTGCCGCCGACCGTGGAGGCATTGGCGGCGCAAGTGACCGCCACGTTGCTCACGTTCGCGCTGACGGTCCCCGTGTCGTTGGCGACCGTGCAGGTCTGGCCCGACGGCTGGGTGAGCACCGTGGCGCTATAGCTCGCGTCTTTCTTCAGTTTGGCGGGGAAGGTAAAGGAGCCATTGGCCGAGATCGCGAGGTCGCTGCCGCCGTTAAGCTGCAGCACGAGCCCGGTGCCGGCAAGGCCCGAGACGGTGCCGCCGACCGTGAAGTTCTGTTGTTTGGAAGCCTTGCAAGACGCAAGCAGCAACGCGAGCGCGAGCACACAGATACCGGAAATCCCTCTGGACAGTAGGGTACTCGCATGCATGATTTTCTCCTCTTGCTTCTGAGGAGCATTGTGGGGTCGGCATGGCCGAAAACGCGCGGCAGTATTTCTCGCCTAGAGTCGGTATATATCTCAAAACGCGGCAGTATTTCTCGCGGCTGGCACGATGCGCAGCATGACGACGGTATACGTCGCAGGTCGGGCTTTAGTTCCCTTCTGCGGTTTTGGGCGCCGCCTCAGGGTTCCACTGCCCTCTGCGCATGCGCGTGATCTTCACCGTCTGGAACAGGCCCGCTTTGCGAAACGGTTCGTCCGCCGAGAAAGCTTCCGCCACCTCGCGGCTCGGCACGTTGATGATGAACACGCTGCCGGTGCGGGTACCGTCCTCAGCCAGCGTCCCGCCGGAGAGAACGACGATATTCTTGTGGCGCTCCAGATAGGCGAGGTGCGTCTCGCGCGTGGCGGCGCGGATGTCCTGTCCGTTGGGCCGGTCTTCGTTATACATGATGTAGAGCATGAGTTCTCCCCTTGGCGAATTCAAACCATTTTCTCGGGACGCACCCAGGCGTCGAACTGCCCGGCGTCGAGGTAGCCAAGCGCGAGCGCCGCCTCTTTCAGAGTGATGCCTTCCTGGTGCGCTTTCTTCGCGATCTGCGCCGCTTTGTCGTAGCCGATGTGCGGGTTGAGCGCGGTGACGAGCATGAGCGAATTGTGCAGAAGCTCGGCGATACGATCGCGCCGCGGCTCGATCCCAACCGCGCAATTGTCGCAAAAGCACTCGGCGCCGTCGGCGAGCAGCCGCACGCTCTGGAGAAAATTATGAATGATGAGCGGCTTGAACACGTTCAGCTCGAAATTCCCCGAGGCGCCACCGATGTTAACCGCGACGTCGTTGCCCAAGACCTGCGCGCACAGCATCGTCATCGCCTCGGATTGCGTCGGGTTGACCTTGCCCGGCATGATCGAGCTGCCCGGCTCGTTCTCCGGGATCGAAATTTCTCCAATGCCGCAGCGCGGGCCGCTCGCGAGCCACCTGACGTCGTTCGCGATCTTGGTGAGCGAGGCGGCGAGCGTCTTCAGCGCCCCGTGCGCGTGGACCAGCGCATCGTTCGCGGCGAGCGCCTCGAACTTGTTGCGCGCGGTGACGAACGGCAGCTTGGTCATCTTGGCCAACTCCTTCGCCACCCGCGCGCCGAATTCCGGATGCGCATTTAGGCCCGTGCCCACCGCGGTGCCGCCGAGCGCCAGTTCGCACAGATGCGTGAGCGAGGCCTGCACGTGGGCGATGCCGTGATCGAGCTGCGATACCCAGCCTGAGATTTCCTGCCCCAGCGTAAGGGGCGTCGCGTCCTGCAGGTGGGTTCGGCCGATCTTGACGACGTCTTTGAAGGCCTCGGACTTCGCCGCCAGGGTATCGCGCAGGCGCCTGAGCGCGGGCACCAAGCGGTCGTGCAGCACCTGCACCGCGGCGACGTTCATCGCAGTCGGAAAGACGTCGTTCGAGGACTGCCCGCGGTTGACCTCGTCGTTGGGATGCACGCGGCGCTTCTCGCCGCGCTCTCCGCCGAGGAGTTCGCTCGCGCGGTTGGCGAGCACTTCGTTCATGTTCATATTGGTCTGAGTGCCCGAACCGGTCTGCCAGACCACCAGCGGAAATTCCTCGTCGTGCTTCCCGGCGAGCACTTCGTCCGCCGCCGCGACGATGGCGTTCGCTTTGTCCTCGGGCAAGGCTTTCAGTTCCGCGTTTACCAACGCGCAGCCGCGTTTGACCCGTGCGAGCGCGCGGATCAGCTCGAGCGGCATGCGCTCGGCCGAGATGCGGAAATTTTCCAGCGAGCGCTGTGTCTGCGCGCCCCAGAGCCTGTCTGCGGGAACGCGGATCTCACCGAAGGTGTCGCGTTCGATGCGGGTGTCGGCCATGGTCGGCTCCGGAGTGTCTCCTGCGCATAATATACGCAGATTGGCTCGCACATGCCCACACGTTAGAATTCGTTCTCACGGCTTAGGCAAAGGCCCCACATGAAGATCGACATATTCAACCACGTCATGCCAATGCGTTACCTCGAAATGCTCAAGACGCATTCGAAGGACCCGGGCATGGTCAAGCGCATGAGCAATCTGCGCATGCTCTGGGACATCGAGGCTCGCGTGAAGATGCTCGATGAGAAATTCCCAGACGTCCAGCAGGTGCTGACGCTCGCCCTGCCCTCGCCCGAGCTGCTCGGCGGACCTGATCTGTCGCCCGAGCTTGCGCGTATTGCCAACGACGGCATGGCCGAGATGACGAAGAAGTGGCCGAAGAAATTCCCGGCGTTCATCGCTTCGCTGCCGATGAACAACGTCCCTGCGGCGCTCGTGGAGATGGACCACGCCATCGACAAGCTCGAAGCGCGCGGGGTGCAGATCTGCACCAGTGTGAACGGCCGGCCGCTCGACGAGCCTGAATACTTCCCGGTATTCGAGCGCGTCACGAAAAAGCACGACCTGCCCATCTGGATGCACCCGGCGCGCCCTGGCACGCGCGCCGACTACGTGAGCGAGCAGAAATCCAAATACGAGATCTGGCAGGTGCTCGGCTGGCCCTTCGAGACGAGCGTCGCCATGGCGCGCATGGTGTTCTCGGGGTTCTTCGATCGGCTTCCCGAGCTGCGCATCATCACCCACCACTGCGGCGGCATGATTCCGTACTTTGCCGGCCGCGCCGAGACGCTGTGGGCGCAGCTTGGCAGCCGCTCAGCGGACGAGAATTACGAAGAGGTGCTCAAACGCATGTCGAAGAAACCGATCGAGTACTTCCGCATGTTCTACGGCGACACCGTGCTCGGCGGCTCGGCCTCGGCGCTGCGCTGCGGGCTGGACTTCTTCGGCGCAGACCGCGTGGTGTTCGCGAGCGACTGCCCGTTCGATCCGGAAGGCGGGCCGATGTTCATCCGCGAGGGGATCCGCTCGGTGGAAGATCTCGGCCTATCGGAGGGGGATAAGCGCAAGATCTATTTCGGCAATGCGGTAGAGTTGCTGCGCATGCCGGCCGAACTCCCGGCGAAGTAGTCCGAGCCGGTTACCTCCGGCCAGCCTATTCCACGGGGGGCTTCCCCGTGAACGCCGAAATCGACGGAAACCCTGCACCGCGCCTTGCTAACGACCGATTCGCCAGTTTCCACACAGCCTAGACCCGTAGCTCTCGAAGGTGCTGTTGAATTTCCTATCCTCAACAAAGCTTGAAGCTCGCGCCACCCGCCTGTGATATCGTTGACGCGGGAAGCTGCCCAACGATCCGAAAAGACCATCACAAACCGGCGCTCCCACAGCCGCGCCGCACCGGCGCACTCAACACAGGAGGAACCATGACTGCTGTATTTCAACCTCTCAAGCCCGTCATCACTGTCGCGTGCCTGATTTCGCTGGTCGGCTGTGCCGCGATGAATCCGGCTCCCGGCAAGCGCGAACTGATGGTCGTCGGCAACGACGAGAAGGTCGCCTTCACCGACAGCGGCGGTTTCGCCTTCAGCGCGCCGGGCAAAGACACGGTGTCGATCATCGACATCGGCACCGATCCGCTGGCGCCGAAGATCCTCGCCAACCTGCTGCTGATGAACTCGATTTTCGGGCCGCCGGTGAATCTCGCGATCACGCCGGACGAAGGCCTCGCGCTGGTCGCGAACTCGATGGACGCGCAGCGGGACGGTGCGGGTTGGAAGTTGGTGCCGGACAACAAACTCTACGTCATCGACCTCACCACCAATCCGCCGGCCCTGATCGACACCGTCGCGGTCGGCAAGCAGCCTTCCGGCATGTCGATCAATCGCGCGGGCAATCTCTCGTTGATCGCGAACCGCGCCGACAACTCGATCAGCGTACTGCGCATCGCGGGCAAGAAAGTGACGCTCATCGACACGGTCGCAATCGGCGAGCAGGTCGCGCACGTGGTGTTCACGCCGGACGGCAAGCGCGCGATGGCCGGGAAGTTTCCGGGCCACAAGCTCGCGCTGCTCGAGGTGAACGGCGAGAAGGTCACCTATACCAAGCAGGATATCCCGGTGGGATTGTGGCCCTACAACTTCGATATTGCCCCTGACGGCAAGCTTGCGCTGTCCGCCGATAACGGGGCCGGAGGCAGGTCCGACGGGCACGCCGACACGGTGACAGTGATCGACCTCGAGGCAAACCCGCCGCGCGTGATCGACAAAGTCGTGATCGGCGATGCGCCGGAGGGTTTCGCGATCAGTCCGACCGGCAAGCTTGCGGTGGCACTGCTGCTGAACGGCAACGACGCGGCCAAGAACGCATGGTTCTACAACCGCAACGGCAAAGTGGTCGCGCTAAAAATTGACGGCAAGAAAGTGTCGCGCAGCAATGAGGTCGAGGTGCGCGGCCTGCCGGAGGGTGCGGTATTCAGCAACGACGGGCGGTACATCTATGTCGGCAACTACCAGGACCGCGACATTTCCATCCTGCGCGTCGAGGGCGACCAAATCGTCAACACCGGAAAATCGCTGGCGCTTCCCGGCCAACCCGCGTCGATGCGGGGTCGCACGCACTAGCGCTGACGGGGCTTTTCGGTCGCGAAATCGACGAGGGCCCCCGGCCGAGGTCGAGCCAGCGCATTGCCGAGATTGGAACGCGCCACCGCATTCCCGGGACTCAAGCCAATCGAGCGCTCAATGAGTGGCCGCAACCGCCGCGGACGGCCTCGCGGGTGCGGAACCAGACCCCCCTGCCGCCCCAGGTGGATGTTCTCTTGCTCAAGGCCTAGCGACCGGAACCGCAGCCAAGAAAAAAGGGGCCGTAAGACCCCTTTTTATTGCATGCCACCGTTACTTTACGGCGTTCGCGCCGCCTTGCGAGACCGTATTGTCCTGCTCAGCCGAGCCGCCGGATGAACCGACGGCGCCGACAATCTTGCTGTCCATCACGATCGGGACACCACCCCCAACCAGCACTGCGCCTTCGAGGCTCAGGAGATAGGTATCTCCTGACTTCAAGCGATCCTGGAACGAGCTGGTCGGTCGCCTGAACTGCGCCGCTGAGCGCGCTTTGCCGATTGCAACCGCCACGCTCCCATTACTCGTGTTGTCCATCTTCTCGAGGTAGATAAGTATCCCGGCAGGGTCTGTGATGGCGATCACGTAGGCCGCCTTGAGCTTGTGCGCCTCGGCGATGGCGCCGGCGGCGGCTTTTTTCGCGTTGTCGATGGAAATCGGTGCACCGTATGGAAGCGGAGCCTGCGCCGCCACTCCCACGGAAACTGCCGCCAGCATTGTGGCGGCGATGGCCTGAATTGCCGTCTTGAACGACATGATTGTTCTCCTCCTTGGCTTGACTGCGATTTGTGAAACGACTTGTCCGAACGTGAACAGACCCGGAGCACCCCTTATTCCCTCAACTCAATACGCCGATCCCGGCACTGGCAATCTGCTCGTCCTCGTGGGATTGCACACCCGAGACGCCGACCGCGCCGACGCACTGGCCTTCGTGCATGATAGGCACGCCGCCCTGCACCGGCAAGACCGGCATGCCGAGCATCGACAAGCGACCGCCGGAGATCCGGTCCTCCCAGACTTTGGTCGAGCGCCGCGACACCGCGGCGGTGCGGGCCTTGCCGATCGCGATCTCGGCGTTGGCGGGCGTCGCGCCGTCCATGCGCGCAAGCCACAGCAGATGGCCGCCGTCGTCGAGTATCGCGATCACCACGTTCCAATTGTTTTTGCGCGCCTCGGCTTCGCACGCGGCGCCGATCTTCTTGCAGTCTTCGAGGGTCAGGCAGGGTTTGGTTTTCATCGGGCTCTCTAGCCTTTCAGCGCGTTGCGTATCTGCTCCAGCGCCGCCGGGTCCTCGATCGTCGTGAGATCCCCCGGGTCGCGCCCTTCGGCGAGCGCCTGGATCGAGCGCCGCAGCGTTTTGCCCGAGCGTGTCTTGGGCAGCAGGGACACGAAGTGTACCGCACGCGGACGCGCGATGGCGCCGAGCTGCTTGTCCACGGTCTCGAGCACCTCCTTTTCCAAGGCCTTTCGCGCTTCAAGAGAATCCAGCCTGGACGCATCCTTGGCCACCGCGAACGCGAGCGGCATCTGGCCCTTCAGGGAATCGGCGACTCCCACCACAGCGCACTCTGCAATATTTGAATGCATGTTGACCGCTTCCTCGATCTCGCGCGTGCCCAGTCGATGCCCGGCAACGTTGATCACGTCGTCGGTGCGGCCGAGGATGAAGTAATACCCATCCTGATCGCGAATGCCCCAATCGAAGGTCGAATAGACCTGCTTCCCTCGGAACGTTCCGAAATAGGTTTTGACGAAGCGCTCGTCGTCGCCCCAGACGGTGGACATGCAGCCCGGCGGCAGCGGCGGGGCGATCGCGACCACCGCCTTTTCGTCGGGTCCCGCTTCGGCGGCATCGGACTCGCGCAGCAATTTCAGGTCGTAGCCGAACACCGGGAAGCTCGGGCTGCCGAGCTTGAGAGGCGTGTTCTCCACCCCCGGGACCGAGGACAGGATCGGCCAGCCCGACTCGGTCTGCCAGTAGTGATCGATGACGGGCTTTTTCAGCGCGTCGGTGATCCATGCGTGCGTCGGCTCATCGAGCGGCTCGCCCGCGAGAAAAAGATGCTTGAGCGAGGAGAGTTCGTACTTGCGCATATGCGACGGATCGTGTTTCTTCAGCACCCGGATCGCGGTCGGCGCGGAGAACATCACGTTGACCTTGTGATCCTGGACGATCTTCCACCAGATTCCCGCGTCGGGACGGATCGGCACGCCCTCGTACATGATTGTGGTCATGCCCGCGATCAGAGGACCGTAGATGATGTAGGAGTGGCCCACCACCCAGCCGATGTCCGAGGTCGTGAACATCGTCTCCCCCGCGTTGCCGCAGTAGATGTGCCGCATCGACGCAGCCAGCGCCACCGCGTACCCGCCGACGTCGCGCTGCACTCCTTTCGGATTGCCGGTGGTTCCGGACGTATACAGTATGTAGGATGGCTCGTTCGATTCCAGCCAGGTGACGGGCACCTTCGCGTCGATGTGCTTCGCGCGCAGACCGGCATAGTCGAGGTCGCGTCCGGCGAGCACCTTCATCGACTTGTCCAAACCGCGCCGGAAAATCACCACATTCTGCGGCGGATGCTTCGCCAGCCTGATCGACTCATCCACCAGCGTCTTATAGGTCACGACCTTCCCCATCCGGCTGCCGCCGTCGGCGGTGACCATCAGCTTCGGCCGCGCATCGTCAATGCGCGCGGCGAGGCTCGCCGCGGCGAACCCGCCGAACACGACCGAGTGGATCGCGCCTATCCTCGCGCAGGCGAGAATGGCGAACGCCGCCTCGGGAATCATGGGCATGTAGACGATGACCCGGTCGCCCTTGCCGACCCCGAGCGAGCACATCATCGCCGCGGCGCGCTGCACTTCGGCGTGAAGCTCCCGATAGCTGAAGCTCTTCTCTTCGCCGGTTTCCGTTGAAATATAGACGAGCGCTTTCTGCTCGCCGCGCGAAATCAGGTGCCGGTCCACGGCGTTGTAGCAGAGGTTGGTTTCGCCGCCGACGAACCACTTGGCGAACGGCGGCCGCCCGTAGTCGAGAATTCTGGAGGGCGGCTTTTCCCAATGGACGAGCTTCGCTTGTTCCGACCAGAAACCTTCACGGTCCTCGATCGAGCGGCGGTGGAATTCGCGGTAGCTTGTCATCGGGACGGCTATTTTGGCCGGCTCTTGAGCGTCTGGGCGATCTTGTCCACCGGCAGCTCGATGTTGAGACGCCGGCAGGCCGCCACCAGAAACGGAAGCAGGCGCCGCAATACTTCGTTCCCAGCCTCGCCCAGGCGCTCCGGATTCGTGCCCTCGATGGCCTTCACCGCACTCTCGATATCGCCCGGAAGCCCAAGCATCTTCATGGGACTGGGCTGGGCTTGGGCGGCGGCCGGGAGCCCCTTCTGGCTCGCCGGATCCTGAAGCCGCTGCATCGCCAATCTCATCAGATCCTCAACCGATTTCGCGGGATCGGTGTCGAGCGCGGCGAGCCCCGTGCTCGTCACGAATTTGAACACCTGGTTTTGGTAAGTGACCTGGGCCTTTGCAAGCTGATCCTTCAGCCGGCTCGCGAACGCGCGCGCCTGCTGCGACGAGGTCCCGTTGAAGATCACTGCAAACGTCGCCTCGCCGACGCGCCCCATCGAATCCTCGGCGCGCAGCGTCCCCACGACCAGTTTGGCGAGTCGCGCGAGAAGCTGGTCTGCCACGTTTTTCCCCGCCTTCTTGGCGATATCGCCGTAAGTGTCAACGCGGAATGCGAGCACCGACAGGGGCCCGCCGTGACGGCGTGCGTGTGCAAAATGCTTGCTGCCCTCCGTAACGAGGAAATGCGGGGTGAACACGCCCGTGACCGGATCGCGGATGGCAGTCTGCTCTAGCGTCTTGGTGGTCTGCTCCAGCGTCTTGGCGGTCTGCTCCTGCGACTTGGTGCTGACGGCGAGTTTCTGCTTCGCTTCCACCATGTGCAGGAGGGTGTCGATGCGCGACAGAATCTCCGTGCCGTCGGTGGTCTTGGTGATGAAGTCGTTCGCCCCCGCCGCGCGAGCGCGCTTCTTGGTCGCGTCGTCCTCGTCTCCGGAGATCACGATGACCGGCATGCCCTTGACGCGCGGGTCCTCGGACTTGCGGACGCGCTCCAGCAGTCCAAAACCGTCCAGCTCGGGCATCTGGATGTCCGAGAACACGACCATGATGGAGGGATCCGTCGAGATCGCCTTCCAACCTGCCTCGCCGTTCGCCTCTTCCCGAACGTCGAAGGTCGATCGGATGAGACGCGCTATGGTCGTGCGCACGATCCTGGAATCGTCGACGATGAGGACGCGCTGCTTCGCGGCTTGAGCGGGAGCAGGGGCGTCTTGACTCATTTTCGTATCAAGCCGCCAGGTCGACGACGATGCGTCCCTTCGCCTCGCCCTTCAGCAGGCCGTCAAACGCCTGCGGGAGCTGATCGATGGAAATGGTTCGGGTCACGTCCTTCAGGTGAGCCGGCCGCATGTCGCCGGCAAGGCGGCCCCAGACCTCCTGCCGCAAGGGCATCGGCGTGGCGCCGGAGTCGATCCCGAGCAGGCTCACGCCGCGCAGAATGAAAGGTGCAACCGTGGTATTCAGACTCATGCTGGCGACAAGACCGATCGCGGCGATGGTCCCGCCCGGCATCATGGTGCTCGCCATCCAGGCGAGCACTTGTCCGCCGAGATTGTCCACCGCTCCGGCCCAGGTCGCCTTGTCGAGCGGCTTGATTTTCGAGAGGTCGAGGCTTTTTCTCGACATCACCTCCTTCGCTCCCAGCTTCTTGAGGTACTCGGTCTCGCTGTCCTTGCCCGTGAGCGCCACGACCTGATACCCCAAACGCGAAAGAACGTCGATCGCGATCGATCCGACGCCGCCGGTCGCACCGCTCACGATGACCGGACCGTTGGCGGGCTTGAGACCGTTCGCTTCCATGCGCAGCACCGCCAGTCCCGCAGTGTAGCCGGCCGTGCCGAGCGCCATCGCTTCGAAGAGGCTCAGCCCCTTGGGCATGGGAACCGCCCAGTCCGCCGGGATCCGGGCGTACTCGGCGTAGCCCCCGTCGTGCGCCACGCCCAGATCGTAGCTCGTGCAGATTACGGCGTCCCCGCGCCGGAAGCGCGCGTCGGTCGATTCGGTAACGGTCCCGGACAGGTCGATCCCGCCCACGCAGGGGAAACGCCGGATGATCCTCCCCGCGCCGGTCGCGGCGAGCGCGTCCTTGTAGTTGACGCTCGAATACGCGACGCGGACCACGAGTTCCCCCTTGTCGAGGTCCTCTATGGAGAGATCCTCGACGCGCGCGACCACCTTCTTCTCGACCTCGCGGATGCGGTACGCCTTGAATTTATCCATTGTTGTCTTCCATCGACGCAAGTCGCGCGAAAGGGGCAAGCTCCCGCAGGAATTATACCGGCGCGGAAGCTCTCCCCAGTCGGCAATCAGGCGGGAAGCCGGCGGCGCTCCGCCAAGTACTCGCGCGACTGCATCTCAACCAGCCGGCTCGCGGTGCGGCCGAACTCGAATACCATGGCGCGCAGCCGGGAATCTCCCGGGTCCTCCTCGATTCTTAGAAGCTTCTCGGGGGAGATTTCCGCGGATACGATCAGCTTGACTCGGTTGTCGTAGAACACGTCCACCATCAGCGTAAAGCGGCGCGCTTCCTCCGCAAGACCCAGTCCCATTCTGGGTACGCCGGACACGATGACGGTGTGGAATCGCCTGGAAAGGTCGAGGTAATCGTGCTGCGAGCGCCCCCAGCCGCAGATCACCTTGAAATCGAACCAGACGACCCCGCCGGCGCGATGGCGGTAGGCAATGACCCGCCCTTCGACGTCGAGCTCGTGGAACTCCTCTTCCACCTCGGCGATCCTTCCGAACGCCTCGAGCAGCGCGCGATCGGTGTCCGCCCCCAGCGGCGCGTGGTAGGTCTTCACGCCCTCGAGCATCTTCTGGCGGTAGTCGGTGCCGCCTTCGACGTGCAGGACGTCGAGGCGCTCCTTGAGAAGCCCGATCGCCGGCAGGAAGTTCTCGCGCTTCAATCCGTCCTTGTAGAGCTGGTCGGGGTGGTAGTTGGAGGTCATGCAATACACCACGCCGAGGTCCAGGGTGCGCGAAAGGAGCCGCCCGACGATCATGGCGTCGGCGATATCGTTGATGTGGATCTCATCGAAGCAGATGAGGCGATAGCGCCTGGCGATGCGCTCGGCGAGCGCGCTCAAGGGATCCACCCGGCCCTTCAATTCCTCGAGCTCCTGGTGCACGTCGCGCATGAAGTGGTGGAAATGCACGCGGCGCTTTCTCACCAGCGGCAGGCACAGGTAGAAGCTGTCCATGAGGAAGCTCTTGCCGCGACCCACTCCGCCCCAAAGGTACACGCCGCGCGGCAGCGGCGGGCGCACTACGAGGCGCCTGATCGCCGTGCTGCGCCGGACCTTGTAGGCCGACCACTCCTCGTAGAGCTGCTGCAGCCGCTCGACTGCGCGCAGCTGCGAGGAATCGCTCTGGAAACCTCGCCGTTCCAGGGCGCGGTGGTAGAGATCGATGACCGAGAGTTTTTCGCCCGAGTCTTGCGATTCCTGGGCGGCTTCAGTCGGGCTGCCGCTCATCAGATATTCAGTGCCCGCTTGTCCACCGCCAGCGCCGCGTCTTTCATGGCTTCGGAAAGCGACGGGTGAGCGTGGCAGATCATCCCGATGTCCTCGCTTGAGCCGTGGAACTCCATCGCCACCACGGCTTCCGCGATCAACTCGCCGGCAAAAGGCCCCATGATGTGCACACCGAGGATCTGGTCGGTCTTCGCGTCGGCCAGGAATTTCACCATGCCGGCGGTGTCGCCGAGCGCGCGCGCCCGGGCATTGGCCGAGAACGGGAATGTGCCGGCGCGGTATTCGAGCCCTTCCGCTTTCAGCTGCTGCTCGGTCTTGCCGACCCAGGCGATCTCCGGAGCCGTGTAGATCACCCACGGCACGGTGTTGAAGTCCACGTGCGGCTTCTTGCCCACGATGCGCTCGGCCACCGCCGCGCCCTCCTCCTCCGCCTTGTGCGCGAGCATCGGCCCGCGCACCACGTCGCCTATTGCCCACACGTTGGGCAGATTCGTGCGGCAATGCTCGTCCACGGCGATGAAGCCGCGCTCGTCGAGCTTGAGCCCCACGCCTTCGGCGTTGAGCCCGTTCGTGTTGGGCACGCGCCCGATGGACACGATCAGCCGGTCGAAGACGATACTCTGCACCTTGCCCTGAGCGTCGGTGTATTCGACGCTCACGTCTTTCTTCGCCTTCACGCCGGTGATCCGGACGCCGAGCTCGATCTTGAGCCCCTGCTTCGCGAAAATCTTCCAGGCTTCCTTGGCGATCTGTTCGTCCGCGGCGCCGAGAAAATCCGGCAGCGCTTCGAGGATCGTCACCTCCGAGCCGAGACGCCGCCAGACACTGCCCATCTCCAGGCCGATGACGCCTGCACCGATCACGCCGAGGCGTTTCGGCACTTCGGGAATCGCTAGCGCGCCGGTGTTGCTCAGGATCAACTTCTCGTCGAATTCCGCTCCCGGCAGCACGCGCGGATTGGAGCCGGTGGCGACGATGACGTTCTTCCCCAGAATGCTCTCGCTTTGCGCGCCCCGAACCGCGATCTCGCAGCCGCCGGTGCCCACGCTCACGAAGCTGCCTGTGCCGTGGAAGAACGCGATCTTGTTCTTCCTGAAGAGATAGACGATGCCGTCGTTGCTCGCCTTGACCACCTTGTCCTTGCGCCTGAGCATCTGCGCGAGATCGAGCTCGAGTCCTTTCACGCGGACACCGTGATCGGCGAATTGGTGTCCGACCTGCTCGAAATTTTCCGAGGACTGCAGCAGCGCCTTGGAAGGGATGCAACCCACGTTGGTACATGCCCCACCCAGCGCCGGCTTGCCCTCCGCGCTCCGCCATTCGTCCACGCAGGCGGTCTTGAGGCCCAACTGCGCGGCGCGGATCGCGGCGATGTAGCCGCCTGGGCCGCCGCCGATGACTACGACGTCAAATGTCTGGGCCATGATCTCCCTTCGTCTAACACGCTATGGGACCTTGCCTCCTACATAGCTCGCGATGTTACACGAGCCACACCCGACCACCCGACGACTCCGCCTAAGCGGGACACAGAGTCACCGGCCGCCGTCGGAGCTGATCGGTGCATCGGCATTGGCCCATCCCGATCTGATCGTCGCCGTCCAACTGAATTCATTCGCAGACGCAACGAGCCGGGCCCGCCAGCGCCGGTTGCCATCTCACAAGGTCGGTTTCCCCCCGCGCGCGACATAGGCGGAGTGCCGGCCGTGCGCGCGGTCGTACCACTGCGGCTTGGGAATACTCACGAGGGCGCCGGCCCCGAGAATGCGCTTGCTCTCCTCCTCGGCAAATACCTCGATCAGGAAATCGAGAAATACGCGTACCAGCTTCGACTGCCGCAGGCGGGGCGGGTAGGCTGCGAAAATGGTGGGTGCTTCCAGCCCTTCCCAATCGGCGAGAACAGGGATGAGCGACCCGGACGAGAAGTAGTGGTCGAGGCCGAGGTCGGTAAGCCGCACCACGCCCACGCCCGCGCACGCCGCCGCCTCGATCCAGTGACGGTCGTCGCTCATGAAGCGGCTGTTGACGTCGACCGTGCGCGTGTCGCCGTTCTTGCGGAAGCTCCAGCGGTCGAGCAGCACGCCGGCGACGGTGCGATAGAGCAGGCAACGGTGCTCCAGCAACGCCTCCGGTTCCTTTGGCGTGCCGTTGCGCCTCCAGTAATCCGGGGAGGCACAGACCACGTGCCGCGTCTGCCCGAGCTGCCGCACGACGAGGTCGCGCTCGGGCGGCCATCCCATCAGGACGGCGATGTCGAGTTTCATCGCATCGATGTCCTGGATCGTCGCCACCGGCTTGGCGACCAGCTCGACATCGGGATAACGATCGAGAAAACGGCCGATCCTCGGCATGATGCAATGCCCCGCCGCAGACGAGCGAATCCCGACCGTAAGCGTCCCGCGCGGCTTTGTCCCGCGCGGGCTGAAACGTAGATCGAGCTCGTTGAAGTCGGCTTCGATCTTGCGCGAACTCTCGTAATAACGCTCGCCGTCCGCGGTCAGCGACAGTCCGCGGGTGGAGCGGTGGACCAACTCGAAGCCCAATTCGCGTTCGAGTGCGCCGACGAGATGGGCGACTGCGGGGGTGCTGACGTCGAACAACCTTGCGGCCGCCGCGAAGCTTCCGGCCTCCACCGCGTGGTTGAAATATCGGATCGCGCGCAACTTGTCCATGCCTGGGCCCTCCCCGGGGTTCAATGTTAAATGAAAGTTCACGCGGACTGAAGCCGCGCAGCCTTTCGCCCCTCGGGTCGCGGACTTAAGCTGCGTGGGGTACGTTTGAAACCGAGGAGAGACTTCATGAACCGACGGCTTCTTTTGATTACGATCGCAGGACTTGCGGCGCTGCCGCCTTCGGCCGGGGCGCAGGACACCGCGCTGTATCCGGTGAAATCCATCCGGGTGATCGTGCCCAGCACGCCCGGAAGCCCGCCGGACGTGGTCGGGCGGCTCATCGGTGAAAAGCTCACCGCGGCGCTCGGCAAGCCTCTGGTCTTCGACAACCGGCCTGGGGCGACCGGCATCATCGGGCTTGAGGCTCTCGCCCGAACGCCGGCCGACGGCTACACCCTGGGGGTGATGTCCATGCCGTTCGTGGTCAACGCGAACCTGATGGCAAAAATGCCCTACGACACGGAGAAGGACCTCGCTCCGGTTGCTTTGGTGAACTGGGCCTACAGCCTTCTCGTCGTTCCCGCCGCTTCGCCCTTGAAGTCGGTCGCAGACCTCATCTCCGCGGCGAAGGCGAGGCCGGGTGCGCTCAAGTATTCCGGCACAAATGGCACGCCCCCGCATATCGCCGGCGAGCTTTTCAAGCGCGCCGCAGGCGTGGACATCCAGCACGTACCCTACAAGGGTGCCCCGGCGTCCGTGCTCGCGGTGCTGACCGGGGACGTCGACATGACTATAACGTCGGTCGGAGCGCTGTCGCCGCACATCAAGTCGGGAAAGCTGCGCGCCCTCGCTGCGGCGTCGCCGCAACGGATCGCAGCGTATCCCGAGTTGCCGACGTTCGTCGAGCTGGGTTATCCGGGCGTTCAGGTTCGAGACTGGCAGGGTTTTGTCGCGCCAGCCGGCACGCCGAAATCCGTGATCGCGCGCCTGCACGCGGAGATCGCAAAGGCCGCGTCGATGCCGGACGTCAAGGCGCGGCTGGAAGCGCTGGGCATGGAACCGGCGAGCGCCGGGCCCGAGCAGTTCGCCGCGCACATCCACAGCGAAATGCAGCGCTGGGGCAAGTTCGTGCGCGAGGTGGGAATCAGGGCGGACTGAACCGGTTGACCGTCGCAGGCGCACCCGGGACTTTCCATGACCAAGACCTCGAGTCGGACGGCGGTAATCCCCGGAACGGCGGATTCCGGCAGCGCCCCGCGGATCATCGACACGCACCACCACATCTTTCCGCCAGGCTATGCGAGCCGGCACATCGGGCGCCTCCTGGAAATTACGTCGGTTGTTCCCGCTTCAGACTATCTGAATTGGTCGGCGCGCCGCGCGCTCGATCTGATGGACCAGGCGGGCGTGGCGACTGCGATCAACTCCATAACCAGCCCCGGCGTGTGGTTCGAAAACGGCGAAGCCGCGCGCTCCGAAGCGCGGGAATGCAACGAATTCGGCGCCGGGCTGGCGCGGGACTTTCCCGGCCGCTTCGGCATGTTCGGCGCCGTGCCCCTCCCAGATGCCGAAGGCAGCCTCCGCGAAATCGAGCATGTGTTGGACATGCTGAAGCTCGACGGCATCGTCGTGCTGACGAACTACGCGGGCAAGCTGCTTGGTGACCCGGCGTTCGCCGCAGTATTCGACGAACTCAATCGGCGCAAGGCGGTCGTCTTCGTCCACCCCACGATGCCCTGCTGCGTCACGCCCATCCCCGGCGTGGGCGCGCCGATTCTCGACTTCCCGGTGGATACGACGCGCACCATGGCCAGTCTGGTCTTCGGTGGGACCTTTTCGCGCTGCCCGGACATACGATTTATCTTCCCGCATGGCGGCGGCGTGATGCCCTCGGTCGTGCAGCGCATCGCCTCGGTAGTCCAACGCCTCAAGCCCGAGGAGCGGGCGGTCAAGGTTCCCAGGGGACTCGAATACGAATTGCGGCGGCAGTACTACGACCTCGCCGGCGTGGGTTTCAGCCCGGCCGCAATGGCGGGGGTGCTGCAGCTCTACCCGATATCCCAGCTTCTCTTTGGGTCCGACGAGCCGTTTAATTCGACGACGCAAATGGCTGCCGCCGTTAACAACTTCGGCCTCGCGGCCGGCGACCTGCGGGCAATCCAGTGCGGGAATGGCTTGCGCTTGTTCCCGCGCTTTGGCGCGTAGGGGCGGCCCAGTCGCGTTCAGATTCGTTGGCGAGCATGCGACACAGGCGGAGAGCCTGCGGTGCGTGCGTCGGCACCAAGGCGGCTCGCTCGCCGTGAATAGTCGTTGCCCCCGACTAGGTTCCACTCCGCGGTATAGCGGCCGCTCCCGGTCAGCAGGCGCGCATCCTCGCGCCGGATGGTTTTTTCAGACATGGGTCATGTGAGAGATTGCGGGTCCCTTCGTCGCAGCAGTGCGCTGCGCAGCCCACGGGCGTCCAGACCCTCGATCGCACGGCTCGCCTTGCGCGCGCACTCGACAAATAGCTTGGCCACGGGCGAAAGGCTGCGGCCCTTCAATGTCGTAATACCGGTGGGTGCGCCGCCCGGAAGATCGACGGGGAGAACGTGCGCCGCCGTGTGTGCGTTGCCGAACAGCAGCAGCGAACCAGGAAGCGTGGTCACGTAACGGTCGGTCAACACGAGTTCGTAGCGCAGGTGCAGCGACATGGCTGCCATCACCGCCTCCGGCATGGCGATGCCCAGACCATCGAAAGCCGCGCGAAGCCGCGCATGGACCGACGTGTCCGGGAACGGAATGATCCAGCGTGCGCCGGCGAGTTCTTTGAGCGAAACCTTGCGCCGGCGCGAAAGGGGATGGCCCGCGCCCACTACCGCGAACAATCGGTCTTCGAACAATCTGTCGAACACGATATCGCCTCCCGCGCTCAAGGGCGGCATTCGGCTGAGGGCGACGTCGATGGTGCGAGCCCGGAGCAAGGGCCCCAGCTCTTCGAGCTCGCCCTCCATGATGCTGCTGTGGATTCCCGGCCGCTCCCGATTGATCGTGTCGAGGACTAGCGGGAGTATTCCGCCGGCTAGGCCGACCGTCGTCCAGACGCGCAGCTCGCCGCTCATGGGGTCGGCAAGGAAATCGATCTCTTCCGATGATTGCCGCAGTTCGTCGAGCATGTTGACCGCGTGCTGAATCGCGATGCGTCCCTGCTCTGTCGGTTCCGCGCCGCGATTGGTGCGGTCGAACAGGCGCACACCCATGGCGTCCTCGAGATCGGAGATCGCTTTGGATACGGCCGGTTGCGACATCGCAAGCTGTTCCGCCGCATTCGCGAGGCTGCCGTGCTGCGACACCGCGATCAGGATGCGCAGCTCGCGCAGCTTTACGCGTCGCAAAGCTCTGACGTCGCCTGTCACGCCGGACTCCCTGCTCTAACCGTTTCGATATGCGGGGGTCAAAAAATCGAATAACGGCATTATATCTGCGGTGCTATCGTGCCACGCATCGCCGAGCTTGGCTTTGAGGAGAAATCGAGTGGCCCGCGTGCCCGATCTGCTTCCCGAGCGGCTCACGCCGCAGCAGAAGCGCATCCACGACGAGATCGCCGGCACCCGCGAAGGAACGGTGCGGGGGCCCTTTGCCATCTGGCTGCGCCTGCCCGAAGTGGCGGACCGGGCCAACCAGTTCGGCAACGTGCTGCGGCTGCACGGCAAGCTGGACAAGCGTCTGTTCGAGCTGATGGTGCTGGTGGTGGCGCGCCACTGGTCGGCGCAGTACGAATGGTTCGCGCACGAGCACGCGGCGCTCAAGGTCGGGCTTTCCGCGGACGTCGTCGAATCGATCCGCGCGAGGCGGCGCCCAGCGTTTGCCGACGCGGACGAAGCGCTGGTGTACGACATCGTTTTCGAGCTGAGCGAAACGCGCGCGCTGAGCCAGCCTGGCTACGACCGCGGCGCGGCGGCGCTCGGCCTCGACCTGATGATCGAGCTGGTGACTGCGGCCGGGTTCTACACCATGGTCGCGATGATGCTGAACGCGTTCGACGCGCCGGTGCCGGGCGGCGAGCGCCCGCTGCCGTGAACGGCGCGCGACACACGATAAAGGAGCGAAGCATGGCAGATCGCAAGAATCCGAGCATCCGGCGCATCGTGACCGGGCACGACGGCGCCGGCAAGGCGGTGGTATGGATCGACGCGCCCGCCGCCAACCACAAGTTCTCCGACGAGAAGGTGTCCTCCACCCTGATGTGGGTGACGCAGGAGACGCCGGCCGACTTCACCCTCGCAGAGGATGCGGGCGACCTCATCCTCGGAACGCCGCCGCCCGCGGGAGGAACCCGCTTTACCGTTCTGGAAATCCAGCCCGGCAACGTGCTGCACGGGCTGCACCGGACCGACACCATCGACTACGTCATCTGCATTTCCGGGGAGCTCGACATGCAGCTCGACGATTCGACCGTCACCTTGAAGTCAGGGGACATCATGATCCAGCGCGGCACCCATCACGGCTGGATCAATCGCGGCAGGGAAGCCGCGCGGATCGCCGTCGTGCTCGTCGACGGGAAACCGAAGCGACCCGGATCGGTCGCAGGAACGCAAAACACACGTTGATCGTCAACCCAGGGAAGGAGGCAACATGACTTACCGTCATCTCGTTCGCAATGCGGTGCTCGCCGCGCTTCTCGCGCTCGCCGCCGTCGCCGCGGCCGCACAGAGCTATCCCGCGAAGACCGTGAAACTGATCGTTCCCAGTCCTCCGGGAGGAATAACTGATCTGCTGGCACGCGAATTCGGCCAGCGTATGAGCAGGGATTGGGGACAGCCGGTGCTGGTGGAAAACCGGCCCGGCGCCGCGCAGATCATCGGTACCGAGGCCGTGGTGAAGTCTCCGGCCGACGGCTACACGCTGCTCGTCGCTGACGGTTCGGTGCTCGCCATCAATCCGCATCTTTACAGCAAGCTGCCCTTTGACGCGCTCCGGGATCTGTCCCCAATCGCGGTGCTGTGCCAAATCTCACCGGTGATTGCGGTGAACGCATCGCTGCCGGTTACGAGCGTGCAGGAGCTGATCGCGCTGGCGAAGGCCAAGCCCGGCTCGCTCAGCTACGGCTCGTTCGGCAGCGGCTCTTACGCCCACATCAGCATGGAGCAGTTCAAACTGCTTGCCGGCGTCAACATCCTTCACGTGCCGTACAAAGGATCGGCACCGGCCATGACCGATCTATTGTCGGGCCAGATCGGGGTCATTCTCGTCAACCTCAGTGTGGTCGAACCGCACGAGAAGGCCGGCAAAGTGAGAATACTCGCTGCGGCTACACCGAGGCGGCTTGCGCTGCGGCCGGACCTGCCGACCGTCACGGAAGCGGCGCTCCCGGGATTCGAGACCGGCACCTGGTTCGGCCTGCTCGGTCCTGCCCATCTGCCGAAGGACATCGTCGGAAAAATCCACGCGGAAGTAGTGAAGATCGTCGCCGACCCCGAATTCCGCGAGCAGAATCTGCTCAAGTTCGGCCTGGAGCCTGTGGCCGTGACGCCCGAGCAACTGGGTCAGATGATGAAAGCCGACCTGAAACGTTGGGGCAGGCTCGTCAAGCAGACAGGCGCGAAGGTCGACTAGTTTGCCGTGATCCCCCGCGCCTTGATGAGCTTCGAGAAGCGCTGCACTTCGCTTGCGATGAACTTGCCCGCTTCCTCAGGCGTGGTGATGAAGGCCTCGAAGGCCTGGGCCTGGAACTTGTCGCGGACTTCCTGCGTGTTGAGCGCGTTCTTCAGGGCCGCGTTCAGCCGGCTCACCACCGCCGGCGGCGTGCCGGCTGGGGCGAGCAGCGCGAGCCACTGCGTGAAGTGAAAGTCCTTCAAGCCGGCCTCCCGCAGGGTCGGCACGTCGGGAAGCAGCGAAGAGCGCGTCGTGTCGGTGACCGCCAGCGCGCGCAGGGTTCCCGCTTTTACGTGCGGCAGCGCCGCCGACAGCGTGGGAAAGCTCATGTCGACCTGCCCGGCGAGCGTGTCGAGGAGCGCCGGGCCGCCGCCGCGGTAGGGCACGTGCAGGATGAAGGTACCGGTGGAGTCCTTGAACATCTCCCCGCAAAAATGGAACGTGGTGCCGACCCCCGCCGAAGCGTAGCTCAGCTTGCCGGGGCTGGCACGCGCAAGGCGCACCAGGTCCTCGACCTTGCTCACCGGCATCTTCGCCGGCACCACGAGCACGTGCGGAGACGTCGCGACCATGCCGATCGGCGCGAAGTCCTTGATCGGGTCCCAGGTGAGCTTTTCGAACAGGCTCTGGTTGGTGACCAGCGGAATGGTGTTGAGGACGATCGTGTAGCCGTCCGGCGCGGCGCGCGCCGCGGCCTCCATCCCGATGTTGCCGGAGGCTCCGCTGCGGTTGTCGATGACGATCCGGACACCGAGCTGGCTCGCGAGCGGCTCGGAGATGAGCCGCGCCGTGATGTCGACGCTGCCGCCCGGTGGGAAGGGCGCGATCAGCCGAATCGGCTGGCTGGGCCAGGTCTGCGCCGCGGCCGGGCAAGCGAGGGCCAGCGCGAGGACGACTGTGAGCGATCTAAGCATGTTTTCCTCCTAGGTGAGCGAGCGGTAGATCTCTACCTCCACCCTACCCTCGATGAGTCCCTCTTTCTCGCGGCGTTCGCGATAGCGGGCGAGGTGCGGCGCCTTGCGGTGCGCGTCGAAGGCCGCCTCGTCCCTGTACTGCTCGTAGAAGAGGAAGAGCTCGGGGTCTGTTGTGGACCGGTGCGGGCGGTACACGAGGCAGCCCGGCTCGGCCTTGCGCACCGCGTCGGCCTGTTCCTCGAGGAGCGCCGCCAGCGCGTCGCCTTTGCCCTTCGCCGCCCGGACCTTTGCCACCACCGTCAGCACGTCAGCCATCGCGCCCGCTCCTCGTCTTGAAAAATTCGCTGCCGTTATCCAAAAAGCTGTTCAGCCAATGATCGCGGCGAGCCGTCAGTCCAGCACTCGTGTCCGCTATCGAGAAGCAAGCGCTGCAATTCGCGCACCGCGCAATCGTATTTCACCGCAGAGAACAGGATGTCTGCGTCCAGAAACACCCGCATGGCGTGGACGCCTTGCGCTCAGCGGGTAAATTTGCGCGTGGGCCCTCCAGCACGCTTGACCGCGGGGGCCTTGGTGCCAAGGTAGGCAGCGAGTTCCTCCTCGGCTGCGTCGAACTCGCGCACGCGCTCGGGCGTGTACATCTCCACCGGCAGTGCGACGGCAGGACGCAGCAGCAAGCCCTCCGGCGTGGTTTCGGCGATAAGAAGGTCTTCGGCCTTCAGTCCAAGCGCCTGACGCAGTTTGGCCGGCAGCGTGATCACGCCTCGACTGGTGATGGTGACGTTGGCTTTCATGTATGCAGTGTAGCAGCCGTTCTGCAATAAAGAATCGCGGGCAGACTGCCCCGGCATTACTCCGGCGGCGCCGCCACCACGTCCTCGTAGCGGTGCCGCCTCGTGATCAGGCGCGCATGCTCGAAGACGTCAAGCGTGACCTCGAAAGCCCGGCGCGTAATCTCGACGTGCGGCGTCCAGCAGCCGAGCTTCTGGTACATGGCCAGCGTCGCCATCAGCACGGCTCGATCGATCTCGGGGAAGAACGACGCCTCGGCCTCGGCGATCCTTGCCGCCGGCGTGGCGATCACCCAGGCGCGCGCCTTGCGGTAGGCGCGCATGAAGCGCCGCGCCATGTCGGTCTTCAGCCACTCGCGCGTCGCCGCCAGGCTCGAAAAGGCGCACGGGCCGATCGCGGCGCCCACGGAGGCGACGATGTGACCGACGCCGTCGTGCTCGAGCTGCTGCGGGGCCGGCCCCTGCTGGTGGATGTAGTCGCCCTCGCCCTTGCGGAAGGCCTGGTCCATCCGCCCGCTGGGGACATCGACGCTATCGAGGGCCGCGTAGTCGAGCCCGCGGCGGTGACAAGCGTACTTGAACATCGCCAGCGGCTGGCCGCCGTGGTCCACCAGAACGGCCTTGCCTTTCAGCCTTTTCCAGCTGAACGCCGGATCGGACCGGCGCGCGGTCAGGAAGAATCCGTCCATCTCGTTCACCTGGGCGAAGTGGACGGCGGGCGGCGTCTGGCCTTTCTCAAGAGACCCGAAGCCCTGCGAGGGCGCCGACTGGCACACATGCACCGTTCCGCCGACGACGCCTTCGATCGCCGACTTGCCGGGCGGCGCGACGGAGTACCTGGGCTCGAGCCCCTCCTCTTTCAGGAAGCCGCCGGCGATCGTGGCGATCAGCGGCGAGTAGAAGGCCGAGAAGCGCGTGAACTGGATACTGATCTCGTTGCTCATAGCGGCCTCGCGCGCACCGATCACGACAACGTCGAGGGTTGCGCCACGAGTTATGTCAAAGATCGAGAATGATACGAAAATCAATTTGCCTGTTGCCGGCGCCCCTGCGGCGGGAACCTTGGAGCGACGCCTGATCGGTGCGCCGCATTCTCCTCGAACGCACACGATTGAGTGCACCCGGGGTGCCTGCGTCAACGGCATACGTCCGGAGATCGCGTGCACGTTCTCGGGTGCTCATTCCATCACCGTACGTTCGCCAGGTACCCGGTTTCCACTCGAACCAATTTCGACCTTTACCGCGTGATAAAGCCGATCACGTTCGGTCTTAATGTGATCGGCTCTTTGTCGTGCTCGCTGTGCTTCCGTGGGGTCTTGGAGCTTCCCATAAATGCTTTCAAGCATGTTCCAAGTCTGTCTTAGCCAGGGAGCGAGGCGAGTCGCTTCCATCGCAACGGGGAGCGCAGCTGTTGCGTTTCCACTTGCCAAGTAGAACCGAGCAAGGTTAAAGGGGAACTCCCAGTTTGACGGGTATCGCGTCTTAGCTTCGGTAGTAACTTCGATCGCTTCATTCGTCCGGCCCATCCAGTCAACCAGTCTCGCGTAGTACGAGTAATCGGACTCCCGCCTTTCGACCCGACTCTTCAGTACCCTCGCAAAGAACTCGTAGCAGGATTGGTCGTTTAGTCTTTTCCCATTCCGCTTATAACCGATGCAAACCCCATCGGCGATCGTCTCGGCGCGGATGCGATGAATCCGGGTCTCCGTAGGGTACTGCTTCAGCATTTTGTCGCAGAACTCGACGCACTCTTTATGCATTGCTACCTTGTCAAAACATCTCGCCCACAGATCAAGGGACGCCACAATGACCGAGCGGTGTCTTGGAATTTCGACCATCCCTTTCAGCTCTAGCAGACATTCGGGGAACAACTCTAATTTGAAAAGAGCTTCAGCAATTTTGTATTGAACTGGTGCATACCGTGGATTTTTCTGTTTGGCTTCCTGGAGCAGCTTAATAGCCAAACGGTAATTCGTAACAGCTTCCGGCCAATCCAGGTACTCAACGTGATTCGCAATCTGGATAAGCAACTGCCCAGCATCCTGAAGAGATCGAAGGTCACGACGCCGTTGAAGCCTTGTCTCCGCAGCCTTAGTCGCTTCGGGGTATTTACCTTGATTAGCAAGCGCAATGCTCAGGTTTCCAAGAAGATCAGTGTCGTCGCCAAAACGCAGTAACCCATCCCGGGCAACACGTTCGGCGTCGGCGCTCTTCCTTACATGAAGCAACGCGAGAGACAGGTTCACATAATACTCGGCACGCTTTTCTCGGGCCTTTGCGATGGAATCGAGTGCCTCAAGTGCGGCATCCACTTGGCCCAACTTGATCAGGCCAAGTGCATAGCTAACTACAACAGCCTGGTGAAAGGGATTGTCTGGAATGGAGCGTATGAAATGCGGGACATAGAGGTGTTTAAGTATCTCGATTGCCTTATCCCACTCACCTAAATGAAGCAGCGCATCCGCCTCGCGAAGGAACGGCTCAACGTCTTCTCCTTCGACTACCCTAAATGACCCCTCAGTATTTCCGGTGCCAGGTATGCGCCCGTCAGCCAGCGCCTGGGCGAAGCCCCCCTTGCCAACGAGGTGCATCACGTACCGTTGCTGCGGCGGTAAAAACGAGATATCAGCGCCCTTTGCGCGCGCTACATCAGCTACAGCCTTAATCATCGATCCATAATCTTGGAAACGATCCCGCGGGTCTTTGTTAAGGCATTTGCCGATCACTGATTCAAGGCCGAAGGCTGTACGGCGAAATAACCCAGAAAGTGGTTTTGGCTTGTCACGAAGGTGCTTGGCAGCGACCTCTTTGGAAGAATCCCCGACGAATGGGGGCAGCCCGGATTCCCATTCGTACAGCATGCACCCGATGCTGTAGATGTCCGATCTGTGGTCAATGTCAGAGAGTCCCAGAATCTGCTCTGGGGACGCATAAACAATCGTTCCGAGGAAGCTGCCTTCAGCAGTCAAGCGAATGTCGGCTGGCGTAGCGATCGTCTTGTTTCTGTCGTGGTCCACCGAACCCGAGTCTTCGGCCAATGATCGTGCAAGCCCCCAATCCGCAAGGTATGCAACACCCCGTTCGTCAAGAAGGATGTTTTCCGGCTTCAAGTCGCGGTGAATAATGCTATGGCGTCTATGCGCGTAGTCGAGAGTATTGAGAATTCGACTGAGCGCTGAGAAGACGAAGCTTGGGTCTCGCCGCGACAGATAGGGACGGAGATTTCCCCCTTTCATCCACGTCGCACAAACAAATGGAAGATCGTTGAGATCAGCGAGGCAGTACGCCTGAACCACACCCTCGAATGAAGATAGAGTGACCCAAGTCTTCATCTCCCAAAGATAGCGAGCCCAGCCCTCGTTTCTGGCAAGCGTCTCAGGACGAATTCCTTTAACCGCAAATTCTGATCCGGTGCCTTCATGTATGACTCGTGCACAAACTCCCATCCCACCGTGGATGACGTCGACCACAAGGAACTGATCATTTCCAAGTCGAAGTTCATCCATAAGCAATGGGATTGATAGTTTCTGTCCTTTCGTAAACATCGGATATGTGAACCCTAAACGTCCGCGTTCAGCAGCCGCCGCTAGGCGGTTGGCCGCAACGATAAGTTAGAAAGCGGTTTCTCACTTGAGCAACTTCTCCGTGCGCAGGAATTCGCGAAGCGCCTTTTCAAGGCGTGACTTTACGCTTTCAACAGCCGCGAATGCCTCTTCCTTTTCCTTCCGCGTTGTGTCGTCTTTCTTGAAGTGGTCCACCGCCCGCTTGAAACGGTTGAAGCAGTCGATCGCCTCCGAGTGAAGCGCTAGGATCTTTGAGGGAAGCAGTAGACGGATCTTTCCTTCCTGTGCCGCCCAATCGGCAAGAAAAGTGTCAAGCCCAGACAGAAAGTCGTCCTTCGTGTATGTGATCTGACCGTCAGGCTGCCGGTGCCCATCAGCGCCAGCCGTTCGCTGGCATAGGCGGTAATGGGTGTAGAAGATCCGGTAGTACTCAAGGATTAGATCGAGATAGTGGTCGTAGCTCGATTTCGCGAGACCGAACTCGTGTTGCTCACGCTGGAGCGCTCGTTTTGCCCACAGATCGGCGAGCCACCCAGACAGCGCGATGACGATTACGGCTCCGCCGCCGAACGACACGGCCACGGCGCCAACCAACGTCAATGTATCCTCTAGACTCATAGGCGTAGAGTGTTATCTCCCGACTTCTAAGGCCGCCGATAACCGGGCGCCAACACGCGAAGCGCAGCGGGAACGCAACAGTGCCGCTGTCGGAGACCGCGTTGAATGAAGTTAGCTGTCGTTCCACACATCGTTGACCTGAAGTGAGGTAACCGAGCCATGCGAGAACTCCCAAAAGGTTTTCCAGCACTCAACGAAAACCTTCTCGAATGGCAGAGGTTCACGCAGTTCCGATAGTCGCTGCGAGAACCGCTTGGCGCCCAGGGATTCATCGAGACCCGGCAAAGGCCAATGCTTGTAGATGATGAGCCAGTTACTGTCGCAAGTTTTGAAGCCTGGCTTCCCGAACGCTTTCTTCTTCTCAAGAGAGAAATGCAGCATGACTTCGGCGAACTGTTGTTCGACAGCATTTCCCTCCCAGATGCTTCCAGCGTTCCTTCCCTGAGCGATCTCCTCAATTGCTTCGGGGGTGCGGAGAGCTTCTCCGGGTGTACACCTCTCAAGCATTGTTGGTTCTTCATAGCCTTGCTTCTCTCGGCGCGCATTAGCCCAGGCCCAATTTGTTGGAACGGCCTCAGTGACCTCGATACCGATAGTGCCGGAGGGTACTGAGACCACGTAGTCCGGACGGTCGCCTGGACGAGCTCGCAACGGATAGGTCAGTTGCTCGTCTTGCGCGAGCGTGGAAAGGAGCCGCAATACGGACCAGCGTTCAACGTGCTCTTTCGTCCGTCCTTCTGTTGCCAGGGGCACTGCGATATCGGTGGCTACCAGTCGCAGCAAAAACTCGCCCTTGGAATGTGCGTCGATGCACACTGCGATGCTCCCTCTGACAGCTACCTATCCATAGTCAACAATTCCGCCATGCTAAAACATCATGTATCGGCGGCGCGCGTTCGGCAGCAGGATCGGCGCTTCCCGGGGGCGCACCACAACCGGCGGTCACTACGACTTGGCTACGCGGGCGCAGCTGCTTCTGTTGTCTCAGCAAGCACATTTTTTAGCTCATCGTCCCGACCGCGTTCCGCTAACAATGTGAAGTCGACGATTGGCACATGCCTAGAGGGGGAGGCAGGAGTTTCCAACTTTTCAAAGAGCGCTAGGGACAATTCGGATTCGTCATCTTTCTGCCCATTTACAAAATCCCCCATAGGTTCCATCCCAACGGCAAAGCGCCTAAGAATTGTCCGCATGCCTTCCGCCGCGTTATCCACTCCTATCCATCGGCGACCTAACTCCTCGGCAACCACCAATGTTGTGCCTGAACCCGCAAAGCAATCCAGGATAAGATCGCCCGGGTTGGATGAAGCCAACACAATTCGTCGCAGAAGCTCCCGGGGCTTTTCCGTCGGGTACCCCGTGATATGGATGTTCTGGTTATGCGCGTCCCGCATGTCCAGCCAGATATCTTGGACAGGGACGCCTTCTCGTTCGTCTAGATAAACCTTCCTTCGAGGATTCCCAGATGCGGACCAGAAAATCTCCCCACGGGCATCCATTTCATCCAGTTTCGAGGGCACGTACTGCCAATGCTTGCCCGGCGGTGGAAGCTTGCCGCGCCATGGCTGACCCGTTTCACCGTTTCTAACGCCCGGTGCATGTATAGGCACCTTCATATACCTACGGCCCGTTTCACGATCCACGTACCGATATTCCTTAGCCCGCTCTTCTGTCCAAGGCTCTACCTGCTTGTTCCAGCAATAGGAACCACTCTTTGTGTAAAAGAGTATGTAGTCGGCCACGTTGCCGTACGTCTTGCGCGTGTAGTTCTTGGGATTGCACTTTTTTCGAGTGATGCAATTTCGATAATTGGCTGAACCAAAAATCTCGTCCAGGATGACCTTCATGGAGAAAATCATTCGCTCGTCGAGATGGAGATACAGTGATCCATCTTCGGCCAAAAGCCGGTGAAGAAGTATGAGCCGCTCTCGAAGAGACTCGATGAATTCCGCACCAGCAAGGGTGTCCTCGTAGGCGTGGGCCAGTTTTCTCGAATGGAACGCCGATTTCGTGGCAAACGGCGGGTCGATATAAATCAACCTTACCTTGCCAACAACGCGCTGGTCTTGGGCGAGTGCGGCAAGAACACCAAGGTTTTCACCGAAGATGAGGCGATTCTGTCCTTGATAGCGTTTCCCAATCTGGACGAGATGCGCAGGTCGGGTCGAAAGTATTTCGGCTGCGCTCTTCTTGATGGCGTACTCAAGCCGAACGCTTCCGCCGTTGCCGTTGCTTTTAGGCGTTCCTGTAGACATCCTAAGCCTTGAGCCAGGCCGCAGTGATGCGCTCCGGCACCATCCGAAGCGTGACGACCCTGACTTTACCGGGCCACCGCTTTTCCAAATTCGCGTAATCGTTCCACATAGAACCTAAGAGAAGTCCTGGCCCATCATTTACGAAAATGACCTTTAGGTTCAGGCCCATTTTCTTCGAGTACCCGAGAATTTCCTGGGCGCAGTCGCGATACTGCCCTGTGCGATCGTCTTCTTGCGCTCCACCTCTGTCCGAGTCATAACGCGCCAGCCCGACCGCGATAGGTTGCCTGCCGCGAAATATTACGAAGTCAACGGGTCTATCGGCCTTGGGGTACTTCTTGAATACATCTCCAAGCAACACATCCTTTCCGGCCCGCTCCGGGCCTGTAAGCGAGAAAGCGGGCAGATTTTCTCGTAGGATCGAGAACATGCGCTCGGTCAAATCGTAACCCTTCTTACCGCGGTCTTTGTACTCCCAGAGAACCGCGCACAGAGCTTCGTCAGGCACGGGCCGGCTCTTAAATTTCTTCTGCACTTCAGCTATCTTGCGAAACCCGGCTCCGAACTGAGCGCATATCTGAGAAGCAGCGGTCTTTTTCCGTAACATTTCGACCGGGGTCTCGGGGCTTACGTACTTCCTGAACACCCTCGAAAGCTGAACTCGCATCCACTGCTCTTGGATCTGCGATATGCCCATAAACAGGTCCGTGGATGAATGCGCGCCTTCCAGCAAGTGGCCGAAAAGGACCAAGACCGGCTTATAGAGCTCGCATGCGAGCGGCAGCACGTCCGGGTAGTACTCGCCGGTGGCGAGCGTAATCCACGCATGTCCCTCAGCTTTGTAGTTTGCAAAGGTCTTCTCAGCCACGGAGATATCTTACGCCGCGCACAAGAAGTGGACCCGGCTAGTATCGATATGAGGGTTCGAGGGGACAGACCCGGTCTGTCCCCGGTTTTGCTTATAGATCGAGCAACAGCCGCGCGGGATCTTCCAGCGCTTCCTTCATCGCCACCAGCGACAGCACCGCCTCGCGGCCGTCGATGATGCGGTGATCGTAGGAGAGCGCGAGGTAGTTGATCGGCCGGATCACGACCTGTCCGTTCTCGGCCACGGGCCGGTCGCGCGTCGCGTGGACGCCCAGGATCGCCGATTGCGGCGGATTGATGATGGGTGTGGAGAGCATCGAGCCGAATACGCCGCCGTTCGAGATCGAGAAAGTGCCGCCGGTCAGCTCCTCGATCGAGAGCTTGCCGTCCTGCGCGCGCTTGCCGAAATCGGCGATCTTCTTCTCGACCTCCGCAAACGTCATTTGGTCGGCATCGCGCAGGATCGGCACGACCAGCCCTCGCGGGCTGCTTACGGCGATCCCGACGTCGAAGTAGCCGTGGTAGACGATGTCGTTGCCGTCGACCGAGGCGTTGACGATCGGGTATTTCTTCAACGCGTGCACCGCCGCCTTAACGAAAAACGACATGAAGCCCAGCCGCACGCCGTGCTCTTTTTCGAAGCGCTCCTGATATTTTTTCCGCAGATCTACAACCGGCTGCATGTTGACTTCATTGAAAGTGGTGAGGATCGCAGCGGTCGATTGCGACTGCAGCAGGCGCTCGGCGATGCGCACGCGCAAACGCGACATAGGCACGCGCTGCTCGGGCCGGCCGGAAAGAACCTGGTCGACGCTTACGGGTGCGGGCGCCGGCGTCAAGGCCGGTTTGGCGGAGACGGGAGCAGCCGCGACAACATCCGCCTTCGTCACGCGACCGCCGCGCCCGCTTCCCACGATCGTCCCCGCGTCGATGCCTTTTTCCTCGGCGATCTTTCTTGCCGCCGGCATAGCGGAAGCCGTAGGTGTAGAGGCTTGTGCAGGAGCCGCGGCGCTCGCGACTGCCGCCCTGCCTTCGGTATCGATGGTCGCGATGACTTCGCCGGCCTTGACCGTAAGGCCGTCGGCCTTGATGATTTTCGCAAGCACGCCGTCCACCGGGGCGGGAAGCTCGAGAACCACCTTGTCGGTCTCGATGTCGATGAGATTCTCGTCGCGCTTGACCGCCTCGCCGACTTTCTTGTGCCACGCGAGCAGCGTCGCCTCGGCAACCGACTCCGAGAGTTGTGGCACCTTCACCTCTATTAGCATGCTACTTCTTCCTGTGATTGTTGCTACTTTCGCAGCGCCTTGCCCGTGCCCTGCATCGAGCGAACGTCTCGCGCGTCGCTGTAGAACGGCGGGGCTCTAGCGCCCGACGGACGGGAACCATTGTTACCGTTCTGTCAGGTGCATACTCATGTTAGCTGGCACGTCGATCAGCTTGCGCCAACTTCGCGTTCGGGATCGACGACTTTGCAGGACGCAAGCCAGTCGACGAGTTCGTTCAGCCCAAGAGCCGGGTGTGTGGGCACGGCGCGCCGAAACCGATTGATGCACTTCTCATCGTCAGAGACAAGCACGTCGGCATGCCAACGAGCCGCGTCAGCGATCAGCGCGTCTTTCTGCCTCCGCCTTGATGTTGCGCCGGCCAGATGTGCGTCAAACGCCTCACCCTCGCCAATCGAATCCCCGCACACCATCAGGCCACAGCGACCGACTGTATTGCCGACGTACGTAACTGGGATGGCCGGAGTTCCGGCCCCTTTCCCCAGCCGCTGTCCGGCCCATAGTTCCTCCGACACGGTTCGGCAAATCACGAAAGCGACCGACCGACGATCCGCCAGCTCCGTCAACCTTCCGATAAGCACTGCGTCTCGTTCCAGGTTCCGAACCGCAGAAGTGTCAAGCATTACGCGTACTGGCGTCATCGTGAACCTCCTTGCAGCGGGCGAACCAGATTGTCGGTCACCGGCCTGAACGCCGCATCAACCAATTCCTTCTGCTGTTCGTTGTGCAAGGAAGCATAGCCCACGGCCGGTGACGCAGAGGAGGCCCGCATCGCGTAGCCGAGGATCTGGTCCTCGCGCATATGGCGCAGCAGATAGTGCTGAATGTGATGCCAGGCGCCCTGGTTGCCCGGCTCCTCCTGGCACCACACGACCTCCCCTGCATTACGGTAGAGATCGATCTGTTCCTGGAACGCTTCGTGCGGGAAAGGATAGAGCTGCGCGATGCGAACGATGGCCGCCTCCTTGACGCCCCGCTCCTTGCGCGCCGCCATCAGGTCGAAGAACACCTTGCCGCTGCAGACAACCACGCGCTTCACCTCCTGCGGCAGGATATTCTGGTCCCAGTCGGCGTTGACCGGCTTGAATTTGCTCTCGGCAAATTCCGCAAGCGGCGACGCCGATTCCTTGTGGCGCAGCAGGCTCTTGGGACTGAAGATGATGAGCGGCTTGCGGTAGGGCCGGATCATCTGCCGCCGCAGCAGGAAAAACATCTGCACCGGCGTGGCGGGCACGCACACCTGGATGTTGTGGTCCGCGCAAAGCTGCAGGTAGCGCTCGATGCGTCCGGAAGAGTGCTCGGGCCCCTGCCCCTCGTAGCCGTGCGGCAGCATCATGACCAGGCCGCAAACACGGCCCCATTTCACCTCGCCCGCGGCGATGAACTGGTCGATCACGACCTGCGCGCCGTTCGCAAAATCGCCGAACTGGGCTTCCCACACGACCAGCTCGTTCGGCTCCGAGGTCGAATAGCCGTATTCGAAGCCGAGCACCGCTTCCTCGGAGAGCACGGAGTCGATGACGACGAAATCGCCCTGATTGGGGGCGATGTGATTGAGCGGGGTGTAGCTGCCGGAATCCCATTTCTCGCGGTTCTGGTCGTGCAGTACCGCATGGCGGTGGAAGAACGTTCCCCGTCCGCTGTCCTGCCCGGAAATGCGCACCGCAAACCCGTCCTTGAGCAAGGAAGCATAGGCGAGGTTCTCCGCCATGCCCCAATCGACCGGCAGCTTGCCCTGCCCCATGAGCCGGCGGTCGGCGATGATCTTCTCGACGCGGGGGTGGAGCTTAAAGTTCGGGGGAATGGTGGTCAGCTTCTCGGCGAGCATTTGCAGGTCGGCAAGTGGCAAGGTCGTGTCGTCGTTCTCGTTCCACTTGGTGTTCCTGTACTTCGACCAGTCCACCGCAAACGGGGGCCTGTAGTTCGACAGAATCGTCTTGTTGGTGTGGGTGCCCGCATCGAGCGCCTGGCGACAGCAGGCGACCATCTTGTCGGCGTCTTCGGCGCCGATCGCGCCTTGCGCGAGCAATTTGTCCGCGTAGAGCTTCCGTGTTCCGGGGTGCTGGTTGATGATCTTGTACATCAAGGGCTGAGTGACCATCGGCTCGTCCTGCTCGTTGTGGCCCAGCTTGCGAAAGCACACGATGTCCACTACGACGTCCTTCTTGAACTTGCTGCGGTAGTCCAGCGCGATCTCGATCGCCATGACCGCGGCTTCCGGATCGTCGCCGTTGACGTGGAAGATCGGCGCCTCGACCATCTTCATGACGTCGGTGCAGTACAGGGTCGAGCGGCTGTCGCGCGGGTCGGATGTAGTGAAGCCGATCTGGTTGTTCAAGACAATGTGCACCGTCCCGCCGGTGCCGTAGCCGCGCGTGTTCGAGAGGTTGAGCGTCTCCATCACGACGCCCTGCCCGGACACCGCCGCGTCGCCGTGGATCAGCACCGGCAGCACCTGGTCGCCGCCGCGGTCCTTGCGGCGGTGCTGGCGCGCCCGCACCGAGCCCTCGACCACGGGATTGACGATCTCCAGGTGCGAGGGATTGAAAGCGAGCGTGAGGTGCATCGGCCCGCCCGGCGTGTTGATATCGGAGGAGAACCCTTGGTGATACTTCACATCACCGGCGAGCAGCGCGTCGGCGTGCTTGCCCTCGAATTCGGAGAACAGGTCCTTGGGCACCTTACCGAGCGTGTTCACCAGCACGTTGAGCCGCCCGCGGTGCGCCATCCCGATCACCAGCTCCTGCACCCCGGCCTCGCCCGCGCGCTGCAGCAGGTCGTCGAGCACCGGAATCAGCGTTTCGCCGCCTTCCAGCGAAAAGCGCTTCTGCCCAACGTAGCGGGTGTGAAGAAATCTCTCCAGACCCTCGGCAGCAGTCAGGCGCTCGAGGAAGTGCCGCTGGGTGTCGGCCGAATGGTTCGGCTTGGAGCGGATCGGCTCCAGGCGCTCCTGGATCCAGCGCTTTTCCGCGCGGCTGGTGATGTACATGTACTCGACGCCGAGGGTGCCGCAGTAGGTCGCCTGAAGCGCCTTGATGATCTCGCGCAAGCTGGCCTGCTCCGGGCCTATGAACGATCCGGTGTTGAACACCGTGTCCATGTCCGCCTCGGTCAGGTCGTAGTAGGCGGGATCCAACTCGGCGATGCGGGGCCTTTCCTGCCGCTTGAGCGGATCGATGTCGGCGAGGAATACGCCGCGGACCCGATATTCCGCGACGAGCTGGATCACCGAGACCTGCTTGCGGTCCAGGCCCGCCAAGGCGGGCGCCGGACGCGCAGCTCCGGCGCGGGCGCGCTGCGCGAACGCTTCGATGACCGGCGCGTGCGCCACGTCGCGGCCGCCGTTTCCGGCCCGGGAGGGCAGCAGTTGTATCTTGTCGAAGTAGTCGCGCCACTGCTCGGAAACCGAGCGGGGATCGTCGAGGTAAGTCTCGTAGAGCTCCTCGATGAAGGGCGCGTTGGCGCCGAAAAGATGCGAATTCGAGAGAAACTGCTTCATCATGACTGCGCGTCCCTGACGAACTTCTTCACCTCTTTTCAATCGCCACGAACTCTCGCCGCGCGGCGCCGTTGTAGAGCTGCCGCGGGCGGCCGATCTTGTACTCGGGGTCGGCGATCATTTCCTGCCACTGGGCGATCCAGCCCGCGGTGCGCGCAAGCGAGAAGATGCAGGTGAACATCGACACCGGGATTCCGAGAGCGCGCTGCACGATGCCCGAATAGAAGTCGACGTTCGGGTAGAGCTTGCGCTGGACGAAATAATCGTCCTCGAGCGCGATCTTTTCCAGGGCGATCGCAAGCTTGAAGATGCGATCGTCGTGCAGGCCGAGCTCCTCCAGCACCTCGTGGCAGGTCTCGCGCATGAGCTTCGCCCGCGGATCGTAGTTCTTGTATACGCGGTGCCCGAAACCCATCAGGCGCACGCCCGAGTTCTTGTCCTTCGCCTTTTTGATGAATTCGCCGACCTTGGACACGTCGCCGATCTCTTCGAGCATCTGCAGGCAGGCTTCGTTCGCTCCGCCGTGCGCGGGTCCCCACAGGCAGGCGATGCCCGCGGCGATGCAGGCGAACGGGTTGGCGCCCGATGACCCGGCGAGCCGGACGGTCGAAGTGGAGGCGTTTTGCTCGTGGTCGGCGTGCAGGATGAAGATCCGGTCGAGGGCGCGTACCAGCACCGGGCTCACCTTGTACTCCTCGGTGGGCACCGCGAACATCATGCGCATGAAGTTTTCGGTGAAGGAGAGGTCGTTCTTCGGGTAGATGAAGGGCTGGCCGACCGAGTACTTGTAGGCCATGGCGACGATGGTCGGCAGCTTGGCGATCAGACGGAACGCCGAAATCTCGCGGTGCGCGGGATTGTTGATATCGAGCGAGTCGTGGTAGAAGGCCGAGAGCGCGCCCACCACCCCGACCATCACCGCCATCGGGTGCGAGTCGCGGCGGAACCCGGTATAGAGCCGCGCAAGCTGCTCGTGCACCATGGTGTGATGCGTGACGATGTTGACGAACTCCTTCTTTTGCTTCTTGTCGGGCAGCTCGCCGTTCAGCAGCAGATAGCACACCTCGAGAAAGTCGCAGTGCGTGGCAAGGTGCTCGATCGGGTAGCCGCGGTAGAGCAGCACGCCCACATCCCCGTCGATATAGGTGATTTTCGAGCTGCAACTCGCCGTGGACATGAATCCGGGGTCGTAGGTAAACATCCCCGTCTTCGCGTAGAGGGTCCGGATGTCGACCACATCGGGTCCGATGCTGCCCGAGAGGACCGGGAATTCTATCGACTTGCCGTCACCGTACGAAAGCGTGGCTTTTTTCGTGGCACTCATCGGGTTCTCCAAATCTCTCTGAAATGCGGCCTCAACAGCGCCGCAGCAGTTGGACCATCTCACCGAGCGCCGGGTCGCCGCATTCGGCGCGCCCGCTCACCAAGCTCCACAGCTCGCCGTCGCCGTAGTCGAGCAGGGTTTTGAAAGCGGCGAGGCGCTCGCCCTCCAGGGTTGCTGCGTGCGCGCCGAGAAAGCGCTCGAGCACCAGATCGTTTTCGAGCAAACCGCGGCGGCAGCACCAGCGTAATCGGTTCATTTCGGTGGGGGTCATGTTCTACACCGATCGTTTCACCATCAGTTCCTTGATCTTGCCGATCGCCCGGGTTGGATTGAGGTTTTTCGGGCAGACCTCGACGCAGTTCATGATACTGTGACAGCGGAACAGTCTGTAGGGGTCCTCGAGATTGTCGAGCCGTTCGGCGGTCGCCTGGTCGCGGCTGTCAGCAATGAAACGGTAAGCCTGCAGCAGCCCCGCCGGGCCCACGAACTTGTCCGGATTCCACCAGAACGAAGGGCAGGCGGTCGAGCAGCAGGCGCACAGGATGCACTCGTACAGTCCATCGAGCGCCTCCCTCTCCGCGGGGGATTGCAGCCGCTCCTTCTCCGGCGGGGGATCGTCGTTGACCAGATACGGCTTGATCGAATGGTACTGCTTGAAGAACTGGCTCATGTCGACGATCAGATCGCGGATCACCGGCAGCCCGGGCAGCGGCCGCAACTCCACGGGCTCCTTCAGATCGCTCAACTTGGTGATGCAGGCGAGTCCGTTCCTGCCGTTGATGTTCATGGCGTCGGAGCCGCACACGCCTTCCCGGCAGGAGCGCCGCAGGCTCAAACTGTCGTCCTGTTCCTTGATGCGCACCAGAGCATCGAGGAGCATGCGGTCGTGCGGATCGAGCGCGACGTGGTAGTCACGCATGGTCGGCTTTTCGTCCTTATCCGGGTCGTAGCGGAAAATCCTGAAGCGCATGCTTCCCCCAATTCGGATGGGTCAGTAGGTCCGCACCTTCGGCTCGATAGTCCGGGCGGTCAGCGGCTTCATGTGCACGGGTCGGTAGTCGAGCCGATCGGCCTCCTTGTACCAGAGCGTGTGCTTGAGCCAGTTCACGTCGTCGCGCTTGTGAAAATCGGCGCGGTCGTGCGCCCCGCGTGATTCCTGTCGCGCAGCAGCGCCGACCATGGTCGCGCGGGCCGCCTCGATCGTATTTTCCAGCTCGAGCGCCTCGATGCGCGCGGTGTTGAACACCCTGCTCTTGTCCCCGATCTCGGTCCGGGTGGCGCGATCGGCGATGGCGCGAATTTTCTTCACGCCCTCGGCAAGCAGGTCGGGAAAGCGGAACACGCCGCAGTGCGCCTGCATCGCCCGGCGCATGTCGTTCGCCACCTCGGCGACGCTCTCGCCGTTCTTCTGACTGTCGAGCCGCGCAAGGCGCGCGAGCGACCGGTCGGCGGCATCCTTCGGCAGTTCCTTTTGCCCCGGGTTCTCCTTCAGAAAGCGGATCGCCGAATCGGCCGCCGACTTGCCGAACACCAGCAGTTCGGTGAGCGAGTTAGTGCCTAGGCGGTTGCCCCCGTGCACCGAGGCACACGCGCATTCGCCCGCCGCGTAGAGCCCGGGCACCGTGGCTTCCTTGTCCGCGCCCCGAGGCGCAATGACCTCGCTGTGATAGTTGGTCGGAATTCCGCCCATCATGTAGTGCGCCGTCGGCACCACGGGAATGGAGTCCTTCACCGGGTCGACGTTGGCGAATTTTTTTGAAATCTCGCGGATGCCGGGAAGCCGCTTGTCGATGACCTCGGGTCCGAGGTGATCGAGCTTCAGCATCAAGTGGTCGCCCTGCGGGCCGGCGCCGCGGCCTTCCTTGATCTCGGTCACCATCGCGCGCGATACGACGTCGCGGCTGGCGAGGTCCTTCAGGTTCGGCGCGTAGCGCTCCATGAAGCGCTCGCCATTCTTGTTGAGCAGATACCCGCCTTCACCCCGGACGGCTTCCGTAATCAGAATGCCCGCTCCGTAGACTCCGGTGGGATGAAACTGATAGAACTCCATGTCCTGGAGGGGAATGCCGGCACGCGCCGCCATGCCGAGCCCGTCGCCGGTGTTGATGAACGCGTTCGTCGAGGAATGAAACATGCGTCCGGCTCCGCCCGTGGCGAAAAGCGTCGCGCGCGCATGCAGGATCATCACTTCGCCGGTTTCAATCTCGAGCGCGGTGACCCCCAGCACCTGGCCGCTTGCGTCGCGGATCAGATCGAGCGCCATCCACTCGACGAAAAACTGCGTGCGCGCACGAACGTTCCTCTGGTACAGCGTGTGCAGCATCGCATGCCCGGTCCGATCGGCCGCACAGCAGGAGCGTTGCACCGGGCGCTCGCCGAAATTCTGCGAATGGCCGCCGAACGGGCGCTGGTACACGGTGCCGTTCTCGTTGCGGTCGAAAGGCATGCCGAAATGTTCGAGCTCGTATACAGCCTTGGGGGCTTCGCGGCACATGAACTCGATCGTATCCTGGTCGCCGAGCCAGTCCGAGCCTTTCACGGTGTCGTACATGTGCCATAGCCAGGAGTCCTCGCCCATGTTGCCGAGCGCCGCGCCGATCCCGCCCTGCGCTGCGACCGTGTGCGAGCGCGTCGGAAAGACTTTCGACAACACCGCCACCTTCACGCCCGCCTCGGAGAGTTGCAGGGCGGCGCGCAGCCCCGCGCCGCCGGCTCCCACGACGACGGCATCAAAGCTTCGCATCGCCAACGCCAACTCAAACTCTCCAGAGAATCTGCATCGCCCATATCGTGTAGTAGGCGAGCGCCAGAAGGAATAGAACTTCAAGGGCGAGCCGGAGTCCGGTCGGCTTGATGTAGTCCATCAGAATGTCGCGTACGCCCACCCAGGCGTGCAGCATTACGGCGAGCGAAAACAGACTGAGCGACAGCCACATCCACCATTTCGCGAACAGGCTTTTCCAGATCGCGTAAGTCAGGGGCGACGCACTCCAGATCCCGCCCACTATGACGAGCGTGGCGAGCGCCATCACTACGGCCGTGATGCGCTGCGCGAGCCAGCCGCGCAGCCCGTAGTGCGCGCCGACGATGGTGCGCTCTACCATAACCTCATGCCCAAGAGCGCCGTGAGGGCCAAGCTGACCGCGAGCACGGCGTAGCTGGATGCGCGCGCAGCAGGCAGGCCCACCCCTTTGTCGATATCCAGGAACAGATAGCGGATGCCGGCACAGAAATGATGCAGATACGCCCAGAGGAACCCCAGCAGAAACAGTTTCACGAGCGGATGACCGACGTAACCGCGAAAGCGCGCAAACCCGGCTTCCGAAGCGAGGCTCATGTCCAGCAGGAACAGAAACCAGACCAATCCGAGAAAAAGCACTGCGCCGCTCGCGCGATGAAGAATCGAAACCAGACCCGGGAGAGGGAGATTGAGAGGACTGAGGTTGTACCAGAGGGGACGCTTCTTTTTCTCCGCCGGATCAGGCATGTAAAGCAGTCCTTCCGAGACTTTCACGCTTGGTTGAAATCTTGACGGGAGTCAAGATTATAGCAGGCTTCGTTTTCCGTTTGTGCTGCGCAAAATCGCCAAGCCGGATATATTCGAAGCTTCTTCGGGGGTCCTTTCATGTCCAACAAACCAATCCGCGTTGCCGTCACCGGCGCCGCCGGCCAGATCGGTTACAGCCTGCTTTTCCGTATCGCGAGCGGGGAGATGCTGGGAAAGAACCAGCCGGTGATCCTGCAGATGCTCGAAATCCCGGACGAAAAAGCGCAGAACGCGCTCAAGGGCGTGATGATGGAGCTGGATGACTGCGCCTTTCCGCTGCTGCACGGCATGGTTCCGACTTCCGATCCGATGGTGGCGTTCAGGGATGCCGAGGTCGCGTTGCTTGTCGGAGCGCGACCGCGCGGCCCGGGCATGGAACGCAAGGACCTGCTCGAGGCAAACGGCAGGATCTTCGCTCCGCAGGGCAAGGCGCTAGCCGCGGTGGCGAGCCGCAAGGTCAAGGTGCTCGTCGTAGGGAACCCGGCCAACACCAACTGCCTTATCGCCATGAGGAACGCTCCGGGTCTGAAGCCCACGCAGTTCACCGCCATGATGCGGCTCGACCATAACCGCGCGGTCGGCCAGATCGCGCAGAAAATCGGCAAACCGTTGACTCTGGTGCGCAAGGTGACGATCTGGGGCAATCACTCGGCGACGCAGTACCCCGACGTGTTCCAAGCTGAAATCGGCGGCAAGAAAATATGGCCGATGATCGACGACACGAACTGGCTGGAAAAGGAATTCATCCCGAAGGTCCAGAAACGCGGTGCGGCGATCATCGAGGCGCGCGGGCTGTCTTCCGCGGCAAGCGCTGCGAACGCCGCCATGGACCATATTCGCAACTGGGTCCACGGCACGCGCGCAGGCGACTGGGTCAGCATGGGCATTCCTTCCGACGGCAGCTATGGGATTCCGGAAGGCGTGATTTACGGTCACCCGGTGACCTGCAAAGGCGGCAAGTACAAGATCGTCAAAGGGATCGACGTCAGCGATTTCAGCCGGGCGCGCATGAACGCCACGCTGGCCGAGCTGCACGAGGAGCGCGAGGGCATCGGCCAGTTGCTGGGGTAAAAAGCCATGACGAAGCCGGTCCATCCCGGCGAAGCGCTTTTCAAGGGAGAAAAGCCCTTCCCCGTCATTCCTGTCTGCGAGCATATCGCCGGCAGCGAAACACTCATTCTCAAGTCGCTCGCGCTCCAGGACGAGCTGGGACCGATCTTCGATGTCACCTGCGACTGCGAGGACGGCGCTCGGGCGGGCCAGGAAACCGAGCACGCCGAGATGATCGTGCGCGTGCTCAACGGCCCCGCGAACAAATGCAGGCAGGCCGGGGTGCGCATCCACGACTTCACGCATCCGCATTGGAAGAAAGACGTCGAGATCCTCGTCTCCGGCGCCGGCACGACGCTCGCGCATATCACCCTCCCCAAATCGACCTCGGCCGCGCAAGTCGCGCAGATGGTCATCGCCATCCAGCAGGTCGCGGCACACCATCGAATCGGCCGGCAGATCCCCGTCCATGTGTTGATCGAAACCCACGGCGCGTTGAAGGAGGCCTTCGAGATCGCCGCCCTGCCCTGGATGCAGACGCTCGATTTCGGCCTGATGGATTTCGTGTCGGGCCACCATGGCGCGGTCCCCGCCTCGGCGATGCGCTCGCCGGGCCAGTTCGAGCACAAGTTGATCGCCCGGGCCAAGACCGAGATCGTCGCCGCGGCGCTCGCCAACGGCATCGTCCCGGCGCACAACATCACCCAGGATCTGAAGAACGCCGAGATTGTTTTCGAGGACGCGCGGCGCGCCAGGCGCGAGTTCGGGTTCCTGCGCATGTGGTCGATCCATCCGGCGCAGATCCGCCCCATCGTCGATGCGATGAAGCCCGATCACTCCGAGGTGCAGGAAGGCGCCGCCATCCTGCTCGCCGCGCAAGCCTCGGGCTGGGGCCCGATCCAGCACGCGGGCGGACTGCACGACCGCGCCACCTATCGCTACTACTGGGAAGTCCTGCAAAAAGCGCGCGTGACCGGCATGCCGGTTCCGGACGATGCCGCCAGGGCTTTTTTCTCATCGTGAGAATCCCCCGGGAACACGGGGCGCTCAAAACTCAATAGAATCGTAGCTCTTTCGTTCTCCGTGGTTTGAGATTCTGGAATCGACTATGGCCGCGATGTCACCCGGCGCAAATTTCCGCGCGGCGATGAAGGCCGAGAAGCCGCTGCAGTGCGTGGGCACGATCAACGCCTACCACGCGCGGCTTGCCGAGCGTGTCGGCTACAAATCGATCTATTTATCCGGCGGCGGGGTTGCCGCGGGTTCGCTCGGGCTTCCGGATCTCGGCATCAGCAATCTCGATGACGTCCTTACCGATGTCCGCCGCATCACCGACGTCTGCGCCCTGCCGCTACTGGTCGATGTGGATACCGGTTTCGGCGCGAGCGCCTTCAACATCGCTCGAACCGTGAAATCGTTGATCAAGTCCGGCGCGGCGGCGATGCACATCGAGGACCAGGTCGGCGCCAAACGCTGCGGCCATCGCCCCGGCAAGGAACTCGTAACCAAGGAGGAAATGGTCGACAGGATCAAGGCCGCGGTGGACGCGAAGACCGACCCCGAGTTCGTCGTCATGGCGCGCACCGACGCGCTGGCCGGAGAAGGCCTCGATCGCGCCATCGAACGCTCGCTCGCCTGCGTCGAAGCGGGCGCCGACGCCATCTTTCCGGAAGCGATGACCGAGATCTCGATGTACCGGAAATTCGCCGACGCGGTGAAGGTTCCGGTGCTCGCCAATATCACCGAGTTCGGCGCGACGCCGCTTTTCACGGTCGAGGAGCTGCGCTCGGCCAAGGTTGCGATCGCGCTCTACCCCCTTTCGGCGTTCCGCGCGATGAACGCGGCGGCGCTCAAGATCTACAACGCGATCCGCATAGAGGGAACCCAGAAAGCCGTCGTCGACCTGATGCAGACGCGCGACGACCTTTACGATTTTCTCGATTACCACGCCTACGAGCGCAAGCTCGATCGACTGTTCGCCAAGGAAAAGTCCAAGTGAGCGAAGCCGCCGCGGTTCCCAAACCCAAAAAATCGGTCGCGCTCTCGGGCGTCCCGGCGGGTAACACGGCGCTGTGCACGGTCGGCCGCAGCGGCAACGACCTTCACTACCGCGGCTACGACATTCTCGATTTTGCCGACGAGGCCGAATTCGAGGAGGTGGCGTACCTGCTCGTTCACGAGAGGCTGCCCAACGCGGCGGAGCTCTCCGCCTACAAGGCGAAGCTGAGGGGCTTGCGCGGACTGCCGGCGGCGGTAAGGACGGCGCTCGAAGCCGTTCCGGCTTCGGCGCACCCGATGGACGTGTTGCGCACGGGCGTGTCGGTGCTCGGCACAGTCGAGCCCGAGAAGGAAGATCACGGCGTCCCCGGCGCGCGCGCGATCGCCGACCGGCTGATGGCTTCACTCGGCTCGATGCTGGTCTACTGGCACCACTTCAGCCGCAGCGGTCGGCGAATCCAGGTGGAAACCGACGACGACTCGATCGGCGGGCACTTCCTGCACCTGCTGCACGGCAAGCGGCCCTCCGAGGAGTGGGTGCGGGCGATGCATACTTCTCTCATCCTTTACGCCGAGCACGAGTTCAACGCGTCGACCTTCACCTGCAGGGTCATCGCCGGGACGGGCTCGGATATCTACTCGGCGATCTGCGGCGGAATAGGCGCGCTGCGCGGGCCCAAGCACGGCGGCGCGAATGAGGTTGCGTTCGAAGTCCAGTCGCGCTACCCGAGTCCCGCCGAAGCGGAGGCCGATGTCCTGCGTCGCCTGCGCAACAAGGAGATCGTGATCGGGTTCGGCCACCCTGTCTACACCACGGGCGATCCTCGCAACCAGGTGATCAAGGACGTGGCCCGCCGGCTCTCGAAGACCCGAAACGACATGAAGCTCTTCGATATCGCCGAGCGGCTCGAGCAGGTGATGTGGCGCGAAAAGAAAATGTTCGCGAACCTCGACTGGTACAGCGCCGTTTCGTATCACATGATGGGCGTGCCGACCGCGATGTTCACGCCGATCTTCGTCATCTCCCGGACCTCGGGCTGGTCGGCGCACATCATCGAGCAGAGAATCGACGGCAAGATCATCCGCCCCGGCGCCAACTACACCGGCCCTGAAAACCGCAAGTGGGTATCATTGAAGGATCGTGGGTAGACCGCCTGCCCACAAGGAGACCGCCATGAAAATAGCGACCCGCGCCAGGTTTGCCACGATCTTGTTCGCCACGTTCCTGTTCGCCGCGAGCGCATTCGCGCAGCCTACCGACAACATGATCGGAACCTGGGAATGCCGGCAGCCGGGCGTCCAATACGGCAACAAGCCTCCGATTCTTTACGTTGAAGGAAGCATCACCAAGGATTCGAGCCGGGCGACCTTCGCGCTGGAGATCGACGGATTCGTGAGGGAGGTGTACGGGTTCTCCGAGGTCACGGCGGACGCCGACGGTTGGTGGAGGATCACCCCGAAGCAGGGCGAGGCTTTCACCATCCGCCCCGAAGGGGTGACGAAATCCAGGACGGCATCGATGGCGCTGAGACGAGCGGGCGCCACCTATCGCTGCCTGCGCCTTCCGCTGGTGGTCCAGCCGTCGGCCCCGACTAGCCCCCAGCCTCCTGGCACGCTGAACATTCCTGAGTCCGGCGACCAAAACACTCCGGCGAAGGGCGACCGAAGCGAAGAACCCGAGAAAAAAGAGTAGTTGGTGTCTGCGCAGGTATCCAATGTCCGGCCCAAACCGGACAAGGTCATCGTCGACATCGCCGACTATGTCGGCAAGTACGAGATCAAGAGCGCGGAGGCCTACAACACCGCGCGGCTTTGCCTCATGGACACGCTGGGCTGCGGCCTGGAGGCGCTGGAGTATCCCGCCTGCACCAAGCTTCTGGGACCGCTTGTTCCCGGCACGGTCATCACTCACGGCGCGCGGGTCCCCGGCACGCGCTTCGAGCTCGACCCGGTGCAGGCGGCCTTCAACATCGGCGCCCTGATCCGCTGGCTCGACTTCAACGACACCTGGCTCGCCGCCGAATGGGGGCACCCCTCCGACAACCTCGGCGCGATTCTCGCGGTGGCCGATTGGCTCTCGCGCAACGGCACGCCGCTTGCGATCCGCGACGTGCTCACCGCGATGATCAAGGCGCACGAGATCCAGGGCGTGATCGCGCTCGAAAACAGCTTCAACCGCGTCGGCCTCGATCACGTAGTCCTGGTGAAGGTCGCCTCTACTGCAGTCGTGGCACACATGCTCGGGCTCTCGCGCGAAGCAATCATCAACGCGGTCTCGCACGCCTGGGTCGACGGCCAGAGCTTGAGGACCTACCGCCACGCTCCCAACACCGGCTCGCGAAAGTCCTGGGCGGCGGGCGACGCGGCCTCGCGCGCGGTGCGCCTCGCGCTCATCGCAAAAACCGGCGAGATGGGCTACCCCTCCGTGCTCACCGCGAAAACCTGGGGGTTCTACGACGTGCTATTCCGGGGAAGACCGTTCCGCTTCACGCGGCGCTACGGCGCCTACGTCATGGAGAACGTGCTGTTCAAGATCTCTTTCCCGGCGGAATTCCACGCCCAGACCGCGGTCGAGGCGGCGCTCCTCTTGCACCCGGAGGTCAAGGACCGCCTTTCAGACATCAGGAAGATCGAGATCGTCACCCACGAGTCGGCGATCCGCATCATCGATAAGAAAGGCCCCTTGAACAACCCGGCCGACCGCGACCACTGCATCCAGTACATGGTCGCGATCGGCCTCATCAAGGGCAATCTGACCGCCGCCGACTACGAGGACGACACGGCGCGGGACCCGCGCGTCGATGCGCTGCGCGCGAAGATGACCTGCACCGAGAGCAAGCAGTATTCACGCGACTATCTCGATCCGAAAAAACGCTCGATCGCGAACCAACTTCAGATCTTCTTCAAGGACGGAACCGCGACGCGCAAGCTGGCGGTAGAATATCCGCTCGGTCACCGCCGCCGCCGTCACGAAGGCATCCCCTTGCTCGAAACGAAATTCCGCAGGAACCTCGATCGCCGCTTTCCGGAAGAACGGCGCGAAGCCATCTTCGATCTGTGCCGCGATCAATCCCGTCTCGAGGCGACGCCGGTCGACAAGTTCGTGGACCTGTTCGTAATCTGAAGGACACCCGATGGCACACACTCTCTTCGACACTCTGAAAGAACTCAAGCTCGCGTCGGGCAAGACCGGCAAGTTCTATTCGCTGCCCACGCTCGAGCGCGCGCTCGGCGCCACGGTGTCGCGCCTGCCGGTGTCGCTCCGCATCGTGCTGGAATCGGTGCTGCGCAATTGCGACGGCAAGAAGGTCACCGAGACGCACGTGCGCCAGCTCGCCGGCTGGAAGCCCAACGCGCCGCGCACCGAGGAAATCCCGTTCGTGCTCGCGAGGATCCTGCTGCAGGACCTCACCGGCATCCCGGCGCTCGCCGACCTCGCCGCGATGAGAAGCGTGGCGCAGCGGCTCGGCAAAGATCCCAAGGTCGTGGAACCGCTCGTTCCCGTGGACCTCGTGGTTGACCACTCGATCCAGATCGACCACTACGGGGTCAAGAACGCGCTCGACCTCAACATGAAGCTCGAGTTCAAGCGCAACCAGGAACGCTATACCTTCATGAAGTGGGCGATGCAGGCCTTCGATACTTTCCGAGTGATTCCGCCGGGCATCGGCATCGTGCACCAGGTGAACCTCGAATACCTGGCGCGCGGCGTGCACAAGAAGGACGGAATCTACTACCCGGATACGCTCGTCGGCACCGACAGCCACACGCCCATGGTCAACGCCATCGGCGTGGTCGGCTGGGGCGTGGGCGGCATCGAAGCCGAGGCCGGGATGCTCGGCCAGCCGACCTATATCCTCACGCCCGACGTGGTCGGCGTGCACCTGAAGGGCCAGCTGCGCGGCGGCGTGACGGCAACGGATCTCGTCCTCACCGTCACCGAGCTCATGCGCAAGACCAATGTCGTCAACAAGTTCGTCGAGTTCTTCGGCGAAGGCACGGCCAGCCTCACCGTGCCCGACCGCGCGACCATCGCCAATATGGCGCCCGACTACGGCGCGACCATGGGCTTCTTCCCGGTCGATGACGCGACCATCATTTACTTCGAAGGCACGGGCCGCACCCCCGAGGAAATCGACGCGCTCAAGTCGTACTTCACGGCCCAGGGCATGTACGGCACCATCAAGAAGGGCTCGATCGACTACAGCCAGGTGGTCGAGCTCGACCTCGTCGGCGTGACGCCTTCGCTCGCCGGCCCCAAGCGCCCGCAGGACCGCATCGAGCTCGGCAAGGTGAAGGCGAAATTCACCGAGCTCTTCTCCAAGTCCGCCGCCGAGAACGGCTTCTCGAAGAAACCCGAGGACCTGAAAAAGCGCGTCAAGACCCGCGACGGCATCGAACTCGGTGCGGGCGACGTCATGATCGCCGCGATCACCTCCTGCACCAACACGTCGAATCCCGGCGTGCTGCTCGCCGCGGGCTTGCTCGCCAGGAAGGCGGTCGAGCGCGGCCTCACCGTCAAGCCGCACGTCAAGACTTCGCTTGCGCCGGGCTCCCGCGTCGTGACCGAATACCTGAAAAGGGCGGGGCTGACACCCTACCTCGAAAAGCTCGGCTTCAACCTCGCCGCTTACGGCTGCACCACCTGCATCGGCAACTCCGGGCCGCTCAGGCCGACCTTCGAGGAAACGATCGCCCAGAACGATCTGGTGTGCGCCGCGGTGCTCTCGGGAAACCGCAATTTCGAGGCGCGCATCCACGCGAGCCTGCGCGCGAACTTCCTCGCCTCGCCGCCGCTCGTGGTCGCCTACGCCCTCGCCGGCACCGTGCTCAAGGACCTCATGACCGAGCCGATCGGCAAGGGGAAGAAAGGCGAGGACGTGTGGATCGGCGACATCTGGCCCTCGGCGCAGGAAATCCAGGACTGCATGAAGTACGCGATGGACCCGAAGACTTTCCGTAGGCTCTACAGCAACCTCGCTGACGCCAACCCGATGTGGAACAGCGTGCCCGCGGCGACCGGGCAGGCGTACACCTGGCCGAAATCGACCTATATCGCCGAGCCGCCCTTCTTCCGCGATTTCTCGATGCAGCCGCGCGCTAGCGGCGCGATCCGCGGCGCGCGCGTGCTCGGGATTTTCGGCGACTCGCTCACCACCGACCACATCAGCCCGGCGGGCTCGATCAAGCCCACCTCGCCCGCCGGAACCTATCTGCTCGAGCACGATGTCGCGGTGTCCGATTTCAACAGCTTCGGTGCGCGCCGCGGCAATCATGAAATCATGATGCGCGGGACTTTTGGCAATGTGCGCATCAAGAACCTGATGTTGCGCGTAAACGCAGACGGCTCACGCCTGGAAGGCGGTGTCACCCTTCACCAGCCCTCCGGCGAGCAGATGCCGATCTACGAGGCTGCGATGAAGTACGTCGCCGACGGCGTTCCCACCGTGGTGTTCGGCGGCGAGGAATACGGCACCGGAAGCTCGCGCGACTGGGCGGCGAAGGGCACCCTGCTGCTCGGCGTGCGCGCCGTGATCGTGAAGAGTTTCGAGCGCATCCACCGCTCGAACCTGGTCGGCATGGGCGTGCTGCCCCTCCAGTTCAAGGGCAGCGACACGGTGGCGTCGCTGGGCATCAAAGGCGACGAAACCATAGACATCCGCGGCGTCGAGGGAGAGTTGAAGCCGCAGCAGGACGCGACGCTGGTGATCCGGAGAACGGACGGCAGCGTCAAGGAAGTCCCGCTGCTCTTGCGCATCGACACGCCGATCGAGGTGGATTACTACGTGCACGGCGGCATCCTGCCGTTCGTGCTGCGCGAGCTTCTCGGGAAAACCGGGCCTGCCCTGACTCGAGCGGCCGCCTAGAAGCCCGGGTGAAACGAGTGATCGAGTATTCCCGGAAAGGAGCGCAACCATGCACCGCACCATGACGACGCGCCGCAAATTCCTGCTGCTGTCAGGGGCCGCGTTTGCCGCCCAGGTACTGCCGCGATCCGCGTTCGCGCAACAGTGGCCGAGCAAGCCGATCCGGGCGATTGTCCCGTTCGGCCCCGGCTCGACCATCGACCTCATCGGACGCATCGTGCTCGACCCGCTCTCGGCGGCGCTCGGCCAGCCCATCGTGGTCGAGAACCGGGGCGGTGCCGGCGGGAGCATCGGTTCAGCCGCGGTCGCCAAGGCGGATCCCGACGGCTACACGCTCCTGATCCACGCTTCGGCGCATTCGGCGGCGCCCGCCGCCTATCCGAACGCACCTTACGATGCCGGCCGCGATCTTGCGGGCGTGGCTGTCTTCGGCAGCGTGCCCAATGTCACGGTGATCTCGCCCGCCAAGGGCATCAAGACCCTCAAGGAGCTGGTCGAAGCCGCCAAGAAAGGCTCGTTGACGTTCGCATCGGCGGGCGTCGGCAGCGCGACGCACTGGGTGGTCGAGCGGCTGCGGCTCGCTGCCGGGTTCAACGCCGTCCACGTGCCGTTCAAGGGCGGCCCGGAAGCCCTCACCCAGGTCGCGAACGGACAAGTCGACTTCATGAGCATCGGCGTTTCATCGGGCATGCCGTTCATACGCTCGGGCCGACTGATTCCACTTGCCGTCAGCACTCTCAAGCGCTCGAGCGCGCTGCCGGACGTGCCGACGACCATCGAGGCCGGCTACCCCAACAGCGACTACACGTTCTGGAACGGCATGCTGGTCCCCGCGAAAACGCCGCGCGACATCGTCAACCGCCTGCACGAGGAAACGATGAAAGTGCTGCGCCAGCCGGGCTTGATCGAGAAATTCAAGCCGCAGGGGATCGAGCCGATGCCGCTCACGCCGGCGGAATTCGACGCGCTGATCGCGAAGGAAATCGAAAGCAACAAGGCCATCGTCAAGGCGGCGGGGCTGAAGTTCAACTAACGCGCACGCTAGTGACGGATCGTCACGACGTAGTCGTGGTGGGCGGCGGGAACGCGGCGCTCTGCGCCGCGCTCGCGGCCAGGGAGAGCGCGAAGCGGGTGCTGGTGCTGGAGCGCGCGCCCGAGGACGAGTCGGGCGGCAATTCGCGCTTCACGGCGGGGCTTCTGCGCATCGTCTACAACGGCGCCTCCGACCTCGCTCAGCTGATCGAGCTGTCGAAGGAGGAACTGGAGCGCACGGATTTCGGTACGTATACAGCCCACCAGTTCCTGGACGACATGGCGCGGGTCACCGAGTACCGCTGCGACCCGGACCTGACCGAGATCCTGGTCAAGGAGAGCTTTCCGACGGCGCTGTGGATGAAGGGAAAGGGCTTGCGCTTCACCGCGGCCTGGGGCCGGCAGGCTTTCAAGATCGAGGGCCGGTTCAAGTTCTGGGGGGGCTTGACGCTCGAGGCGGTCGGCGGCGGGCCGGGACTGGTGGACTCGCTCACCCAGGCCGCGAAGAAGAACGGCGTCGAGATCTGGTACCAGGCGCGCGCGACCGGGCTGATCGCGGACGACAAAGGCGTGCACGGCGTCGTGGTGAAACACAAGGGCAAGACGACCGAAGTCAAGGCCAAGGCGGTCGTCCTCGCCGCCGGCGGCTTCCAGGCGAATGCCGAAATGCGCGCGCGCTATCTCGGCCCGGGCTGGGAGCTCGCGAAAGTGCGCGGCACGCGCTTCAACACCGGCGACGCCATCCGCATGGCGCTCGACATTGGTGCGGCGCCCGTGGGCAACTGGTCGGGCTGCCACGCGGTGGCGTGGGAACGGAACGCGCCCGAGTTCGGCGACCTCGCGGTCGGCGATCAGTTCCAGAAGCATTCGTATCCCTGGGGTATCTACATCAACGCCGAGGGCAAGCGCTTCGTCGACGAGGGCGCGGATTTCCGCAACTACACCTATGCGAAGTACGGCCGCGTGATCCTCAACCAGCCGGGGCAGTTCGCCTGGCAGATCTTCGATGCCAAGGTGAAGGGGCAGCTCCGAGACGAGTACCGCATCAAGCAGGTCACCAAGGTGACGGCGAACACGCTCGAAGAGCTGGTGAAGAAACTCGACGACGTCAACGCCGACATGGCTTTGAAAGAAATCAAGGCCTACAACGCCGCGGTGAAAACCGACATCCCCTTTAACCCCAACATCAAGGACGGCCGCCGCACCGAAGGCCTCGCTATCAACAAGACCAACTGGGCCAACACCATCGACACCCCGCCCTTCGAAGCCTACGCCGTCACCTGCGGCATCACCTTCAGCTTCGGCGGCCTGCGCATCAACACCGACGCGCAAGTCATCTCCACCGACGGCGAGCCGATTCCCGGCCTATACGCGGCGGGCGAGCTGGTCGGCGGGATCTTCTACTTCAACTACCCCGGCGGCACCGGGCTGACCAACGGCGCGGTGTTCGGAAAGATTGCGGGGGCGAGCGCGGCCAGAAGTCGTCCATGAAACTCACCAGCTTCGACGCCATCGTCACGGCGCTCGACCGTGCCGGGGTGCGCTATCTTGTCGCAGGCGGTCTCGCCGTGAACGCGCATGGGTATTTGCGCTTCACGAAGGACGTCGATCTTGTCGTGCAACTCGTCCCCGACAACGCCAAGGCCGCGTTCGCGGCGCTGGCGGCAATCGGGTACCGCCCCGTGGTCCCGGTCACGGCGGAGCAGTTTGCGGACGCAAAGCTGCGTAACACCTGGATCTCCGAAAAGGGCATGCAGGTACTCCAGTTCTGGAGCGACTCGCACCGCGAAACGCCGGTCGATATGTTCGTGCACGAGCCGTTCCCGTTCGACAAGGAGCACGCGCGCGCCCTGGTCAAACCGCTCGGCGCCGTCCTGGTTCGCTTTGTCTCCATCCCCACCCTCATCGAAATGAAAACCGCCGTCGGGCGCGCGCAGGATATGATAGACGTCGAGCACCTCAAGATCAGGCTGGAAGACCATGGCGGAAAATGAGCTGCACGATGCGGCGATCGATTGGAGCCTGACGACCTGGCAAGGCGCGCGCCGCGAGCAACTGCGGCGCTGGTCAGAGCTGCCGCTGGAGCGGATCGTGTCGGCGTTGGAGGAAATGGAAGAGTTGGCGAACCGGCTCAATCCGGCGCACGGTAAGTCGCCGCTCGGCGGACGCGGCGACCGGTAGACAGTCGAACGGGGTGGCGGAAAGACAGCCTTACCGAGAGGCGGCAATGATCACAAGAAAGAGAACCAAATACGTCCACGAGGGCAGGTACGTTGCCGAAGTGAACGTAGAGCTTCTCGAGGGCGACACCGGATGGTCGCCTTACTTGACTGTCGAAGACGCGTGTCGCCTTGATGACGTGCGCGACGCCCTGCGCCGCGGCGACATCTCGACCGCTTCGGCCCTTGCGCGAGTGTTCTGGCTGGAACCCGTCGCTCAAACTGACGCATAACGGCGCGACAGACTTCAACACCGGCGACGCCATCCGCATGGCGCTCGACATCGGCGCGGCGCCGGTCGGCAACCGGTCGGGTTGCCACGCGGTAGCGTGGGAGCGGAACGCGCCCGAGTTTGGCGACCTCGCGGTCGGCGACCAGTTTCAGAAACATTCGTATCCCTGGGGGATCTATATCAATGCCGAGGGAGAGCGCTTCGTCGACGAAGGCGCGGACTTCCAGAACTACACCTATGCGAAGTACGGCCGCGTCATCCTCAACCAGCCGGGGCAGTTCGCGTGGCAGATCTTCGATGCCAAAGTGAAGGGGCAACTGCGCGACGAGTACCGCATCAAGCAAGTCACCAAGGTCACGGCGAACACCCTGGAAGAGCTGGTGAAGAAGCTCGACGACGTCAACGCCGAAGTGGCTTTGAAGGAAATCAAGGCCTACAACGCCGCGGTGAAAACCGACATCCCCTTCAACCCAACATCAAGGACGGCCGCCGCACCGAAGGCCTGGCCATCAACAAATCCAACTGGGCCAACACCCTCGACACCCCGCCCTTCGAGGCCTACGCCGTCACCTGCGGCATCACTTTCTCTTTCGGAGCTGGTCGGCGGGATCTTCTACTTCAACTACCCGGGCGGCACCGGGCTCACCAACGGGGCTGTGTTCGGGAAGATCGCGGGGGCCAGCGCGGCGAAGCAGGCAGCCAAGCATTAGTCACCGCCTCCTCATCTGCGTCCAGTTGATTACGTCGCGAAGCCGCTCGAACTTCAAATTTAGCTGAGACGCTAACCACGCATGCCGTTGATTGAAACTGCCGGCGAAGTTTGCGGAGGGAACGAATCCCAACCTGTCGAAATGTAATTGGTCCGCTCTCGTGAAAAACGCTCTGTTCTCGAGTTTTTGACTGACGCGCTCACACCATGCTCTATAGTCCAGCTCCCATTGGGCAACCTCAGCTTCCGTTGCCACGGGCCTGTTGAGTAGATGGTGTATTGCCCATGAGAGATCTTCGGCTAGAGCATCAATCGCCTGCTGGCGCAATGACCAAACATTGAAGTGCAGCGACACTCCGATAAGAACGAGACCCAGTAGAACAAGGGTGAGCTTAAACCACGGATAGGTTACCCACGGCGGCAGGTGAGCAAGGAGTTCGGCCACCGCCTGTCCAGGTGTCGCGCCATACGCCAGGATAAAAATGCCAACTGCTAGGCCGGCACCGGCTGCGCGCGTTATGGATCCACCGATCCACATCCAGAGCCACTTGATCTTCACTCGATCCTCAAGGCATTAGTAGCGCTTTCTGAGCTGCCCAACGGTTGAGCTGGGCACCGTGAGCGTTTGCGGCTTGGACTTGGCACTTTATCCCCCACGCGTGCGCTCCAGCGATTTGTTAGGGACCATTGCGGTGACCCAAGCGGGCGGCCCATTCTGAGACCTCACGTTCAAACATGACGATGACCCTCGTCCGAGGCTGCGCTTCGGCATAGACCCACCTATAGACTCGGTCTCGAAGGATCTGCTCTAACTCCTCGTCCGTCTTCGAGGCATTGCCAACAGTCTGCTTCCTTAGAAGCTCGAGACTCTTGGTGCCAATGACGACAACGCCTAGGAGGGCCCCAATATTGCTCAGGTTCGAGACGCTACCCTTGACGTGCTTGGCATTCAGCCCAGTTTGGATCTCTACTTCGAAGGCAGCCACTGGGAGAACCGGTGCGTAGCGCATGCGCGGTTTTTTCTCGCCAACGGGCAGTCGCTTGTCAAACCACACAACGTCTACCCACGCAGATTCTGACGCCTCAACCTCGGTCAAAACATCAAAGTCGAGAGCCTTCCCGAGCTCTATGAGCACCTGTGCAACCGCGGAGTTCTTGGCCATGGCGCCTAACGCTGCCTTTAGCCGCGCCCTTCAGCGCGTCGGCTGCAAGGCGGGGTTGGGCAGCAACAACAGCGCATACGAGCGGCCTCAATCAATTGAGTAATCACGTAGTTGCTTTCTTGCCCTCGGGTTACGCTTCAGAATCAAGGCCAAGATGTGCGGCCAGTCGGCCGTGATGTCGCTCTTGCCTTGGAACTGCTTCCGCATGACGCTAAGACCGCGCGTTGTCGGGTCTTTCTTGAGGTGTTCGAACTTCAAGGGTTTGTCCAGTCGCACAAGACATCGCAATGTCGTCTGTAGTCCCCATTCCTTGTGCTCGTAGAATGGGCCGCGCACAGTCCAGAGGTCACGAATCTCGGACGCAGGCTTTTTCCGATACATTACGATGAGATCGCCTGCTTGGGCGTTCTTGGGGACGGACCAGTCCAGGGTTGCCCACCCGTCTACCACGTGCCCACGTACACTTTCATCGCAGCCAACAGCAAACACCCGTGGTAGTGCGCCGACATACCGCTTTAGATCAAGGATTTCGAGGTGGCGAAACTTACGCGGCCGGTAAGCCCAGTCGTTGTCCCAACACACGATGAGGTCTGCTCCGCGCGGCGGATGGTTCTTGTAGCTACTAGCTCGATATTCAAACTCGATCCTACAAGTTTTCCCGCTACGCCGTGCAATGCAATCCGGGAAGGCCGTTTGCACACATTCCACATCGAATCCCAATCGAGGCGCTAGCCGTCCGAACAAGAAGACCACGCCCTGCTCGTTAGTCGGCGCATATGACATACCGTCCGTCTTGATGTGGCGACCGACCTTTATATCTTTGATCCCCACCGATCTCCCCCCTGACCTCCAGTTCTTGCTGCCCAACGTTTGAATTCACCAGCGCTGCGCGCCTTTATCGCGCAGCGCTGGTGGAATGATTAGTCACGTGTTTTTTTTGCAGATACGCACCTAGGTTCCTCCGACAAACTTCTTAGCGCAATGAAGCTTCCGGATTCTTTCATCAATTTCCTCCCTATCGCTTGGGAGATCCATGAACTCAGCGGCATCTGCTATAGATACAAAACCAACTGAATTGTGGAGGTGAAACTCAAGAAGCGTCTCGACGTAGCTTTTTAACTGGTACATCAAGGACTCAATTTGCATCGACTGAGACCCTGCATGGACAAATTTGTTTCGATAGTTCATCAGGTGTGAAAGCATCTGCATTACGTAATCTCTATCCGCAAACATGAATGCGGCTCGGCGTATGGTGACTTTGTACGAATCAGACTGCGTTGCCGTAAGAAACTCAAGTACTCCCCATAGGCGCAGGAAGGTGTCGTTCCAGTCCCTTGTATCCAGAGCGCGAACATATCGCAGCGTAGCGGTAACAATATCTGATTGATAATTAGACTTTTTCAGCAGAACACGGAAGTTCTCTGTGTACTTCAGCATGCTCTCAATGCGCTGCGAATCAGAGAAGTTTTGCACGGGCCCCTGATAACTTGGTTCGTACCACCACGAATCGGTAGCTGGCTTTCCATCCTCCTCGTGCAGCGTGTGAATTGGCCCAAGAAGGATTGAGTTGACGGGTGCCCTCTTACCGGAGGAGGTTCTTTGGGATTCACGTCGGTTCTTCGAAAGATTCCAAATCCCCCGAAGGAAATCGAGCTTATCGAGCGCTATTTCTGCAGCTTCTGATGGGGATCGGGCACTAACGCTTACGCATACTGGTGAATAGTTTGTTGGTGGATCACTGGTAATCGAGTGTCTCGCATTCCTAATTGACTCGATTCGATGGTTTTGTGTTTTCCTATTCAAGCGCGCGTTGACCATGATCGCAACGCCAGCGAGAGTGAAGCGGGGAATGGCAACCTGACGGGCAATTGATATATCAGTGAGAAGCTTGTATTTGTGCCGAGGTTTCCGCAGATATTTGGCTTCAAGTGTCCATGCATGGCGAAGGATAGAGTCGGCTGTAATGACGCCCTTGGCACCGGCTGCGAAGATGGCTAGATTTAGAATTCTGCGCTGTTCTAGTTCCGGCACCGCAGTGTTGAGCTCGAGCATGCTGCTGAGGATTAGAACATGCTCTCTGTGGTCGAACCCAGAAAACGAGACGGCCCCATTCGCGGAGACCGTCTTCGTCTTCTCGATGCGTTTCGCAACGAGTCCGGGGTCGTAGCCCCTACGCCAAGCGGGCATCGCTTACCTGCAGCCCACAACGTGGAGGTGTGGCGCGCGCCACGCACGTGGCCTGAGCACTCGCACGAGCGCTCGCTCGCGGTGCGTCCCGCACCACCCCCAAGTTAGCTGGCTGCGCCTCGGATCCATGCCGTCAGAACTGTAGGGCGTTTATAAGTGCCTTCAAACCCGTGCGCCCCTTGTACTTATTCGCATCCTTGACGCGCATCCAATAGTACGGCCATGTCTCGTTGTTCGCACGGCACTCCTTCATACACCGTACGACGATACGTGACGGCACAAAGAACACTTCCGGTGGCTTTTCTCCGGTGGGCCAGCCGTTGAGATACACGTACGCGTACCACAGGTACTTGTCGTCCCGTTCGATCGCCGCGTACGATGTAGCCCACAAGTAGATTTCCCCTTCGTCTTTGGTCTTTCTCGTGGCTTGAGTCCCAGTCTTCACCTGCACGCGGAGGGCGTACCCGCCTTTCTCCTTTGAAACGAAGAGGTCGGAGCCCGGTATCCCGGCGCGAGGCATAGCCACGATCAGTTGAAAACCCTGACAGGTAGGCGGCGACATAGTGCTCACCCGATGCGCCAACGAGTGTGGTTGTGGATCGCTTCATTGAGCCAGCTAACGTCCGTTTTCAAACGCCCGGTTAGGCCATTTTTCTCTCGGGGTGTTCAGACGATAAGGCGCGAATAGTAGTAGTCCTCACGAAGCCGCAGCAAAGTTGATTGAGGTTCCATTTCTCGAGTCGCATCCTGCGGGATAAGAAGTTTTGTGGGTTGAGTCGCCAACTTTCGAAAATAGTAATGGTAAATGACGATCAATAGCGCACCAAGTGCGTTTAGCGCATTCTTCAGGGTTGCTTCATCGAAATGCGTATCGCGCTCGTGCTTCACGTTGTTATAGCTCCGCCACCATGCGGGATTCTGTTGTCCACCCCAGTTTGACCACGGCCTGAATGATAGGCCGTAGCGGGGAACGAAAACCTCAGTGTGAGGAAGATCTGGGATTGCGGGCAACAAGATTGCCTTGTAATCGTTAATGTTGCCCGACGATCCCGCAGGAGCAATTTGCTCGCACAAGAGCTTTGCAACAACGTCGACTTCGGACGCGGCTGCAAATAGCAGATGAGCGAGCTCTATTGAGAAGACAGAAAAATTCGGCTCGCAGAATTCAATGTACCTTGAAGTCGACTCCATGTCTCTTTCGAGCGCGAGGAAGTAATTCCAGTGGACCTTAGCAGGTATCGCGGTAATGCTCACGATGATTGCTTCCGAGCGGCCTAACGTCCCGGTTCAGCGGCGGCGCGCTGCCGTGCGCAGCGCAAATGCGAGCGCATAATGAAATGGCGCGCTCGCGTTGCGCACGCGATGCCGTATCACCGTCCGCGGCAACCAGTAGTTAGGCACTTGCGATGCGCTCCTTCGGGTCAGCCAAGAACGCGTCCGACGTCAAATATTGGGCAGCTTCACGCTGATATTCACGCACCACCAGAACGATAGCCTTCAGCGTCTCAAACTCCGGCCAGATTCTTTTGTGCTGTTCGTCAAGATCAGCTCCGAGTGCCTCGCAGCTTTCCAACGAATTCGGATCGAAGGACGCAAGCCACTTGTGGACCAGTTTGTTGCGCTCCTTAACCACAGAGCGCAAGGCTCTCTTCCGTTCAGCGGCCAGCGCGGGATCGGCCTCAATCCGCAGAGAGAACGTGACTGAGACGGCCGTTGGATCATCCGGTCGAACGACATCTTGTTTGGCCGAATACGCCGATCGAATGAAAGCGTCTGCTAACTGTCCCATCGGCTGCTTGGACGTGGCCTTCTTCGCTCTCGCTACGAGTTTCGAGATGTCGCTAAACGCCCCACTCATTGCCTGTTGCGTATTAAGGAACTTGAGCATGGCCTCCATCTTCTGGAAGTTAACCACATTGCGACCAATCTTGCGGAGCACCTCGTTGCGCACGTCAGCCAGTACGATGTCGGTTGTCATAGTGCCTAACGTCATGTTCAGCGGCGCGCTTTAGCGCGTCCGCTGGAACTAAAGTTAGAAAGCATTAGTCGCGACCACGGAGCTTGCTTACGACTCTCAGTATTCCACCCGACCCCAAAATAAACCAAATGCTAACGAGCAATCCAATAGACGAGCCGACGATGGCGCCATAAATATCTGCTGGTACTTCTGAAAGTTTGCGCCATGACGCTGTTGGAACCTCATGCGCCCACATAAGCCGAGATATATGGAAGCCAAGGTCGCTCACAGTGCTGAATAGAAGAAAGAACCCCAAAATTGTCAAAGCAATGCGCTCTAATTGAGGCAAATAGGTTGGCAGACCGGAGAGTTTCTCGCCGCGGATTAATTTATTCGTGAGCGTCCCCGGAAAGCAAAGCATGAGTAACCCAACGCTAAGTGGAAAAATTAGAGGCAATACAGTTCTGCGAAGTATTGTGAACCAACCATCAAAAGCCATTATGGCGTCTGTGGTGTATGACGGGACCAAAGACAATATATGCACAACAATTAATGCGCCGAAGACTTTGACGATCAGGGTTGTAAGGTCTTTGTAATCCACGGTCTCAATGCTTTCTAACGCAATATATACGGACCTTGCAAGATTACCCCCTTGCCATTCCGGCAGACACACTTTCCAAAGCGGCCGCGATCCCACGCCTAGTCCGCGAGGAACACCATTTCTCCGTTGCCTTTCACCTTTCCGATGGCAGGCGTCTGTATGAGCTGGAACTTCTCGGCCACGTACTTGGAGACCTTATCGTGCACGAACACGGACAGCTCGCTGAGCGTAATCGCGCCGTCCTTGGTGTAGTCGGCCTCCTTGCCCAACCCCTCAACCAGGAACTTCGTGAACACCGACATCTGCGCAGACGCGTCGGCAACTGCGTCTTGCTCGACGAGACCCGCGGTCATCATGTGAGCGCTCGGATACCGGTCGAGCGTCGCGACTCCGACGTCGTCCGCGCTCTTGCTCATCACGCCCAGCCCCGACTGGCACGCGTCGAGTATCACCAGCAGGTGCTGCACGTTGCGGATCGACATCATCGGGTCGATCCACTCGCTCTTCAGCTGCTCCAGGCTAATGCAGGTCCGCGCCTTGTCTGACGATATGCAATCGGTACCGGCGAGATAGGCACGAGGGCCATCCGAAGCGCCATGGCCCGAGAAGTAGACAATGACCCGGTCGTTCGGGCCCGAGGTCTTCCGGAGCGCAGAGAGCTCCTCCTCGATATTCGCCTTAGTCGTCGGCTTGACCTTTACGATCGCGGCAGGTTTTCCGGCAGACCCTGCCTTGAGGGATTCTGCGAGCGTCGAATCCGAGGTCAGCACGGTGATCTCAAACCCCTTGCGTTGAAGCACAGCAGCAAGGACAGTCAGGTCATTCCGCACGAACGGCAGCGGTTTGAAGTGCGCGGAATCGTCGTAGGTCTGAATGCCGACGAGCAGTGCGCGGCTGCGTTGCTTGGCAAGTGACTCCCGGAACGACAGGTCGATCCGCGCGGGCGCTGGCTTGAAGGCGTCACTTTTTGCGACCTCGAAGATTAGCTTCCTGACCGTGAAGCTCACGGTCAGCACCTCCGTCGTCTCCTCGCGGCCGTCCAGGGTGTACCTTCCGCGCAGCTCGAACGTGTACATCCCGGGAGGCAGGTTGGTATAGGCGACTTGGCGGGCGCCGGAGTACGGGCTCCACCCCTCCACCGGCTCGAGGCGGTACGAGAACTGGACGTTTCGTGCGGCGGGCGACGACTCCGGCCCCAACTGCCACTTGAACGTCGGGGGTTTCCCGGCATCGATCGCCGCCAGCGCCTGCGCCCGTTCGACGGGATAAATGGTGATGGCGGGCGGCCGAGGCGCCTTCCCGGTCGAGAACTCGGCGAGCTTTGCAGTGCCAACATAGTTCATCGGGTCCTTGTAGAACTGATCGACCTGCGCCTCCTCCTGCGCGTTGAGAAAACCCCCGAACTGGGCGCTCGCGAGCGGCGCGAACGCGAAGAAGGGCACCTCGTGACAGTGGAGCTCGTATCGCGCCTGACTGTCGGGAAGTGCGAAGCGCGGCTTCACCTCGAAATGCTCCTTCGGGACCGGCGCGACGAACCGACCCACACGAGTCCGGCCGCCATTCTTCTCTAGCCGGTACAGAACAAACACCGCATACTGGAACGGCTTTCCCGAGTACGCGAAGTGCCGCCCGTGCGCATAGAGCTCGATCGCGACCCTGGGCTCGAAGGCGCGTTTCGACTCGATCCCGTCGAAACGAAGTGTCTTCAGGTCGATCTGGATTCCGCCCGCGTGGGCGGAAAAAGTCACGAGTCCGAGCAGGAATCCAGAGATCGCGCGCAGCAGCGCGTTCGTCGATATGGACCGAAATTGCCTCATGTCGGCCCGCTCACCTCAGAGGCCCGTTCGGCTCCCGACGGCGCTCATCACTGCCCGCCTGCCTTGAACTTCCAGTAGAGCCCCTTCGCGTCCCGGACGAGGGAGCTCCGCTGGTCGGGGCGGAGACCGCGAACGAGCAGGTCCCGCAGATCGGCGAGGACTTCTGCGCTGTCGCCGATGTACGAATGCCCGAGGCCGGCCTGGTAGTAGAGCTCGGTTCGAACGCCGGATGAGTCGATCGTCTCAATTCCCGGCTGGATGATGGGGCCCCCGTCCGTATCGCCGGCTCTTCGATAACCATTGAAGTCCTTCGAGATCGCGAGCGCCTTGTCCTTCGACGAGGCGTACAGGGTGATTTTCGAGGGGGTCGACGCCAGCGCCGGGGCGATACGAGTCTGGAACACCTCGGCATCGATGTCCGGCGCGGCGAGGATAATCTCTTTGAAGACCGCGAAGCGCGCGCGCGGAATTGTCTTCCGCAGCTCGAGGAATGCGCTCGTCAGCGCGCGATTGCCCATACTGTGTGCGATCAGGTAGACCGAGTCGAACGACCCGTTCAGCGCGAGGTCCCGCATGAACGCCTGGAGGTAGATTTGCGCGCGGTCGACGTTAGTCTCATCGCGAGGGTATTCCAAGAGCGCGGCCTTGGACGGCCAGCTGTAGAAGAGCGCCACGCCGTCGAACTCCGCGTCGTGCGTGATCTGGGCGGTTCGCCGCGCAGCGTCCTCGAAGGTGTTGTTGTAGCCGTGCACGAACACGAGCGCCTTCCGGCCTCCTGTCTCCGAAGCCCGGCGAAGCGTATCGAGGAACTGGTCACGTGCAAGTGAGGTGACCCGGTCGAGAACCACGTGGCGCTCGGGGTCTTCCATCATGCGGTAGAGCCTCGAAGGTAGCCAGCTGGGCGGCGCCTCGAGCTCCCCTTTCCGGTGACGCGCTGGGATCGTCACCACGCACTCCCCGTAAGTGATCCCGGGCCCACGGTCGTTCGCGAACCGCTCCGCCGGTCGCGTACTTGCGGTATCGAGCCGGTCGGTCCCGAAGTACACCTTGACCACATCGAAGGGCGCCTGTTTGTCGGTCTCGGCTTTGGTGATTGGCGGCTGCGGAGCAGGCGGCGGTGGAGGCGGGACGGGATCGACTTTGGGCGCGGCGGCTGCGACGGGTGGAGGCGGAGCCATCGCACATCCCCCGGCGACAACGGCGATCCATGCGAAAACGAGCCCGCGGCACAGAACTCGAGTTGTAAAGCCGTACGTGCGATTCCCGACTGCTCTCATTCTCGACCTCTCCCGCCGATCACACCAAGACGACCCAGCGCTTCGGCCTGATAGAGCATGACAAGCAAGACCACCATCGCCACCCGATCGAAACCGAGGGAGATTGAAGACACTACGCGCGCATAACGCTGCTGTCAACGCGTCATTTTTGACAGTGGGTTAACCCCTACATCCGTTGTAGGGGAATACCTGACATTGCGCCAGGCGCTACAAGATATGAAAAAGCAGAATTGCCGTTCGAGACGGCTACTCTCTTTGAATTCGAAAGAGTCACGCGTGGCGGAATCTTCTCAAGTGTCACGCGCCATCCGTATCGCCCGGCACACCCGATCGCTCGTCGCGGGCATATCGAACTCTTTCGCGCCGAGCGGCGCCAAGGCATCCATGATGGCGTTCATGACCGCCAGTATTGCGCCGACGGTACCCGCGTCCCCTGCTCCCTTCACGCCCAAAGGATTCAATTTCGTCGGCACGGGGTTGCTCCCGACTTCCATCGAGCACACGTCATCCGCGCGCGGCATGCAGTAGTCCATGAACGATCCGGTCAGCAGTTGCCCCGACTTCTCCGGCAGCAGCGTTCGGTAGCGAGTTTGATTTTCGTATCGCTTCCGCCCTACACTGCCAATTCGCAGGAAAAGTGAGGGAGGACAACATGCGAACCCGGTTGCTTGCTTCGATCCTGTCGGCCGTTGTTCTGTCCATCGCCTTCGTCGGGCTGGCGGCGGCGCAGGGCTATCCCGTCAAACCCATACGCGTCATCGTGCCGGTCGCGGCCGGCAGCGGGCTGGATGTGGTCGCGCGATTCGCGACCGAAAAGATGTCGCAGAACATGGGCACCACCCTATACATCGAGAACATGCCGGGCGCCAACAGCAACATCGGCGCGGCCGCCGCCGCCCGGGCCGCGCCCGACGGCTATACGCTCCTGATAGCGACGGAAGCCCTGCCCTTGTCGAAGCTGACCTACAGCAAGCTGACTTACGACCTCATGCGCGACCTCGAGCTGTTCGGTACGCTTGCGAAGGGGGTCTTCATCCTCTCCGTGCACCCGTCGCTGCCGGCGCAAACCGTGGAAGAGTTCGTGCAGCTCGTGCGCTCCAAGCCGGGCAGCATCGCGTACGGGAGTTCCGGCTCGGGCAGTCCGCATCACGTCGTCATGGAAATGTTCGCGCAGGCAAACGGCCTGAACATGCTGCACGTCCCGTACAAGGGCTCCGGCGATACCGTCACGGCGCTGCTCGGCGGAACGCTGCAGGCCGCGATG
>Ga0137451_1000003_pt1 | contig 104818 bp, 107 predicted proteins | sample EasRivERMGT500_2_FD_102336 | JGI IMG/M metagenome (GOLD analysis project Ga0137451, IMG submission 102336) | Soil microbial communities from meander-bound floodplain in the East River, Colorado, USA - East River MetaG ERMGT500_2 | ecosystem: Environmental > Terrestrial > Soil > Floodplain ... | reverse complement strand
GGCCTGATCACGATCCACCACTACAACGCCGACCTGGACAATCCGCAGAACAAGCGCTTCGTCGAAACCTGGAAGAAGGACTACGGCCCGACCTCGACGCCGGATTTCATGGGCGTGCAGGGCTACGACGGCATGGCGGCGATCGCCCACGCCGTGGTGACGCTCAAGGGCCGGCTCGATCCCGAGAAGACCCTCGACGCGCTCAAGGGCTGGAAGTTCAACAGCCCGCGCGGTCCGATCATGATCGACCCGGCGACGCGCGACATCGTGATGAACGAGTACCTGAGCGAGGTCGTCAAGAGCGGCGGGCGGTTGGTGCAGAAGAACATCGGCACCATCAACGCCGTGAAGGACATGTGCAAGGAATTGAAGGAAGGGCGTTGCAAGTAGCGCTCGCGCCGCACTCCAAGCAGTCGACCCACACGCCGCCCGCGGCATCCTGACGGGCGGCGGTTTTTTTTATGGATCCGGTCAGCATCCTCCTCGGCGGATTGGCCTCCGGCATGGTGTTGTTCATCGTCTCGGTCGGCCTGTCGGTCACCATGGGGCTGATGGGCTTCGTCAACCTTGCGCACGGCGGCTTCGCCATGCTGGGCGGCTACGCCATCGTGCTCGTGATGCGCCACTGGGGCCTGGGCTTTCTGCCGGCGCTCGCGCTCGCCTTCGTCGCGGTGGCGGCGTTCTCGGTGGTGCTGGAGCGGCTGCTGTACGCGCGCCTCTATCGCGCAAGCGAGCTCGACCAGGTGCTGTTCACCATCGGCCTGGTGTTCGTCATGACCGCGACGGTGACTTTGAGCATCGGCCCCGAGACCCAGGTGGTGCAGTTGCCCGATTGGCTGCGCGGCCAGACCGACCTCGGCTTCATCAAATACCGCACCTACAGCCTGGCGCTGATCGCGGCCGGCACGGCGCTGGTGATCGCGCTCTGGCTCGGTTTCGAGCGCACCCGCTTCGGCGCGCGCATCCGCGCCGCGGTGGACAACCGGCGCATGGCTCAATCGCTCGGCGTGGACGTCGGCCGCCTGTTCGCCGTGACCTTTGCCATCGGCAGCGGCCTCGCGGCTGTGGGCGGTGGATTGGGCGCCGAGATTCTCGGCCTCGACCCGAATTACCCGCTGCGCTATCTGGTGTACTTCCTGATCGTGGTTTCGGTGGGCGGCCTCGGGCGTGTGGCCGGCGTGTTCTATGCGGCGCTGCTCATCGGCGTGCTCGATTTCGTGCTCAAGATCTACTTTCCCAAGGGCGGCACCCTCTTCATCTACGTCCTGGCGCTGCTGCTGTTGCTGTGGCGCCCGCAAGGCTTGTTCGGAAAGCGCGGAGCATGACCGCCGCCCGCCAACTCGCCGAACGCCATCGCTTCAGATGGTGGGAGCTGCTGCCGTGGATCGCCGGCATCGCGGTGTTCTTCGCTTTTCCCAACTACCTCTCCTTCGGCACCCAGGTGCTGATCACGATCCTGTTCGCGCTGTCGCTGGACCTGGTGCTCGGCTATGCCGGCATCGTCACGCTCGGCCACGCGGCGTTCTTCGGCGTGGGCGCCTATACCGTGGGGATGATGGCGATGCACTGGGGCTGGAACGAGCCGCTCTCGGGCCTCGTCGCCGCGGCGCTGGTGGCCGGCGCGATCGGGCTGGCCAGCGGCTGGGTGCTGCTGCGCACCCAGGGCCTGACGCTGCTCATGCTGACCTTGTGCACCATGACGCTGCTTGAGCAGGCGGCGAACATGGGCGCCGCCTGGACCGGCGGCTTCGACGGCATGCCGGGGCTGTCGTTCGGCAAGATTCTCGGCCTGTTCGGTTTTGACGCGCTGTATTTTCGTTCCCAGTACCTGTACGTGCTGGCGGTACTGTTCTTCTGTTTCGTAATTGTGCGCATGCTGGTCTATTCGTCCTTCGGCCAGAGCCTGACCGGAATCCGGGAGAATCTCCTGCGCATGCATGCCGTCGGCGCCCCCGTGAGAGCGCGACAGGTGCTCGCCTACACGGTCTCGGCGGCGCTCGCCGGCGTGGCCGGGGCGCTGTTCACGCAGGCGAACGGCTACGTGAATCTCGCGGTGCTTGGCCTGGAGCGCGCCGCGGGCGTGCTGATCGTGCTGATCCTCGGCGGCTACGGCCGCCTGTATGGCGCCTTCGTGGGCGCGATCGCCTACATGGTCCTGGAGCACCTGCTCGCCAAGGCCTATCCCACTGCCTGGCAGCTGGGCATCGGGCTCACGCTTATGGCGGTGGCGCTCTATGCGCGCAACGGCATCCTCGGACTGGGCGACGCGTTGCGGCGCCGGTTAGGCGCCGGCGGCACACGGTGAGTGCGCCGATGACGTCGGCGATGCTGGAGACCCGGGGGCTGTGCAAGAACTTCGGCGCGCTCGAAGTGTCGCGCGAAGTGAATTTCCGCCTGGAGCGCGGCGCACGCCATGCGCTGATCGGCCCCAATGGCGCCGGCAAGACCACGTTCATTAACCTGCTCACCGGGGTGCTGTTGCCGTCGCGCGGCAGCGTGGTGCTCGAGGGCGAAGATGTGACCGCGCTGGCGCAGGCCAAACGCGTCAAGAGAGGCATCGCGCGAACCTTCCAGATCAACCAGCTGTTCCGTGGTCTCACGGTGCTGGAGAACGTGTGCATCGCGGTCGCCGAGCGGCTCGGCGTGGGCGGCACCATGCTGCGCCCTGCGGGCAGGCGCGCCGACGTCATCGAACAAGCATCGCGCCTGATCGAAATGCTGAAGCTGGGCGGGGATGCCGGACGCCGCATCGTCGAGCTGCCCTACGGGCGGCAGCGCCTGGTGGAGATCGCGATCGCACTCGGCCTGAATCCGCGCGTGCTGCTGCTGGATGAGCCCGCGGCGGGGATACCGAGCGCCGAGAGCCACATCCTGCTGGACGCGATCGCGACTTTGCCCAAGGAGATCGCGGTGCTCATCATCGAGCACGACATGGACCTGGTCTTTCGCTTCGCCGAGCGCATCACGGTGCTGGTGAGCGGGGCGATCTTAGCCGAGGGCACGCCGGCGGAGATCGCCGCGAACCGCGAGGTGCGCGCGGTGTATCTGGGGAGCGCGCTCGATGCCTGAGGCGCTGGTTTTAAAAGGCGTCACCGCCGGCTACGGCGAGGCGCACGTGCTGGAGGGCATAGACCTCGCGCTCGCCCAAGGAGAAAGTCTGTCCATCATCGGCCGCAACGGCGTGGGCAAGTCCACGCTGCTGGAAACCATCATGGGCCATACCACGCTGCATGCCGGCGAAATCCGCCTTCGCGGACGCAGGATGGATGCGGCGCCTCCGCATCTGCGAGCGATCTCAGGCCTGGGTTATGTGCCGCAGGAACGGGAGATCTTCCCCTCGCTTTCGGTGCGCGAAAACATGGAACTTTGTGCGCGCCCCGGACCGTGGACCGCCGAGCGCGTGTTCGAGCTGTTCCCCAACCTCAAGACGCGCCTCGGCATCGCCGGCACCCAACTCTCGGGCGGTGAGCAGCAGATGCTGGCAATCGCGCGCGCCTTGCTCACCAATCCCGGTGTCGTGCTGATGGACGAGCCCACCGAAGGTCTTGCGCCGATGATCGTGCAGGCGCTGACGCAGGTGATGGTCAGGCTGCGCAGCGAGGGTAATCTGTGCATCGTGCTGGTCGAGCAGAACAGCCGAGTGGCGCTGGAGTTTTCCGCGCGCACCGTGGTGATGGACCGCGGCCGGATCGTGTTCGACGGCGAATCCGAGCGCCTGCGCAAGGACCCGGAATTCCTCGCCAGCCTGATCGCGGCGCAGTAATCGCGCAGGCCGGCGGCTCGCTAGTGGTTCGCGCCGAGTTCCGAGGATCGCGCGGCGGCGGAGCTCACTCGAAGCTCGCGACGCAGTCGATCTCGACGTTGACGCCCTTCCTGTGGGGCGTGGCGCCCACGCAGGTGCGCGTGACCTTCTCGCCCTGAAGGAATTCGCGGAAGGTCTCGTTGAACGCCGGAAAGTCTTCGGTGTTCCGCAGCACGACGCGCATGTTGACGACGTGAGAGAAATCCAGCCCCGCGGCGGCGAGGACGCTCTTGAGGTTCGTCAGGGTCTGCTCCGTCTGCTCGCGGATGTCTGAGCTCACGACCTCGCGCGTCTTCGGATCGAGCGGCCCCTGGCCCGAGACGAAGAGCAGGTTACCGGCCCGGATCGCCTGAGCGAGCGGCGAGGGTGTGCTCTTGTCGGTAAAGCCGGTCACCGGCGCGTCCGGAGAAGCGATGATGTTCTTGGGCATGTCTATTCGAAAGCGGTCCTGATTTCGGGCGGGATCGAGATCACCTTGAGGCGGTTCGGATCCTCCGGCCTGCGCTGCGTCCAGGCGCGGATTTCGTATCCTTCTACCGCACGAATACCGCGATTCAGCACGACGTGACTCACTTTGAAAGTCTTGTCGTTCCACTCGCTGATTTGAGTTTCGATCACGATCTCATTGCCGAACATGCACGGCGCGAGAAACCGCGCTTTCGCCTCTACGATGGGCAGGCCGGATATGCCGTATTTCTCCATGAGCTCTTCCCATTGCAGCCCCACCGAGTCGAAAAAGAGCCGCGTGCTCTGATCGAACCACTCGAAGTAGTTGGGGTAAAAGACGATTCGCGCGGGATCGGTGTCCCCCCAATGCACAACCACCTTATGTTGGTATGTTTTCATGCTGCGGGCGATTATAACGTCCACTAAAATAGGGGCGCTCGGGCCTAGACGAAGTTGCGTCCCCGCTTCGCTCTGGCATAGAGTTGTACCCGTAACGATTCTAGGAGCTTGGCCATGCCGGATCCGAACAAGACAAAGGTCACCATCCTGACCGGGACCTACCGCATCAAGGGATATATCGAGCTGATGCCCGGCGCCAGGGTGACGGATTTCATGGTCGAGGCGAAGGATTTCATCGCCGTGACCGAAGCCGAGATCTGGGAGCTGGGAGACCGCAAGATCATGAGCGTGCCGTTCATCAACGTGAGCCGCCAGCACGTGCAGATCATCATGCCGCAACATTGATCCAGTCCTTCACGCGCTCCCGTTCGTGACCGAGAAAACGATTGCCCTGCTCCATCCCGGAGAAATGGGCGCCGCGATCGGCGCCTGCCTCGCAAGGCGCGGGCTGAGGGTTGTTTGGGCGTCGGCCGGGCGCAGCGCGGCGACCCGCTCGCGCGCCAAGGCCGCGGATCTGGAGGATGTCGGCTCGCTCGAGCGCGCGCTCGATGCAGCCGAAGTCGTGGTCTCGGTCTGTCCTCCGCACGGTGCGCTCGCGCTGGCGCGCGAAGTCGCAGGCCTTCGGTTTCGAGGCGTCTATGTGGACGCGAATGCGATCTCGCCAGAAACCGCGCGCGGTGTCGGGCGCGCGGTTGAAAGATCGGGCGCGAGCTTCGTCGACGGCGGGATCATCGGTCCGCCGCCGGTGGAAGGCGGACGCACGAGGATGTATCTGGCGGGCGCCTCCGCGAAAGACGTGGCCGCGCTGTTTGCGGGGAGCAATATGGAGGCGATCCCGCTCGACGGTCCCGCGGGAGCGGCTTCGGCGCTCAAGGCCTGTTACGCGGGCTGGACCAAGGGCGCGACGGCGCTCCTGGCCGCGATCCGCACTTTGGCCGAGGTGGAAGGCGTGGAAGCGGCGTTGCTCGCGGAGTGGAAGCTTTCGCAGCCCGAGTTGCGGAAGCGCTCCGAGGCCATCGCCGCGCAGGCGCGCAAGGCCTGGCGCTGGATCGGCGAGATGGAGGAGATCGCTGCGAGCTTCGAGGCGGCGGGGCTCCCCGGCGGGTTTCACCTGGCCGCCGCGGACCTCTACCGCAGGCTCGAAGGATTCAAGGACCGTGCGGCGCCGTCGACGCTGGCCGATGTGATCGAGGCGCTACGCAAGGACGGCGCAGACCTGGCATCTCGGAAAACGCAAGCGGCAACGGCCGTCAAGCGACGCGAGCCTTAAACTTGCGACCCTGATCGTCAAGGACTGGGCGACGATCGACCGCGCCTTCCAGGAAAAGCCGAGCTCCGGGAAGTGCCCGAAGTGCAGGATGGATTTGCTTCCCGGAGGTGCGAGATTCGGCATGCTCCGGCCCCTTGATATGTCGTGTCGGCTGCTCAATCGATACCGCAGTGCACAAATGTTCCGCAACATTTCGTACACATAGTTGCAATTAACTATTCCAAATGCTACAAAATAAACCTAGAAGAAGAAAGAAAGGGTCAAAGCTGCGGGAGGGTGAAGTGTTAGGTTCCAGGTGCTCGCTCGGCGCGCGAAACGCGTGCCGCTTTGGAGAGGAAATCGCGATATGCTTCACGAAGACCCGCCGCTCAAGGAGGATCCGCTCCTCCCGCGCGCCTTGGAGCACACCCCCTCCCGGAACGGCATCGTCGGAGAGAGTCCCGCCGTCCGGGAGGTGCGGGCCCAGATCGCCAAGATCGCCCCCTGTTGCAGCAATGTCCTGATCACGGGAGAGAGCGGCACGGGCAAGGAAATCGTCGCCCAGGCGATCCACGCCGCCAGCACGCGCGCGGCCCAGCGCTTCATCCCGATTAACTGCGGGGCGATCCCGGAGGCCCTCCTCGAGAGCCAGCTCTTTGGCCACGCCAGGGGGGCATTCACCAGCGCCTTCCAGGCGAACCCGGGGCTCTTTCAGACCGCCGACAAAGGCACCCTGTTCCTCGACGAGGTCGGAGAGCTCCCCCTGCTCCTGCAGGTGAAGCTCCTCCGGGTGATCGAAGAGAAGGAGGTCTGGAGGGTGGGCGGAGTCAAGCCCGTGGAGGTGGACGTCCGCATCATCGCCAGCACCAACCGCAACCTTTCCACGGAGGTGGAGTCGGGACGATTCCGGGAGGATCTGTTTTACCGTTTGAACGTCGTTCACCTTACCCTGCCCCCGCTCCGGGACCGGCGCGAGGACATCCCCCTTCTCGTCACGCACTTCATCCCCAAGCTCAACGTGAGGCTCGCGACGAAATATCTCGGTATCGACCCGCAGGCTTTGCGGATCCTGATGAGCCCTCCCTGGAAAGGGAACGTCCGGGAGTTGGAGAACGTCCTCGAGCGGGCGATGATCCTGGGCGAAGGCGCTTTGATCGGTCCTCACCACCTCCCTCGGGAGCTCGTCACCTTGCAGACCGACTCTTTCAAGACCTTTCCCCTGAAAGACGCTCTGCGCCGCTTCGAGCGGGCACACATCCTCGATGTCGTCGCCCGCGCGGGATTTGACAAGAAAGAGGCCGCGCGGCTCCTGGGAATCAGTCCCGCCTCGCTGTACCGAAAGCTCGACAATCGCTCCCCTTAGATTTTCTCGCCCTCTTTCTCACAAATGAGAGGGATTCCATCGGTATTTCTCATTGCTGAGTAGAGTCCCGGGGTATCCCGGCAGATTGTTTTTTGTTTTCAACTCCTTCCCCTACGTTATCTGTTGGCATGCAATCTGCGTAGCAGAGGTCGGTTTCTTTACAACCAGGGTAGGAGATATTGTCATGATTAGAAAACTTGGCCTCGGGGCCTTTCTCTTTGCATTTGTGACTGTGGGGGTGCTCAGTCCTGGGACTGCCCAGGCGACCCACACCAAGTTCACCAGCCCGCTGATAATCCCACCGACTCTCACGGGTTCGTCGATCACGATTGATGCGGTGGACGCAGACGTCCAGGTGCTTTCCGGCACCAAGACGAAGATGTGGACGTTGGGCGGGACCGCCACCCCACCGACGATTCGCAGGCCGACCGGCCAGACCAGCAACCTCACATTCAACTATAACCTGACCGAAATCAAGGGGGCAGGTCCCCAGGGTGTCGGGAGTGGAACTCAAACCGGGATACCGGGGGATCATAGCCAGCTTACTATCCATCATCACGGCTCCCACGTGGCCCCTAAATTTGACGGCTGGGCCTGCGGCTTCTATTTCGGGGGGCTTAACGCGACCCGCGGCAACAGCTTTACCTATACCTACCCCCTGAAAGAGAACGACACGGCGAACAACTCGGGCAACGAGAGGGCGGCCAGCGAGTGGTACCACAACCACCGGGTGGATGTGACCGGCCACACGGCGTGGAAGGGGCTGGCAGGCGGATTCTTCATCATCGACTCGGACCCGGCTGAGGCGACTCTCCCTCTTCCCAGAGGGAATTATGACGTTCCGCTCACGATCAGGGACCTGCAGTTCAACAGCAGCAACCAGATCCCGTATACCTTCAACTTCGACGGCAACACCGGGAACCACATCCTGGTCAACGGCGTGCCCCAGCCCTTCTTCAACGTCGAGCCGCGCAAGTATCGCTTCCGGGCGCTCGTCCCGGGCAACGCGCGCAAGTACTTCATGAACCTCGTGCGCTCGGGGAGCACCACGCGCATCAACCTGACCCAGATCGCCTCGGAGGCCGGGCTCATGGCCGCTCCCGTGAACCGGACGGAAATCCCCCTGGGCATTGCCGAGCGGGTCGAGTTCGTCATCGACTTCGCACCGCACGCGGGCCGCAACCTCATCCTGCAGAATAACCAGAGCTCTTCAGGCCAATGCGTCCCGGGCAACTGCACTACCGCCACGTCCGAGATCATGCAATTCCGCGTCGGGAACACTGTGACCGACCCCAGCAACAATACCGTCCCCTCGACCCTGCGGGCGATTCCCTCGCCGGGCCAATTGACTCCGATAACGGAAAGAAGGGAGGTCGCGTTTACCCGCGAAGGCACTCACTGGACCATCCGGGTCAACGTCGCGGGTCGCCTTGGCGACGACCGGATCATGGACTGCGCCCGCACCGATGCGGACCCGATCGTCAACACCAATGAGGAGTGGACCATCCGCGGCGTCGGCAACTGGACCCACTCGATCCACATCCATGACGTGGACCAGATCTGCCTAAGCCACAATGGAAGCTCGACGGGGAACGGATGCAGCACGTTCAACCGCATGAAGGAGACCTGGCCGGTCCCGCCGAACACCACCTGGGTGATCCGGTTCAAGCCGACAGACTTCACCCAGGCGGCCTTCGATCCCGATAACACGCCCTGTAACGCTGCCGGCGCGGAGCAGCCGCCGAATCCTGACAATACCGGCGAATGTCAGGATGCCCAATTTGCCGACAACAGCGGAGACCTCACCACGCCGACGCATACTCCTGACAGGCATGGAGGAGACAATGTGACCGGGAATCAGACTGCGGCCGAGGCCGCCGGCGGAAGGTACATGATCCACTGCCACGTCCTTGAGCACGAGGACCTTGCGATGATGACGCAATGGCGCGTGAGGTCGGCGCCGACCGACGGGTCGGTCAGAGAGGTGCCTTGCGATCCGCCCGGTAGCTGCACCAACTGAAGTCAAGCGGGTCGAGCTAGTCAAAAAAGGGGGCTCGCAAGAGCCCCCTTTTTCATGATATAGGGCCCATCTGATAAATCTCCCCTGGCCCCTCTTTTCGAAAGAGGGGTTCAACTTTTTATTCCCCCTTGAGCAAAGGGGGATCAAGGGGCATTTGGTTGGAGAGGGGGTTATGAGTACACTGCACGCGGAAAGGAGTCTCAAGATGCGCTTTAAAAGCCCATGGGCCGTTCTCCTCGGTTTTGGACTTTCTCTCCTCCCGGTCTACTCAGCCGCCGATCATGAAGTCCGCGAGTCTCAGAAGTTGATCGAGCAGTCGATCAGGAAGACGTTCGACGACTTCAACAAAGACGACTACATGGGTTTTGTGGAGGGCTGGACCGACGTGGGCTTCTTGAACAAGGCGTTGTTTGTCATGCACGTGGACAGGCCTGTTCCCAAAGACGAGATAAGGATATTTTTTGGCGCCATGAAGCTCATGGGCTCGATCCAGTTGCTTAAGGTCTCCAATATCAAGATGTTAGACCATATGATGATCACGGCCACGGCGGAGGTCGATATGCTCCAGGGAAATGTCCGGGAGCGCTATGAGCTCAAGATGGTCAAGCGGCCGGCGCTGGACAAGCGCTATAAGATCGCCAAGGACAAGCTGCTTCCCCTGCGCCCTGACGGTTTTCCCGTGGTTGAGGTGAAGATGACGGAGTACGCGTTCGAGTTCGACAAAAGCCGGGTCGCCCGCGACATGGTGTTGAAGCTCGTCAATGCCGGCAGGACGGAGCACGAATTCGTGCTCTTCAAGATTATGCCTTCCGGCCCCGAGCACTCGGTGGCCCGCGGGGCGTGGTATTTTGAGCCCGGCAAAACGATCGATGTGGTGCTCGCGGGGCTGGAGCCGGGCGACTATGCGATGGTCTGCTGCCTGACGGACCCGGATAAAACAGCCCATTGCGACAAGGGCATGCGGACGGAGTTCAAGATCAAATAGGCAGCGCTTATGCAAAAGGCAAAGTGAGTAAGCCAATGGGGTATCGCGTCGCCGGACTTAGGGCCCTTTGGGCGTTTGCGAGCGCAGTGACTTATGCGAGCGCGGCCGACGTGAGCGTGGCTCAATACGTCGAGACGGTCAATGGCCATAGTGCTCGCGCCAACATCAGCGCCGACGGCCGCTTCGTCGCGTTCGACTCGTACGCCACAAACCTGGTGGCCGGGGATACGAGTCAGACCAATCGGGTTCTGGTTCACGACCGCTCTACGGGCACGACGAAACTTGTCAATGCGACAGGTGGCGGCGCGCCCGCCAACGGTCACAGCGTGTCCGCCGTCCTCACGGCGGACGGCCGCTATGTCGCCTTCGCGTCGGACGCCGCCAACCTCGTGCCTGAGGACACCAACCTGTTCAGAGACATCTTTGTCCGTGACCTCCATACCGGAAAGACCGGGCGCGTCAGCGTCCACAGCGACGGCTCTCAGGCCGTAAACGGCCATAGCTCATCTCCCTCGATCAGCGCCGACGGCCGCTTTGTCGCCTTTCAGTCGGCCGCGATAAACCTCGTGGGCGGCGATACCAACGGACTCATCGACATCTTTGTCCACGACCGCCAGAGCGGCGCTACGATCCGTGCCAACGTCTCCACCGAGAGATACCAGGCCTTTGGCGGCGCAAGCTATTATCCCTCCATCAGCGCCGATGGCCGTTATGTCGCCTTCGTCTCCGAGGCCACCAACCTCGTCCCCGGGGATACCAACAAGTTCGCCGACATCTTTGTCCACGACAGGGTTGGGCGCACCACCGAGCGCGTGAGCGTCGCCAGCGGCGGCGCCCAGGCGGTGGGCGGCGGTGCTACTCAGTCTTCCATCAGCGCCGACGGGCGCTATGTCGCTTTCGCCTCGGAGGCCACCAACCTCGTCCCTGGGGATACCAACGGACTCCTCGACCTCTTTGTCCACGACAGGGTTGAGCGCACCACCACCCGCGTGAACGTGGCGACGGGCGGGGCCCAGGCCGCAGGCGGCCACAGCTTTTATCCTTCCTTCAGCGCCGACGGGCGCTTCGTCGCCTTCGTTTCCGATGCCACCAACCTCGTCCCCAAAGACACCAACAATAGCTGGGACATCTTTGTTCACGACAGGGTCAAGGGCACCACCCAGCGCGTGAGCGTGGCCAGCGGCGGCGCCCAGGCCGATGCCGGCTCCGCCCGTCCCTCGATCAGCGCCGACGGCCGCTATGTCGCCTTCGAGTCGGGGGCCATGAACCTGCTCCCCGATGACACCAATAACGTAGTCGATGTCTTCGTTCGTGACCGCGAAGCGAATAAAACCACGCGGGTCAGTAGGGTCCCGCGGATAGGCACGGCCAGCAAGGCGCCATGAACAACGGGATCGAAAGGAGTGACAAAACTATGATGAGTCTCACCAGGCATGTCGCACTGTGGATGGCTCTCATGATCTTCTTTCCCCTCGCTCATGCCAACGGCAAAGGAGTATGGGTGAGAAAAGAGGCGAGCGGCCCCGCCCCGGCTTTCCGTCTCACGGACCAAGAGGGGCGCAAGATCTCGCTTCAGGACTTTCAGGGCAAGGTGGTGCTCATGAGCTTCATCTATACCAACTGCACGACCGGCTGCCCTCTGACGACGGCGAAGCTCGCGCGTGTCCATGATGCTTTGAAGGGGAAAAACCTGCATATTGTGGGCATCACCATCGACCCCGGCCATGACACGCCCGCCGTGCTGAAAGAGTACGGCAAGCAGTGGAAAGGAGTGGACTTTCAATCCTGGTCCTTCCTGACCGGGACACCAGAGGAGCTCGAGCCGGTCTTCTTCGATTACAAGATCGAGGTCAGCCGAAGGGGCAAAAAAGGCCCCACCGGCGAGGTCGTATCGGTTGAGCTCGTGGACCACGGGTTGAAAACATTCCTCATTGACCGAAAGGGGATGAAGAGGTTCGAGTACTGGGGCCAGGATTTCAACACCAAGGCCGTGTTGAAAGACCTGAAGAAGGTGCTGGGCGAGGCGCAGTGAATCGCCGGCGCAATCTTCTGTTCATCGCCGCTCTCGCGCTGCTTGTGTCTGCCGTCTTTCTCCGGACGGGCTGGTCCCAACCGGCAGCGTGGGAAACCGTCCAGGTCGCAATCCTCTACGTCAAAGCCGGATATGCGCGGGATTTCCCGGAAGCCTACGGTTTTATCTCGTCGGACGACCGGCGCGTGAAGAGTGAAAAGACCTACGTTAGAGAGCGGGGGGCCTTCAGCGGCTTCACTTTAGACCTGGCCAAGAAGCTTGCCGCTTTCATCAAAGCCACGCCGGTGGAAGAAAAGATCGACGGCAACCGTGCTCGCCTTCAGCTCCACCTGAGCTTCCCGGACGCTAATAAGCTTTCAGCCCATTTGCTGGCCTGGGACGAGGAGCGCCTCAACAAGCTTTCGCCAAAGGAGCGTAGGGAACTCATCGAGACGCTGGACCGCTGGCGCAAAGAAGGCAAGATCCCGATGGTCGAAGCAGCGCAGGATCTTGAGCTGGTAAGGGAAGACAAGGGCTGGAGGATATTTCTCGACTGGGTCGCGGGAGTCCGGGTCTCTTTTGATACCGTCGTCCCTGGCTCCTTGCTTCTTGAAGCCAGGCCCGTGCTGAAGGAGGTCACCGTAACCAGGGGGAAGCTGTTTAATGTTTTCTTCAAGCTAAGGAATCTTTCAAACCGTGAAGTCACCACGTGGATCGTCCACCGTGTGGAACCCAAGGACGTCGGCGAGTACCTGGAACTAGTCGAATGCCAACTGCTCATTCCGGTCACGCTTCAGCCACGAAGAGAGGCAGAGTATCCCTCGTCTTATTTATTGAAGGGGGATCTCCCGGAAGGCATGAAGCAGTTTAAAGTGACCTATGAGTTCAAAGTGGAAGAACGGTAGGCTCATCGCGGCCGGGCTCCTACTGTTGACCCTCTCGGCAGCTCCCGCCATCGCGGACGTGCCGGGCCCGCCTAAAAGGGGAGCGGTGGGCCGAGAGGCCGTTCAATTGCCAGTTCCGGATTTTAAGCTGGTGGATCAGGATAGCAGAGCGTTGCGCGTACGCAGCCTCCGGGGAAAGGTGGTGCTCGTTACGTTCATCTACACCACTTGCCCGGACGTCTGCCCGCTTCTCACCGCAAAGTTTGCCGGGATTGAGCGCACGCTGAAGAGTCAGGGGCTAGACCGTCATTTTCTCCTGAGCATCACGACCGATCCTGAGGCCGATACGCCTAAAGTCCTGAGATCCTACGGCCGGCGCTTTGGGGCGGATTTCCATTCCTGGGCCTTTCTGACGGGCGATAAGAAGGAGCTGTCGGAAGTGTGGCGCTTGTTTGGTGTTCGCGTCAAGAAAAGCGGCAAGGGTTTGGTCGGGCATACCGGGCTTACGACCCTCATCGACGGCCGGGGAATCCGGAGAATCGACTATTATGGTGATTCCTGGACAGAGAACGAAGTGCTAAAAGACATCGCGGACTTGGCGAAGGCAGGCCAAGCGGGGCCCGAGCGGTGAAGTCCTGAGCATGAGCATCGTGGACCATGCCCTCGAGACCTCGCTCATGCGTGCTGTCCCGCTCGCCGGGTCGGCCGATGGAGGAAAGAGCTGGTCGCCGCCCAGACGGGTCAATAGCGCCGTGGAAGCAGTCCAGGGAGAGCAGAGCGGACCGAGGATCGCCTTCGGCGCCGACAACAGGATCTACGCGGTCTGGTCGATCACCGACGGTGCGGGCGGCAACATATTGCGGGGGAATGCGCGCTTTGTAATGAGGCTCCCTGAAACGCTGCCGCAGACCGGCCGCGGATCAAGAGCGCAGTCGGAGACGTGACATGGCTCGTTCCACCTGGGTCTACGTGGCCGCACTGACTGTAGGGCTTTCCGTTGCGTGGCTCGCACTGTGGCAAGAGCCTGACACGGAGGGGATGCGCGACAAGGCGGCGCTGAAGGGCGGCGCGGGCGACGGGAAAGACGATACGAAAGTCGCGCCGCTCGCTGCGCAGGTCCGCGTGGACACGGGGGCTGCCGTGACCGAGCCTGCGAAAGCGTGGGAAATCGAAGGGGCCGTGAGGGCAGTTTTCGCGGCGTTCAACAACCGGGACGCCGACGCGTTCCTGGCCGGCTGGACTGACGAGGGATTCCGGAAAACGTTTCAACAATCGAAGCAAGCGGCGAAGCGCTCATTTCCCAACCTCCCGGCGCTTGCCGTTCTTGAGCCGTTCATGGTCGGGGAGTTCTCGAATACCGCCGTGGGCCGCGACACGGCGAGCACCGAGGTGGAGCTGACCCAAAGCAACGTGAAAAAGACCCACTGGCTCTCGCTGGTGAAGGACGACAACGCCTGGAAGATCGATACCGACAAGGAGATTGCCACAAGGATCCCGGCGGATGGCACGCTCGTTCCGGTGACGATGACGGAGTCCGCATTCCAGCTCGACACGAGCGCGGTCACGAAGAACGTGGCTTTCCAGGTGTTCAACGCCGGCCCGCAGAAGCACGATTTCTCAGTGTTCATGCTGCGGGATTCCGGCATGGAGGTGCATATGGGTGGCGCCGAATCGCTGGAACCGGGCGAGGGGAAGACGGTGCTCCTCACGAATCTGGCGCCTGGGCGCTACGCGGTCTTGTGCAACCGGCTGGACGCCGACGGGCAGCCGTACTCTGCCAAGGGCATGCGGGCGGAGTTCACGATCGCCGCGCCACCCGGCAGTCGAGCAAGCGAGGATCAGACAGATCAGCCGGAAGGGGCAAGCGACGATATCGCTCCTCCTCGGTGAACGAGGACGCGTGCGACTTGCTGCGATAACGACGCGAGAGAATCAACCGATCGTCATTCGGGCCGGAACTTGGTCTCGGGTTTGACGCCTTTTTTCCTCTGCTTTTCGCTGATCTTGCCGTTCTCGAGGTAGCGGCCTTCCACCGCGCGCTCCGCGGCCTCGTCCCATTGCGGCAGCCAGTCGCCGAGCGAATAGCCGTGCCAGGGCGACTGCGGGCGCAGCTTCGGCAGCCCGAGTTCCTCCCAGAGTTTTTTGGCGCGCTCCATGTATTCTTTTTTCGGCAGCGCGAGCGGCGGCATGTCGCCTTTCATGGTGGCGTCGATCAGCAGCGTCGAGTCCTCCTCGTTGCCGTGCTCGCGCTTCGGACCGTGACCTTGGCCGCGGTGCGGCAGCGTCTGCACGTCCTCCACCGGGTTCATGCGGTAAGCCATCGCCCAGAAAATCGCGTCCGTATTGTCCGGATCGATGTCCTCGTTCACCGCGATCGTGATCTTGCCCATGTCGCCCTTAAAGAACGCCGCGCCCCGCAGCGCGCGCCATATCTCGGTGCGTGCGATGCCCTTCTCGACGCTGATTACGGTGACGCGCAACAGGCCCGTGAGCGGTTCGTGCAGCGAGACTCTCTTCACGCCGCGGATGCCGAGCGCCTCGCGCAAGTGGGCGAGGAATAGCGGCTCGTAAGCGACGCGCTTGATGACGCTCGATTCCGAAGGCGCGACCTGGCTGATGTAGGAGGGGATGACGGGGTTCCTGCGATGCGTGATCGCGGTCACCCGCATCGGCATGTTGTATTCCTCGAGCGCCACGTGGCCGTGCGATTCGCCGAACGGGGCTTCCGGCTCGCAGTACTCGGTGTCGATCAGCCCTTCGATGACGACCTCGGATTCGGCGGGGATGAGCAGGTCGACGGTCTTTGCCTTGACGACGTTGATCGGCGCGCCGGCGAGGCCTCCGGCAACGGTGAACTCGTCCACGCCGACCGGCAGCTTCTGCGGCCCCATGAAGGCGACATAGGGCGGGCAGCCGAGCACGATCGCGCAGGGCATCGATTTCTTCCCGAGCTTTTGGTACTTCACGTAGTGCAGGTAGCCGCCGGCGCCGCCGACCCGCGTCGCCATGCGCACCACGAGGCGATCGGGCGCCTTCAGCGCGGCGCGGTAGGTGCCCATGTTCTGCACGCCCGTTTCCGGGTCGCGCGTGATGACGTTGGTCGCGGTGAGCGTCGGCGCGGAATCGAACCCGGGCGTCGAGATCGGGATCGGCAGGCGGTCGAGGCCTTTTCCTTCGCCTTGCAGCGCCTCGCCCTCGTGCACGATTTCTTGGCAGGCGGCGCGCTCGACCAAGCGCGGCGGAATCGGATGGGCAATCGCGCGGTCCCACTTCGCCTGGATCTCGCTCAAGGGCGCGCCCATCCCCGCCGAGTAAATCGCGCGGTTCGCGGCGATCGCGCCGACCACGACCGGAATGTCGTACTTGCGGCCGCGCCCGTCGGTGATGTTGGTGAAGAGGAACGCCTTGCGCTCGGCCTCGTCCATGCCGCCGACGAACTGCCAGCGCACCAGCGGGTGCAGCTCCGAATCCTTGTCGACGGGCCGGTCGATCGTGAGGAGCAGCCCGCGCTTCTTCAGCTCCTCCAGGTGTTCGTGGAGGTCGGGATAGCCGCGAGTGGCGGCCGCGACCTGAGTGGGTGCGGTGGGCAGGTTCATCGCGATGGGGCTTGCGGCTTACTCGATCTTGAATCCGGACGCCTTGACGATCGGCGTCCAGCGCGCGATTTCCTCCCGGATGTAGCGCGCCGCTTTCTGCGGGCTCGAATCCGCGACCAGCTCGGCGCCCGCCTTTTCAAGGCCGTCGCGCAGCACCGCTTCGCCCTTCGCCTTCACCGTCGCCTGGTGCAGGGCTTCCACGATCTCGCTCGGGGTTCCCGCGGGCGCGAAGATCGCGTTGAAGACCTGGACCCGCATGCCTTCTATTCCCGACTCGACCGCGGTCGGGATGTCGGGCGCCGCGCGAACGCGCTCGTCGCTGTTCACCGCGAGAATGCGCAGCTTGCCGCTGCGATGGTGCGAGAGCAGCGTCGAGCTCAGGATCAGCGTCGCCATCGGAATGTGGCCGGCGATAACATCCTGGATGGCCGGGCCGCCGCCCTTGTAGGGCACGTGCTGGATGTTCAGGCCACCGGCCTGGATCTTGAAGAGCTCCCCGGTCAGATTGGTGATCGTGCCCGAGCCGGCCGAGCCGAAAGAGTACTTGCCGGGGTTCGCCTTGGCGAGCGCCGCAAGCTCGCGCAGGTTTTTCGCCGGGACGGAAGGGTTTACGAGGATCGTGGTCGGCGTGGTGCTGATCACGCCGATGGGAACGAAATCCCTCTGCGCATCATAGGGCGGTTTGCTCATCGCGATCGGGTTGATCACGTGGGTGGTGGTCTGGCCGCTCAGCAAGGTGTAGCCGTCGGGCTTGGCGCGCGCGACGTCGGTGCTGCCGATCGCGCCGCCGGCGCCCGCCTTGTTCTCGACCACGATCGTCCCGCCGAGATGCGCCGCCGCCGCCAGCGCCCACAGGCGGCCGACGAGATCGGTCTCGCCCCCGGGCGGGAACGGCACCACCAGGCGGACCGGCCGGTCGGGGTACTTCCCTTGAGCGAGCGCAGCATGCGGCCACAGCCCGATTGTCATCAGGCCCAGAATCAACACAACTCTTCGTCTCATGATCGGCTCCTGCTCCGGCAATCCGGGCGCACGCGAAACGCGTCCTGCGCCGTCTCGCCGAGTATGATCTTCTTTTGCGCTCCGTTGAAGTAGGCGTTGAGTCGGTTCCCGAGGAGCGCCTTCACTTTCCCAGCGTCTCGCGAATGGCGCGCACGAGCTCGGCGCGGTCCTCGGTCTTCTTCCCGCCGAGGCGCTCCTTGACGCCGAGGTCGGCGAGCCACTGCTGGCGCGCGGCGGTCGCCGCCGCCATGATCGGCTCGAGGCCGATGCCCTCGAGCGTTTCGGCGACTTCGCGCATCTCGGCCGCGCGCCGCTTGCCGTGGCTGACCACACGCTCGATCATGTAGCCCGACAACTTTTCCCAATCGATGCCGGGAAAGCTCTCCTTGAGCGAGGCGAGCACGCGCGCCTCCACCTCGTATTCGCTCGCAGCCAGCATGGACTCGAGCAGCAGCGCCTCCAGTCCCTTGACCACGATCGAGCGGAACATCTTGATCGCCGATGCCTGGCCGACCTCGGCCGAGACGAGTTCCATCTTCATGCCGAGCGCAGCCGCGCGCGGCGCCAGGGTCGCGGCGCCCGGCCCGCCGATGAGGCAGGGAACCTTGTGCAGGTAGGGCGCCACCGGCGCCATCACCGCGACGTCGACGTAGGCGGCGCCGGTCGGCGCGAGGAGGGCCGCGGTTTCGATCTTGCGCCGCGGCGACACCGAATTGATGTCGAGGAACAGCTGGCCCTTCTTCAATCCGGGAAGGCAGGACTGCGCCGCCTCCTGGCTCGATGCACAGGTGACGGCGAGGAACACGAGATCCGCCCCGCGCACCGCGTCGGTGTGGTCGCGAGCGATGCCGACGCCGAGCGCTTCGGCCGCGCGTTTCAGCGTGCCGCCGTTCGCCGGATCGTCGAAAAGGATGTCGTAGGCGCGAACTGCCGGTGCGCCTTCGCCCAGCAGGCCGCGGCTGATCGTCTGGCCGGCCTCGCCGAAGCCGATGAATGCGATCGTTTCTCTCATTTGGGGTGCCGCGCTGCGGCCGATTCTCTTATCGCTTACCCCGCGTCAGGGTTCATAGGCGCCGATCGCCCATGGCATGCCGGAGCCCGGTCGGGTGACGCCGTCCTTGTCCGTGGTGAACGTCCACGCTGGATTTTGATCACGGCCATTGAGTCCGCCGGCAGTCACGCTCGCCGGTGTTCCGGCGCCGAGGTGCCAGTCGTTGTCGTCCATGGTATCGAGGTTGCTATCCGCGCCATCGAGATCGACAAACAGGGCGGTCGTGTCCAAAGAAATGTTGCCGCTCACCCCGCCGGGGATATCCATTAACGCATTCATCTCCGCCAGAGTGCAGGTTCCTGGATTATTGTCGCCATCGGCATTGCCGGGACAGCCGTTCTCGACGTCGCGATATGCCACTACACAGCCGAACAGATTGTTGTTGCGCAAAGACGATGGAGAGGTGGAGCTACTCGCAGCAAACTGGCTAATTTCGGCTATGCAGGTGGATCCCGTGCCGCTGCGGGTAAAGATCATATTATTGTCGAAGCGCGGGCTTAGCGATGCAAAAGATTGTGTAGCGAGACGCATGCCGGTGGACGTACCTGAACCGCCACCGCCGTAGAGCGTGTTGTTCCGCACCGTCGGCGAAGAATTCGGAGCGCCCATTTCGGCTATTAGGTCTACGGCGGTGGAGTTGCCGCCACTGCCACCATGGATCAGGTTGTTTTGAACCGTCGGCGAGGAGCTGGTATTTTCGATGCCGAAGGAGCTACCAGCGCCGTCGCCGCCATGGATGGTGTTGTCTTGTACCGTGGGGGAGGAGGCGGCGGAGTTGGATATGCCGCGGGAGCTGTTACCACCGCTGCCGCCATGGATGGTGTTGTTTTGCACCGTGGGCGACGAACCGGAATTGAACATGCCGTGGGAGCTGTTACCACCGCTGCCGCCATGGATGGTGTTGTTTTGTACCGTGGGCGACGAACTGGAATTGAACATGCCGTAGGAGCTGCTAGCACCGCCGCCACCATTGATTTTATTATTCTGCAGTGTGGGCGCGGCACCGGCGCGCAGCAGGATCGCGGCGGTATAGATGGCGCCCCCTTGCGTACTGCCATCGATGGTAAAACCATCGACTATCGTATCGGGGGTGATTCCTGCACTGCCATCGCCGTCTATAGCCCGGTTGGGAGCGGCGAGCGTGCCGGCTGTGGTACTTCTATCCTGAATCGTGGTGATGTTTTGGGCAGGGTTGCGCGCGCTGAAGCTCAAATCGTAACCGCCATAGAGCGAGACATCGCTCCTCAATACAACATGGGTGCCCAGACCGGAGCTGAGGCGATAATCCCCCGCGTTGACCACCACGGTGGCGGGACTAAGAGCACCAGCCACGGCGGTATGAATAAATTTCTTGGCCGTGGCCGGTGTGAGGCCGTTGCCATTGTCATCCGGCCTGCTGGCATCGACGTAATAGAGCGCACCGCGATAGACATCATAAGTCAGGTTCACAGTGGCCACGGCATTGCCGGCCAGATCCCGGGCGTTGACGATCAAGCTGCGATCGGTATTCGCGGACCAGTTCCCCGCAGGGCTGACGGTCAAGGTGTCGTTCGGCAGCGTGGTCATGCTCCAGGCGCCGCCGTTGCTCTCGCCGGCGAGGCTGCCACTCAATTGCCAGGTTCCAGCGGCGGTGTCCATGCTTTCACTGAATGTGACGACAATGAAAGCGGATTGATTCACCAGGCGTGCCATCGGCGTGCTGGTCGCCGTAGGGGCCGTGGTATCCGTCGAGCTACCGGCGCCACCCGAGCCACCGCCGCAGGCGCCAAGCCCCAGCGCCACCAGGGCGGGAAAAATCCAATGGAGGGCAAGAAAGATGCCGCCCCTGGCGCGACAGGTTTGCGATGCCACGTCTTGCCTCCCCCTGCTATCTTGTCTGCCAGTCCGACATTACCATGGAGCCGTCCGATGCAGCTTGGGCGTTGCGCGAACTGATCCCCCAAGCTCCCCATTTCGATGCACTATGGCGCCAATCCCCGGGGCGAGGGCACGGACGAGTGAACGTCTCCGAAGTGATGGTGCGGTACCTGAAGGCGGCCGGCATCGGCCACGTCTTCGGCTATCCGGGCGACCCCAATATCGAGTTCATGGAAGCGGCGCGCCGCGCCGGCATGCAGTTCGTGCTCGGCCGGCGCGAAGGCACCGCGGGGCTTATGGCGGAGGCCTACGGCTTTCTCACCGGGCGGCCAGGCGTGTGCATGTCTACGCTCGGTCCCGGCTCGTCGAACCTGGTGAACGCGGTGGCCAACGCTTTCCTCGACCGCGTGCCGATGATCGCGCTTTCGGGGCAGATCGAGCGCAAGCGCGAGCAGACTTTCACGCACCAGGTGCTCGATCACAACCGCCTGTTTTCGCCGGTGAGCAAGTGGACCACCCACGTCGCACCGGATACGGTCGGCGGCGTGATGCGCAAGGCGCTGCGCACCGCGGTGGCCGAGCGCCCGGGCCCGGTGCACATTACGACGCATGCGGACGTGGTCGGCGCCGAGGCGAAGGACGCCGCGGTGGCGCTGCCGCCGCTCAAGTCACTTTTCGCCGCAGCCCAGATCTTCGCAGCGGACGCGGGCGCGGCCGATGTCGTCCGGCGTCTGCGCAAGGCGCGCAAGCCGGTGCTGCTCGCGGGCATCGCCGCGCAGCGCGCGGGAGCGCACACCGCGCTCGCGCTGCTCGCCGGGGAGGCCGGCATCCCGGTGGTGGTGGCGCCGATGGCGAAGGGCGTGCTCGCCGAGGACCACCCGTACTACGCGGGTACGCTCGACATGGCGTGCAACGCCTTGATGTGGGATTTCCTCAAGGGTTGCGACCTCCTGCTCGCGGCCGGCTTCGACGCGGTGGAGCTGATCAAGCCCTGGACGCTCTCGGTACCCATCGTGCACATCGACGCGGTGCCTAATACCGACCAGATCTACAGCGCCGACACCGAGATGGTCGGCGACATCGCCGCGATCCTCGCCGGCATCGCTCGCGCGTGGAAAGGCGAGCCGAAATGGAAGGCGGGCGCGGTCAAGCGCCACCGCGAGGCGCTGCGCGCCGCGTACTACGCGGGACGGGTCAAGGGCAAGCTCAATCCCACCGACGTGATCGACGCGGTGCGCGAGGCGCTGCCGCGCCAGGCGATTGCGACCAGCGACGTGGGCTCGCACAAGCTGCTCGTAGGGCAGGGCTGGAGCGCGTATGAGCCGCGCTCGGTGTTGATGAGCAACGGCCTTTCCTCGATGGGCTATTCGCTGCCCGCGGCGATCGTCGCGCAACTGCTCAACCCCGGCCGGCCGGTGGTGTGCTTCATGGGCGACGGTGGCCTCGCGATGGTGCAGGGCGAGCTGCGGCTCGCCTCTAGCCTCGGCCTCGGTCTGCTGGTGATCGTGTTCTGCGACGGGAGCCTCAACCGCATCGAGATCAAGCAGGCGAACCGCAAGTACCCGAGCTGGGGTACGCTGATCGAGCCTACGGACATCGAGCGCTTGGCGCAATCCATGGCCTGCGAGGGCGCGACGGTCGACAGCGCGGCCGCGCTCGCGCGCCTGCTCGCGGGCAAGCGGCCCGGGGACCGGCCGCTTGTCGTAGGGGCGCGCATCGACCCGGCGCAGTACACGCGACAATTCTGAGAGAGAGGAATGCACATGACCCGATTTTTCCTGGCGGCGTTGGCTGGATTGCTGTCCCTCGCCGCACTAGCACAGGGCTATCCGACCAAGCCCATCCGCCTCGTGGTCCCTTTCGCGCCCGGCGGCACCAGCACGATCGTCGCGCGCAGCGTCGCCGCCGAGATGTCGAAGGGGCTCGGCCAGGAGATCTACATCGAGAACAAGGCGGGCGGCGGCGGCAACGTCGCAATGCAGGACGTGGCGCGCGCCGAGCCCGACGGCTACACGCTGATCATCGGCCATCTGGGCACGCTCGCCGTGAACCCGTTCATGTTCGAGAAGCTGCCCTTCGACACCAACCGCGATTTCGCCGCGATCTCGCTGCTCGCCAAGGTGCCGAACATCTTCGTGGTGCATGCGGACGTGCCGGCCAAGGACCTGCGCGAGTTCGTGGCGCTGGCGAAAAAGCAGCCCGGCAAGCTCTATTACGGCTCGGCGGGCAACGGCAGCGCCGGGCATCTCGCGATCGAGTACCTGAAATTGGTGGCGGGCATCGACGTGGTGCACGTGCCGTACAAGGGCACCGGGCCCAACCTGATCGATCTCGTCGCCGGGCGCACCCAGGCGACCTCGGCGGGCACACCGCCGCTCCTGCCGCACGTCAAGGCGGGCAAGCTGCGCGTCATCGCCGTGGGCTCGCCGCAGCGCCTGCGGGTGCTGCCCGACGTGGGCACCGTCGCCGAGCAGGGCTACCCGGGATTCGAGACCACCCAGTGGTACGGGCTGAACGCGCCGGCGAAAACGCCCGCGGCGATCATCAAGCGCCTGGCCGACGAGGCCGTGAAGGCGGCGAGGCACCCCTCGGTCGCGGAGCGCTTCGCGGTGGACAACGCCGAGGGCATCGGCTCGACTCCGCAGGAATACGCCGATTTCATCGCCAAGGAGCAGGTGCGCTGGGGCGAAGTGGTGCGCAAGGCCGACATCAAGGCGAACTGAGTCCAGCGCAGATTAGCGGGTGATTCGATTAAGTGGAGGCAGCGCGCGCTGCGATGTCTTCGTCGGCGATCAGCTCCGGTGCCAGCAGTCCGGTCGCACGCGAAACACGCCTTGCGCCGTTCCGCCGAGTATGCCCTGCTTCTGCGCGTCGTTGAAGTACGCGCCTTCGACTACTTTTCTCGGCTCAGGATCACCGATCGGGAAGGGCGCATCCGACCCGAGCATGATGCGCTCGGGCGTGGCTTTCTTCGCCAGGTATTCGAGCGAATCCACGTCGAACACGCAGGAGTCGAAGAACATGGCCTCGAAACCCTTGCGGGGATCGGCGACCTTGCCGTGTGAAATCGCATGGTTGCGCGCGAGGCGCCCGAGCGCATAGGGGAGCGCCGCGCCGCCGTGCGAGAGCACGAACTTCATGCCCGGGAATTTCAGGAGATGCCCCGAGAAAAGCAGCCGTGACACGGCGATCGAGGTATCGGCGAGCCGGCCGATCGCGTTGACGAGATCGTAATCCGCGAGTCGCGGTTCGTTGCACAGGAACATTGGGTGCATGAACACGGCGGTTCCACGATCCGAGGCCGCCTGCCAGAACGGATCGAGCGAGGGATCGTCGAGATTGCCGGCGTTGCCCTTGGGAAGCGTCCCGATCATCACGCCGCCGAAACCCTGGTCGAGCGCCTCGGACAGAACCTCCGCGGCGAGCCCGCCGTGCTGCAGCGGCACGGTGGCAAGCGGCGTGAAGCGCGTCTCGTCGCGCAGCTCTTCCCGCAGGCAGTCGTTGTAATAGCGGCTCCACGCCAGGCCTTCGCCCCCCGGCAGCTCGTAGCCGAAGCTGTCGAGCCAGCCGCCGACAAGCTGATGGTCGATGTCGTTGGCGTCCATCCAGGTGCGCCGGTCGGCAAGATCGGAAAGCTTTGGCGAGATCGGCCGCGTGGGTTCCCCTCCCGGGAATTGGAGGCGCACGCCTTTGGCGTCGCGCAGCAGCCTCACCTCCGGGAATTTCGCTTTGTTTGCATCGAAGCGCTCATACAGCAGCTTCGGGATGAAGTGCGCGTGGATGTCGATGATCATGGCGGCAGCGGTCGTTCCGGGGCGCTAGTGTAGCAGCCGCCCTGCGATTCCTTTTTCGCTGGACGATTGCCGTCCCGGCTTCCATACTTTCGGCGTGCATCGGACCTGGATGGAGGCGCGGACATCATGATCAGAATTCTGCTCGGCTTGGTTGCGGTCGTGTCGCTGGTTTCTGCGGGAGGGCAGGACGCCCGCGCGCAGGGCTACCCCAGGGGCCCGATTAGCTTGGTGATTCCTCTCGCGCCCGGCGATGCCACCGACATCGCCGGGCGCGCCATGGCCGATGAGCTGTCGCGACAACTGAAGGTGCCCGTGGTCGCGGTGAATCGCCCGGGGGCGGGCGGAACCGTCGGCACCGACAGCGTGGTCAAGGCCGCGAAGGACGGCTACACCATCTTGCTCGCGAATAATGCCGCGCTCACCTTCCGCCGGGTTCTGGAACCGGAAAACGTCCCCTACGACCCGTCGAAGGATCTGGTGCCGCTCGGGCTGTCCTCGCGCATTCCCAGCATCCTCGCCGTCGCCCCCGACGCGCCCTACCGCGACTTCGCCGGGATGGTGGCCTACGCGAAGCAGAATCCGAACAAGCTGCGGGTGGGAACGGTCGGAGCGGGATCGGTGGGGGATTTCGACGTGCAGCTGATCAATTCCCTCACCGGCGCCGGCCTGGTGATGGTGCCGTTCAAGGGCGCCTCGCCCGCGATCACCTCGCTGCGCGGCGGGCACGTCGAGGCGGTCGCCGTGGCGCTCGGCGCCGTGTCCGGCCAGCTCAAGGCCGGAGCCGCGCGCGGTATCGTCATCTCGGCGAAATTTCCGCAGTTTCCGGAGATTCCCACGCTGGCCGATCTCGGCTACAAACAGAATCTTCCGGGCGTCTGGTTCGGTTTTTTTGCGCCTGCCGGTGTTCCGGCGGAGGTGGTACAGGCACTCGTGCCCGCGATCGAAAAGGCGGTCAGGGAACCGGCGATCGCATCGCGGCTGCTCGGCCTGGGAATCATCCAGGACTATTCCGCGCCGGACCGGCAGCTCGCCGAAATCGGCGAGGAGCACCGAGCGGTGGAGCAGATGGCCAGGCGCTCGGGCCTGATCAAGTAGCGCGGAGCTGGCGCGCTCAGCGCCGCAGCTTCGAGCCGAAGAAGATCTGCGGCAGCGCCCGCACCAGCGGCAGCGAGCCCTCCGCGGCGAAATCCTCCAGCCGCAGCTGCGGATTGCGCGGCCGGATGCGCTCGAACGCGGTGCGCGCCTCGGCGTCGACCGGCGGCGGAATGGTGGCGTCGATCAGCATCTTGGAGCCGCGGCGCTGCCACAGCCCGGTGCCCGGTGCGCCGAGCTCCGGCAGGCTCGCATCCATGGCGTGATTGTGCGTGCCGGGAATGACCACCACGTCCTCGCTAGGGTTGACGCGCGTCGCGAGCGCCCACATCAGCTCGGAGTGGTTGAAGATGTCCACGTCGGCGTCCACGGCGATGGCGATTTTCGGGTGCTGGTACTCCGAAGAAAGCGCGGCCATGAGCAGGTTTTTCGCCTCTCCATAGAAGCGCTGCGTCATCTGGATGACGACGCCGAACACGCCCGGGAGCATCATCACGTTGTGCAGGTTCGGGCCGCCACCCACGTCCTTCAGTCTGCGGAAAATCGTGGCGCTCATCGGCACCTTGTGGAACACGCAGCCCTCCATCTCCGAGCCGTTCTGCAGGTTCTTGAAGATGGCGTCGCGCCGGCGGCTCATGTGCCGGTACTCGACGATGGGGTTTTTGCCGGTGCCGGTGACGTAGTAATCCTGGAACTCGGAAAACGGGCCCTCGTCCTCGCGGATGTGGGGCGGGATGTGGCCCTCGAGGACGATCTCCGCGTTGGCCGGGACCTCCAGGTCCACGGTCTCGCATTTCACCAGCGGCACGGCCTCGCCGAGAAACCCGCCGGCGATCTCGAATTCGTCGTCGCCGTAGGCCGCGGTCGTCGCCGCGGCCACGTAATAGAGCGGATGATGGCCGATGAAGATCGCCACCGGCATCGGCTGGTTGCGCTCCTGGTACTTGAGGTAATTCTTCCACGTATGCCGCGGATAGAGCAGGATGCCCGATTTATCCGGTCCCTTGATCTGCAGGCGGTGAAAGCTCAGGTTGCGTTTTCCGGTGTCGGGGTCCTTGCTCACCACCAGGCCCGAGCCGATTACCGGGCCGCCGTCGCGCTGCCCGGCGATGTGGACCGGAAGCTGGGTGAGGTCGAATTCGCCGCGCTTGAGCTTGACTTCCTTCACCGGCCCGTCCTTCACCAACACCGGCGCGATGCGCGTGCCGAGCTTGGCCGCGACGTGCGGGATCAGTTCTTCCTCGGTTACGCCGAAGGCGACCGCCGCGTGGCGCACGTTTGCCGGCGCCTGGCCGAGCGAGCGCCAGCCGTGCGGCAGCTTCTCGAATAACAGCGCCTTCTCGCGGCACTGGTACAGCAGCGCGCCCATTTGCGTGAGCGGGTCGACCGGCTTGTCGACGCGGATCAGCTCGCCGGCGGCATCCAGCTCGGCGATCCAGCTGCGCATGTCCCGGGCGCCGGTCCCGGTGCGGGAGGTTGGAGTCATGGCCTTGTTCCTAGGGAAAGGAAAGCGGTGAAATTCGAACACATCCGCGGGAAGCCTCGCACGCGGCTTCAGGACCTGTCAACGCGGCGCACGCTCAGCGCCGCAGCGTCGGGCGGCGTGCCGCGGCTAGCGTTTCCCAGATGGCGAGATGCGACATCGGTAGCGTGTCGATAGCCGCACCGAGCGGAGCCAGCGCATCGTTGACGGCATTCGCGATCGCCGCCGGCGCGCCGAGGTAGCCCGCTTCGCCCGAACCTTTCTGCCCGAAGCTGGTGAGCGGGGAGGGCGTGCAGTGGTCGACGATCTTCATGCTCGGCACTTCCATCGCGCTCGGAATGAGGTAATCCATGAAGGTCCCGGCGGCAAGCTGGCCGTCTTCGGTATAGGCGAACTTCTCGTAGAGCGCCGCGCCGATGCCGTGCGCGATGCCGCCGTAGGTCATGCCGTGGACGATGTCGGGGTTGATCATCACACCGCAGTCGTGGCCACATACATATTTTTTTAGCGACGGCTTGCCCGTGTCGGGGTCGATCTCCACCATTACGATGTGCGCTTCGAAGGCGTAGCAGGGGTAGATCTGGATGCGGCCCTCGGGCGTTGGAAGGTCGCCGCCGGTCGGAACTTCCCAGACGAACTTCGCCTGGAGTCCCGGCTCCAGGCCCGGCGGCAGCCTGTGAAACTTGCGGTGCGCGATCTCGACGAGCTGGTCCCAGCCGAGCTTTTTCTCCGGTGCGCCTTTCAGACTCACGTTGCCGTCGCGGTACTCCAGGTCGTCAGGCGAACACTCAAAATTATGCGCGGCGATGGCGACGAGCGCTTCCTTGATCTGCTTGGCTGCACCGGCCGCGGCGCCGCCGAGCATGATCGCCATGCGGCTGCCGACCGGGCTGTTGGAGGGCAGCGCCGTCAAGGAATCGGCGCGCACCACGCGAATCGAGGCGGGATCGCGCTCGAGAATCTCTCCCAGTACGGTCGATACCAGCGACTCGTGGCCCTGACCTGAACTCGAATTATTGATGATGCCGGTGACGGCTCCCGAGAGATCGACGCGCACCAGGCACGAGTCCATCCAGGTGGTGTTCTCGTTCTTCGGGTTCATCAGGACTTCGAACGCCGAGTTGCCGCCGCTCGGCTCGAGGCACGTGGAGATGCCGATCCCGGCGAGGCGCCCCGCGCGCCGGGCCTCGTCCCGCGCGCGCACGAGCGCGGCGTAGTCGATCGCAGCGAGCGCCTTGTCGAGCACAGCGTGGTAATCGCCGGAGTCGTAGGTCGAGCCGCTGGGGATGGTGTAAGGAAACTGCTCCTTGCGGATGAAGTTCTTCCTGCGCACTTCGACGCGATCCATGCCGAGGTGGCGCGCGACGCGGTCGATCGCGCGCTCGATCGCAAAATTGGTCGGCGATTGTCCGAAGCCGCGCACCGCTTCCTGCGGCGTCTTGTGGGTCATGAGCGACGTGGGCTCGTACTCGATCGCCGGAATCGCGTACGGCCCGCAGATCGCGGTGATCGGTTTGCCCAGCTGGAAAGGCGAGCGCCCCGCGTAGGCGCCGACGTCGTCCACCGCGCGTATTTTCATGCCGCGTATCGTGCCGTCGCGGTCGAACGCGACCTGCATGTCGAAAAAGCGGTCCGGGCCCTGCATGTCGCCGCCGCGCAGGTTCTCGAGCCGGTCCTCGATCAGCCGCACCGGAACGCCGAGCTTCTTTGCAAGATAAGCGACGAGCACGGTGTGCTTGATGCCGCGTTTTACGCCGTAACTGCCGCCGACGTCCACGTCGAAGTGCACGCGCACGGCGTTCCCCGGCAGGCGCAGCGCGCGCGCGGTCTGGTCGGGGAACTTGGGCATCTGGATCGAGGCCCAGACGTCGAGGATCCCGGTGCCCGCGTCCCACTGCGCGGCGACGCCGAAGGTCTCGATCGGCACGGTGGCGCTGCGCCCCCACACGGCGCGGAAGGAAATCTTCCCTTCGGCCTTGGCGAATGCTTCCTCGACCGGTCCCCAGATAAACTTGCGGTGATAGAGGACATTCGAGCCGTGCGCCGGGTGCACCAACGGCGCGCCGGGCGCGAGCGCGGCCTCGGCGTCGATCACGTGCGGCAGCGGCTCGTACTCGACTTCGACCAGCTCGGCCGCGTCCTCGGCGAGCGCGCGCGAGTCGGCGACCACCGCTGCGACCCATTCGCCGGCATAGCGCACCACGTCCCGCGCGAGCGCCCAGCGCGTCACCTTAGGGGCATCGACGCCGATCGCAAGCGGATCGGTGTTGGCGCAGAACTCCTCGCCCGTGAGCACGTACAACACGCCGGGGGCGGCGAGCGCCGCGTCGGTCCTGATCGAAACGATGCGTGCGCTTGCGTAGGGCGAGGCGACGAGCGCGACGTGCTTCATTCCCGGAAGCGCGATATCGGCCACAAAGCGCCCGCGGCCGGCGACGAAGCGGGGATGTTCCTTGGCCCGGCGCTTCGCGCCTATATAGCGATAGCCGTAAAGGCCTTGGTGCTCAGCCATGGTGCCTCGGATTTCCCCTCCTTGGATAAGGAGGGGTGGCGCGGAGCGCCGGGGTGGTTTGATCGCAGCGCCCGACCACCCCGCCTGCTTCGCAGGCACCCCTCCTCATTTGAGGAGGGGAAAAAGCATTGTGACATCCAGCGTTCACTTTGCTTCTCTCATGCGCCCGGCCGCGAGCTGCACCGCCTCGACGATCTGCTGGTAACCGGTGCAGCGGCAGAGATTTCCGCCGATCGCGTCCCGGATCTGCGCTTCGTTCGGGTTCGGATTCGAATCGAGCAAAGCCTGCGAGGCGATCAGCATCCCCGGCGTGCAGTAGCCGCATTGAAGACCATGAGTTTCACAGAAGCTGTCCTGGAGCACGCTCATCGATCCGTCGGGCCGCGCAAGTCCTTCGACGGTGGTGACGCGGTGGCCGTTCGCCTGCACCGCGTACATGAGGCAGGACCGCACGGGCTCGCCGTCGAGCATCACCGAGCACGCGCCGCAGATGCCGTGCTCGCAGCCGATGTGCGTGCCGGTCAGACGCAGCTCGTCTCTCAGCCAGTCGACCAGCGACAGCCGCGCCGGCACCGCGCCCGGGCGGCGCATGCCGTTTACCTCGACCTCTATCGTATACAGCGTCTCGCTCACGCCACTCTCGCCTTTTCGTGCGCGGCGCGAAGCGCGCGGGCCGCGAGTACGCGTGCGAGATGCCTGCGGTATTCGGCGGTGGCGTGCAGGTCGGTGCCAGGCTGCGTTTCCGCCGCGGCTGCGGCAGCGGCATCGTCGATGGCCTTGTCGTCGAGTTTGTTGCCGACGAGGCGCGCGGCAACCTTGGGAAACGCGAGTGGCGTTCCCCCGACTCCGCCCAGGCCGAGCGCCGCGCGAGTGCAGCGCCCGTCGCCGTCGAGAGCGATCTGCGCTGCGGCGGCGACCATCGCGAAGTCGCCGTGGCGGATGCTGATTTCCGTGAAGGCAGACCCCATACGCCGCTCGGGCCAGGTCGGCCAATGGATCTCCTCGAGGCACTCGTCGGGCCGCGCGGCGGTCGCCATCGGGCCGGCGAAGAACTCCGCGGCCTCGAGCGTGCGCGCGCCGTTACCTGAGCGCAGCACCATGCGCGCTCCCAGCACCTGGGCGACGAGCGGCAGCTCGGCGCACGGATCGGCGTGGGCGAGGCTGCCGCCCACCGTGCCGCGGTTTCTCGTCTGCACGTGACCGACCCAGGCGAGCGCCTGGGCAAGAAGCGGCACGCGCGCGGCGAGAGCTGGGTCGCGCTCGACCACGCACTGGCGCGTGCACGCGCCGGTGCGCGCGACGTCCTTCTCGAACTTCACGAATTTCAGGGTGGGGATCTCGTTGATGTCGAGAAGCCACGCCGGGCGCACCAGGCGCATCGCCATCATCGGCACGAGGCTCTGGCCGCCGGCGATGAGCTTCGCGCCGTCGCCGTGGCGCGCGAGCAGCTCGCAGGCTTCGCCGACCGAGGCGGCGCGGACGTATTCGAATGGAGCTGCTTTCAATGCTTGATCTCGGGGTGAGGCGGTATGATACACAATGGCATTTCCGCCGAAAGTCGGGGAGGAAGACTGATGAGAAAGTCATGGAAATTCGCTGCAGCACTGGCGCTATGCGTAACGCAGGGTTCGACGTGGGCTCAAAGCTGGCCCGCAAAATCCGTGCGCATCGTCGTCCCGTTCACCCCCGGCAGCGGGACCGACATCATGGCGCGCATCGTCTCCGAAAAACTCACCGCGCAGCTCGGCCAGCCGGTCGTCGTGGAAAACCGTCCCGGCGCGGGCGGCACCATCGGCGCAGGTCTCGTGGCGAAAGCCGAACCGGACGGCTACACGATCCTGGTGCACTCGTCTTCGTATACAGTAACGCCGTCAACCTACAAGGACCTGCCGTACGACACGCTGCGCGATCTGACCGGCGTTGTGCCGCTCGGCCTCTTGCCAAACGTGCTCGTGATCGCGCCGTCGAAGGGCATACGCTCGGTGAAAGAGCTGGTGGCCGCGGCGAAAGCAAAGCCCGGTACCATGAACGCCGCGTCCGCCGGAATGGGCAGCGCGACGCATCTCAACGCCGAACGCTTCCGGCTCGGCGCCGGCATCCAGGCGGTCCACGTTCCGTTCAAGGGCACCCCCGAAGCGCTCACCGAAGTGATCGCCGGGCGCGTGGACTATTACTTCTGCCCGGTTAACGCAGTGCTGCCTTTCCTGAAAGAGGGCAAGTTGCTCGCGCTCGCGGTGGGGAGCACGAAACGGTCGCTCGCGCTGCCCGAGCTTCCGACCACGCTCGAAGCCGGCGTCGCAAACTCGGATTACAACTTCTGGGTGGGTATGTTCGCGCCGGCGAAGACGCCGAGCGATACCGTGAACCGCCTCTACCGGGAGACCGTCAAAGCGCTGAACCTACCCGACGTGCGCGAGAAGCTGGCGCGTCTCGGCGCCGAGCCGATGGGCTACAACCCCGAACAGTTCAACGCCTACCTGCGCGCGGAGATCGCATCGAACGCCGCGCTGGTCAAGGCGGCCGGCATCAAGGCGCAGTAAGGGTCCTGGCAGGCCCTTTCCAGAGAAGATCCACCCGCGCCTTCGTGTCCACAAGTTCACAAACTCGACTCGAAGGCGGAAGCACCAATCCGCATCCTGGAGGGAACCTTTTCGGCCGCGCCAACGTGTAGTTACTTTCATGCCGCCTGTTTCGCCGTACCGCCGAACCCGGCCCGCCGCATCGAATTTCGAGGATTTGTTGCGCCCGCAGGTCGAGTACCTCTATCGGCTGGCTTGGCGCTTCACCGGCAGCGTGGCCGACGCCGAGGACTTGGTTCAGGACGTATTGCTCAAGCTCTACCCCCGCACCCAGGAGCTGCTCGAGATCGAGCGGCTTCGGCCCTGGCTGACCCGGGTGCTGTACCGCCAGTTCGTCGACTCGGTCCGCAAACAGGCTCGCTCGCCGATCGTGGCGCTCGTGACCGGCGCCGAGGGCGAGGACAACCCCCTGGATGCCTTACCCGCGATGAAAGATGGTCCGGAAGAGCACGCCGAACGCAGCGGGTGGCGCAGACTCATCCTGGCGGCGCTCGAGCAACTCAATTCCGAGCAGCGCGCGGTCGTCACCATGCACGACGTCGAGGGGTATAGCCTCGAGGAGCTCGAGACGATCCTGGAGACGCCTCTCGGCACCCTCAAGTCCCGGTTGCATCGGGCTCGCCAGCGCTTGCGGGTGCTTCTGCCGATGGAACCTTTTTCCGCCGGCGAGCGTGTCAAGGGATAGGAGCAAATCACATGGAATGTCGCGATTTCGCGCTGCAATTGGACGACTGGCTTGACCGGCGGCTCGACTCCGTCCGGCAGAAGTCGGTTCAGGAACACTTGGAGCGTTGCCCAAGCTGCCGGCGCCAGCATGAGCACGCGGTGGCGGTGCAGAGGGCAGTGCGCGAGCTTTCCCCGCCGGCCGCGCACCCGGGTTTCGTGGACCAGGCGCTATTGCGCGCGACCCGTCCGGCGGCCGGTAGCGCACACCCCGCGCGGCGCGCCGTGCTTGGCGCGGCGCTCGCGGCAACTCTGGTGCTGGGCGTGGGCCTGGGCGTGTTCCTCGCCATGCAGCCGGCGCCGGTGCAGGCAGTGGCGCTGACGCTCGAGCGGCCCGAAACCGTACGCCTGATGTTCAACAGCGCGAAGCCTCTGAAAGGGGCCACGCTGAGCCTCGCGCTGCCCGCGAACGTCGAGCTCGTCGGCTACGGCGACCAGCGCGAGCTCTCCTGGCAGACGGATTTGCGCGAGGGCGCGAACCTGCTGGAGCTTCCGTTGATCGCGCGCGGGGCGACGAAGGGCGAACTCGTGGCGCACCTTTCGCACGGCGGGAGCGGCAAGACGTTCCGGCTGAAGATTGAAATCGATAACGCGGGCCGATCGGACATGTAGCCCGCCGGGCTAGCGAAAATGAGTAGTTCAACGGCAAGCAAGAGGTGTGTTATGAGGCGATTCACACGGTATGCGATCGGTGGGATTCTTGTCCTCGCACTTTCGAGTGCGGCTCGGGCGCAGCAACGGGATCTCGAGGTGACGATGGACGTCGTGCCGGCCAATGCGTCTGAAGCAGGCGCGGCCAATGAGATCAGGCTGCCGATCGCGCTGCCCGCCACGGCTTCGCCCCGGGGACAGGAATCCTCGGCCTTCGGGCAGGAAACTGCGAACGCGGCTCGCGAGACGGCGCGGGAGCTCGGCCGCGAGTTTGGTAGGGCGCAATCCGAGCGCGCACGCGCGCAAGATCGCCACCCCAAGGGCGGGCCCAAAGCCCCGTAAGCCCCTCCTAGTCGCCGGGCATCTCCCCGCCCGGTCCCGCAAGAACTCCCAGTAGTCCTCGGACACCAGCCTGCCGGACGTTCTCGGCAGGCGATGCCGTGCTTCGCCCGTCGGAGTAGACTCCGGCGGGCGCGCGCGTTCGCCTCCGAACAAGATGCCACTTCGTGTTCCATGCCTCGCCGTTTCCTTTACGCTGCTATTCGGCTTCGTTCCCGGGAAGTTCGCGCACGCCGCTGCACAGGGCGCGCAGGCTTTCGATGAGGGCATCGGCGCCTTTCGCGCGCAGGACTACGAAGCGGCGCTCCACTCCTTCCTCGGCGCGCGGCAGGCGGGAATGGACGCTCCCGCCCTGCGCTACAACCTCGGGGCGACGTACTATCGCCTCGGCCGGTACGAGGCAGCCGAGCGCGAGTTCCTGGGTCTGATGCGCGAGTTGCAGTGGGCCGCCCTCGCCCACTACAACCTCGGCCTGACGGCGCAGCGCGCGGGCCGCCGGCAACAGGCGATCGAGCGCTTCGAAGAAGCGCGCCGCAGGACCACCGACCCGGACTTGCGTTCGCTTGCGGCCACGGCGATCGGTCGCCTCGGCGCCCCGCCGCCTTCGCGGACGAGCGCTGTTGCCTCGCTCGCCGGCGGCTACGACAGCAACGTCGCCCTGGCTTCGGGCGCCACGACTCTGGCAACCAGTAACCGGAGCGACTTGTTCGCCGAATCGCTCGCCGCGGTGGGCCATCGCCTCGCCGGGAACGCGGCGGGCGGCTGGCACGCCCACGGCGGCCTCGTCCTTCGGAGGTACCGGGACCTGAGAGAATTCGACGTGAGCGGCCTGCGCGCGGGGCTGAGCCGCGAGACCGACTCGAGCAGCGTGCAAACGAGCGTCGGCGCTTATCTCGACACGGCGCATATCGGCGGTGACCCATTCGAACGTACCGCGGTGCTCGACGCCCAGGCGCGCGGCCGGCTGGACGCCGGAGGCGAACTGCGCGGGCGCTATCAGCTCGGGCATATCGCCGGCGGTGTGGGATTCGAGTATCTCGACGGGTGGCAACAGCGCTTTTCTGGAGAAGCGGGGTTCGGCCTGCCCCGCGCCTCGATTCGCGCGGGCTATCAGCTCGAGCTCAACAATCGCGTCGATTTCCAGCAGGGGAGCGATTTCTCCAGCTACTCGCCGACGCAGCATTCGCTGTTCGCGACCTTGGTCCTCCACGACGTGGACGGCTGGCGGACCGAGTTGCGCGGCGAGTATCGCAAGAGCCGCTACGACGATACCTACCGCCTAAACGCCGGCACGCTCGAAGTCACGCGTAAGGACGACCTTTACGGCATCGCCGCGCGCGCCAATCGTCGCCTGAGCGCTCTGTGGAGTGTGTTCGTCGACTACAGCCGCTATCGAAACAGGTCGACGCTGGACACCTACGACTACGACCGCTGCCAGCTGATGGCCGGCGTCGAAGCCGCGCTGGGAGAATAGGGCCTGCCCGCAGGCGCCCGGCGCGGTACCGCCGCGATGCTTTCAGAGCCCGCCTCCCTCACGCGAAAGCGATCGCGCCGCCGATGAAGGCTGCGGCGAGAACCGCTATGAACAATAGGCGCGGCCCGGGGTCGCTTGTGATCCGGCGAACGATCCCGACCGGCCGCGGCGCCCGGCCGAGCAGCGCGCGGTCGCGCCTGGTCGGTGCCGAAAGCCGCTGAATTGCCGCGGCAGAATCGAACTGCCGCGACAAGGGAAGGCGGGTATCGGAACCGATCGCGCGCGCCGCGGGCGCAAACCGCGTCTTGTCCGTGTCCACTTCGAGCTTCACCGTTTTCGTGACGTTCTGATCGTCTTCCTCCTTCGACGGCGCACGCTGGCGCCCCCCGAGCTCGGCAAGGCAGGTGCGCAGATCGGCGGCGAGCTCGTACGCGTCCTGATAGCGCACGGCGGGGTCCTTCTTGAGCGCCCTCGCGATCACGAAGTCGAGCATGGGCGGCACTTCGCGATTCACCCTGGAGGGCGGCACGGGCTCGACGTTGGCGACGTTGTGCAGGACTTGCGGCGTGTCCGCGCCCGCGAAGAGGGAGGTTCGGGTCAGCATCTCGTAGAGCACGATCCCCAGAGAAAAGATGTCGGAGCGGTGATCGACGGGCGACCCGGCCACCTGCTCGGGCGACATGTATCTCGGCGTGCCGAGCACCACACCCGTGCTCGTCTTGTGGTCGGAGACGCGCATGCGCGCGATCCCGAAGTCCATGATCTTTACCTGCCCGCGCGGCATCAGCATGATGTTGCTCGGCTTGATGTCGCGGTGGACGACACCGCGTTCGTGCGCGTAGCCCAGGCCGTCGGCTACCTGCTGCGCGATATCGACTGCTTCGACTGTAGTGATGCCGCCTTGCAGCATCTTGGCGCGGAGCTCGATCCCCTTCAGAAGCTCCATCGCCGTATAGGCGAGATCGCCCTCCTCGCCGAAATCGTAGACGGTGATGATGCTGGGATGATTGAGCTTGCCCGCGGCCTTGGCCTCGAGGAAAAACCGCTGGTGAAATTCCTTGCGTCCTTCGGCGTCGTCCGAAAGAATCATGGTCTTCAGCGCGACCGTGCGGTCGAGGGCCGGGTCCTCCGCCTCGTATACGATCCCCATGGCGCCGCGGCCGAGCTCGCCGCGGATCTTGTAGCGGCCGAGACGGGTCAGTTTCTTTTTTGCCATGGGATCGTTTCGATCAGGCCGCCAAAGTATCTCTCGCCCTGCGCCGTCGCCTGTCTGAATTTCAGGACCACGCCGTCCAGGAGATTCCGCTGTCCCTCGGCTGAGATCCGCACCGCGATGCCGGCCGCAAGGATTCCGATCACGATCGCAACGGCGAGCGCGGAAAGGCGCTTGCGCCTGCGCGCCAGAGCCTGCCTGTCCGGACTGAAAAGTTCGTGGGTCCGAAGCCCCGCATCGGTGAAAACCCCCGCCGGGAAAAGGCCTGCTTCCAGCCCCGGTGCGACATCCGCCATCGCGTCCCGGAAGGATCGCGAAATGAACAGGCGCGAGGGCGAGGCGAATTCGGCGACGCAAGCCGCCACGGAGATGCCGTCCCCGATCATCCCGTCGTCGGCCCGGCTGCCCGCCATCTGCACGGCGCCGTGATTGATCCCCACGCACAGGGGAAGCCCGGCCGCCGTCGCGGCGAGGGCGCGTTCGGCCAGACGCAGTGCGCCCCCGGGATCTCCGAGAACCACGATCGCGGCCCCGTCCGCGGCATCGAGAACGATACGGTTCGCGATCGGCAACTCCGCGGTGGTCACCGCCACGACAGCCTCGAGCTGAGCGCGAAGGCGAGTCTGCTCCGAGACGGACCTGCGCGCGAAATCCTGAATTTTCAGAAAGGCGACGCTGGCGAAACTCGCGGCCGCGTTCGTTGTTTTCATTTTGGAAGCGAGGAGGTTTTGCGATCTTACCCCTTACTTATCTCTTCCGCATACAATCTGGCCCAGACACCGCGACGGAATTGGAACGGAAATGGGGAACCCAATGACAGAACTCAAAGCCGTCAGCCTCGCCGAGGTTTCCGAGGGCATCAGGAAAAGCGTCAAGCCGGTCAGCATTCTCTGGCAGGCGCCCGACACCATCGCCTTCGTCGCGCGCGGACGAAAACACCGCAGCGAGTTTCACTCCGATCCGAGCGACGAGGTCATGTACATGATCAAGGGCGAGATGAAACTGCACTACCTCACGAGCGAAGGCGAGGAGAAAATCGCCGTGGTGCGCGAAGGCGAGATCATCTATTGCCCGGCGGGCGTGAAGCACTCGCCGCGCTTCTCGCCCGACTCGTTTCTGCTCGTTCTGGAAAGGAAGCGCAAGCCCGACGAGCGCGACCGGTTTTTCTGGTATTGCGAGAAGTGTCACACCGAGCTGTACCAGGCGGTGCGGCACGTCCCGGACTACCGCGAGGACCCGGTGTCGCGGGTTTACGAGGAGTTCTACTCGGAGGAGAAGCACCGCACCTGCGGCAAGTGCGGGCACGTAACGGCGAGGCCCGCCGCATGAAAACGGTATCTACGCCTAAACTTATTGGGTGGGTTCTTCGAACGATCTGATGCATGGCGGGTCAAATGTCCATTAAAATGCCGGGCGTAATGGGTCAATCCATGAATCTTCTTGTTCGCCTTAGCGCTCTCGTCGCGCTGGGTTTCGGATTGCTTGGGCCCATAACCCTGCGTGCTGCGGAAGGTATCACGTTGGTGACTCCAGCACGGTCTTCGCCTGCATCCCTCGCCTGTGAAAATGCTTTGGGAATGGGCGAGTGCTGTGCGCGCGCGGGAGATGTGGCTGCGCACGCCGCTCCGCCGTGTGAGAACGCAAGCCTCTGCGCGGCGAAATCCAGCCGCATGCACCTTGCGGTAAGCCAAGCCGGCCATACCGGGTTCCCCCGGCCTATTCGGCCGACTTTTTTTTACCCTCGTAACGATTCTCCGACGAGAACGGATCAACGACTACAAGTTGACCGACCCAAGTTGACCGTTCTCTTCTGCAGCTTTAAAACCTAGAAATACCTCCGGCGCGGCCTGCGGCACGCGCTGCGCCCGCTTCCCGTTAAAGACGGAACAAGCAGCTGCGAAACGTCCGCCCAGAAGTTTTCTCGGGCCGGGTCCTGGATGCCGGCCAAGCGTTGGGCGTTGCTTGGCCTCGGGATCGGCGGCGTGGTCGCCGGCCTTGCATTGGGATGGGACTGGGTTGTGGCGGCCGGGCTGGCGCCGCTTGTCGTTTCGGTCCTCCCGTGTGTCGCGATGTGCGCGCTTGGAATGTGTGCCATGCGCGGCGGGCAGAAGGCCGGTCACGGCGAAAGCGAATCCGCTCGAAACGGGAACGTCGGGCAGTCCGCTCAAGGTCCTTCGCAGGCGCAAGCGACCAGGCGACCGCGCCAGGAGATTCCATCATGAGCGCGCCTATATTTCTTGGCTGGCACGGGGCGGGGTGGACCGACAGTCCCCGGCGGTTTTGCTTGATGCTGCTTTGCGCGGGTTTGGGCGTCGCCCTGTTTATTGCAATGGAGGCCGGTGCCGACGAAGCCGCGGTGAAGAAGCAGTTCGAGCGCCGATTTCCCGGCGCGGCGGTGACGAGCGTCGCGCCAGCGCCTTTACCGGGACTTTATGAGGTGTTTGTCGAAGGGCAGTTGCTCTACACCGACGCCGAGGTCAACTACCTCTTGCGAGGCGAGTTGATCGATGCCGCGGACCGACGCAACCTCACCGAGGAGCGCCTGGGCAAGCTGAAAGGCATCCCGTGGGAGCAGTTGCCGCTCCGTGAGGCCGTCAAAATCGTGAAGGGCGACGGCAAGCGTCGCGTGGCGATCTTCGAGGATCCCGATTGCCCGTTCTGCAAGCGCCTGGAGCAGGAACTGGGGCGCGTCGACAACCTGACGATGTACGTGCTGTTGTACCCGCTCGAGAGCATTCACCCCGGCGCCACCGACAAATCCATCCGCATCTGGTGCTCGGCCAATCGGGCGAAAGCCTGGAGCGACGCCGTCTTGAGGGGCGTGAGTCCGTCGGCGAAGGCGACCTGCAAGCATCCGATCGAGGCGCTCAAGAAGTTCGCCGAGGCGCGCGGCATCTTCGCAACACCGACGCTCGTGTTCGAGGACGGGACCCGCGTTTCGGGAGCCATTCCCGCCACCGAAATCGAAAAGCGGTTCGCGGCGCGCCGCTGAAGGCCGATCGAATCGGAGACAAAGGAGGTACTCGCAATGACCGGAAGAAAACTTTCGCGTTCGTGGCCTGGCGTCGCAGTGCTGTTGGCTGCGCTGAGCGGCGCTCCGGCGCTGGCGGACTCGGGCGTCACGCTGGTGCACGTCCACGGGCTCTCCTACGGCGCGGACGGGAAGCGGCTGTTCGTTCCGAGCCACGACGGGATGGCGATCTACAGCGAGGGGCGCTGGAGCAAAGCGCTTGGGCCGGCGCACGACTTCATGGGTTTCTCGGCTGCGCGCGAAGCCATCTATAGCAGCGGCCATCCGGCCCCGGGTTCGTCGCTGCGCAATCCGTTCGGCCTGCTGAAGAGTACCGACGGCGGCAAGAGCTGGGAGCACCTCGGCCTCACGGGCGAAGCCGATTTCCACGTCATGGCGGCGAGCCACGGCGCGCGGATCGTCTACGTTTACGCGGCGGGCCCGAATTCGCGCATGCCGCAGCCGGGGATCTATCACACGTCCGACGACGGAAAAACCTGGAAACCGAGCGGCGGCAAGGGTCTCTCGGGAAAGATCGCGGCGCTTGCGGCGCACCCGAGCCGCGCGGCCGTGCTCGCGGCGGCAACCGAGTCGGGGGTGTACGTCTCGGAAAATCACGGCGACAGCTTCGCAGCCGCGGCCACGGGACCGCAAGCGACCTCCGTCGCGTTCGACCTCGACGGCGCGCACCTGTGGTTCGGCGGCTATCGGAACGCGGCGACGCTCACCCGCGTGGCTCTGAAAACGAGAAACGGCGAGCCGGTACCGATTCCCGCGATGAGGAAGGACGCGATCGCCTACATCGCCCAGAACCCGGTCACCCGCAAGCAGTACGCCATCGCGACCTTCACTCGCGATGTGTACCTGTCGAACGATGCCGGGAAGACCTGGAAGCAGATCGCGGCGCACGGCGAGACACGATGAGCATCTCCGCGCTTGAAGGAAAGTCGTGATGAGCCGCGTGCCGCGCGGGATCCTTGCGGCGCTGGCCGCCTGCGCGTTGTTCGCGAGCGCCGCCTCCGCGCAGGAGCTACTCGAACCGGACAAGGCGTTCCGGTTCTCGGCACGCGCGCTCGATCCTTCGACCCTGGAGATTGCATACCGTGTCGCTTCCGGTTACTACCTCTACCGGAAGAACTTCAAGTTCGAGCTGAAGGAGCCCGCGGGCGGAGTGCTCGGCGATCCGCAGTTTCCGACCGGCCAGATGAAGAAGGACCCGATCTTCGGAGAGACGGAGGTCTTTCGCGACGAGGTGAAGATTCGGGTGCCCGTCGCGCTGCCCCCGGGCGCGAAACAGGTGACGCTCCTTGCCGGCTCGCAGGGATGCTCCGACACCGGCGTCTGCTACGTGCCCCAGACTCAGACGCTCAAGGTGTCGATGGACGGTTCTGCGGGTGGCTTTTCCGCTCTTTCCTCGCTTTTCGGGCGCTCCCCGGCGGCGGCGAGTTTTACGACTCCAAGCGCGTCGTCGCTCACGCCTGATGCGCTCCTGAGGGCTGCCGCCGATCCGGGCGGAGCCGCCCAGCTCTTGGGGTCCGGAAGCTTCTGGCCGATCGTCGCGGGATTTTTCGGCTTCGGGTTTCTGCTCGCCTTCACGCCGTGCATGCTTCCGATGATCCCCATCCTCTCCGGAATCGTCGTCGGCCACGGCCCCAAGCTCACCCGAATCCGCGCGCTGTATCTTTCCTTGGCCTACGTGCTCGGCATGGCACTGACCTATGCGCTCGCCGGCGTCGCCGCCGGGTTGTCCGGATCGCTGCTTTCGACTGCGTTGCAAACGCCGTGGGTGCTGGGGAGTTTTTCGGCGCTCTTCGTGCTGCTCGCCCTGTCCATGTTCGGGCTGTATGAGCTAAGGCTGCCGCAGTCCTGGCAAGCCAGGCTGACTTCGGTCAGCCAACGCGCTCCCGGGGGAAGGGCGGCGGGAGCGTGGATCATGGGCGTCTTGTCTGCGCTTCTGGTCGGCCCCTGCATCGCCGCGCCGCTTGCCGGCGCATTGCTCTACATCGGCCAGACGCGCGACGTCGCGCTGGGCGGCGCCGCCTTGTTTTCCCTCGCGCTCGGCATGGGCGCGCCGTTGATTGCAGTCGGCGCATCGGTCGGAACCTTTCTGCCCCAGGCTGGACCGTGGATGCTGACGGTGCAGCGCTTCTTCGGCGTGGTGCTGCTCGCGGTGGCCATCTGGGTCGTGTCGCCGGTGATTCCGCCCGCCGTTCACGTGGCGTTGTGGGCGCTGCTGCTCGTCATGTGCGCGGTGTATCTGCGCGCGCTCGACCCGCTGCCGGCGAATGCGTCGGGTTTCGACAAGCTCGCCAAAGGCTCCGGCGTGGTTGCGCTGCTCGCCGGCGCCGCGCTCCTCGCGGGCGCGCTCGCCAGCGCGCGCGATCCCTTGCAGCCGCTCGGCGCGTTGCACGCGGGCAGCCGGTCCGGAGAGAGCTCCGCGACCGCCTTCGAGCGCATCAAGACCATTGCGGAACTCGACGCGCGCGTCGCCGCCGCGGCGGGACAAGGACGCGCGGTCATGCTCGACTTCTATGCGGACTGGTGCGTGACCTGCAAGGAAATGGAGCGCTTCACCTTCAGCGACGATAAGGTCCGCCGGAAAATGTCGCAGATAGTCCTGCTCCAGGCCGACGTCACCCGGAACACTCCGGACGACGCGGCGCTCCTCAAGCGCTTCAGCCTGTTCGGTCCCCCCGGGATCATTTTCTTCGACCGCGGCGGCAGGGAGCTGCCGGTCCGCGTGATCGGCTATCAAGGGCCGGAGAAATTCCTCGCGACGCTGGATAAACTCGAGCGGCAGTGACATGAAACTGAGCACGGCTGTCGCGGCATCTCTCGGGGGCGCCTTCGTCTTGGGCGCCGCATTGTTCGTGTGGCGAGCCGAAAATCGCGACACCAACGCTCCGGGGCATGTCGGCGGTCAAGCGACATCGGGCGGCTTGCTTGCGGCTCGTTTCCCCGATCTCGAAGGTCGCGAGCGCGCGCTCGGCGAGTGGAAGGGACAGGTGCTCGTCGTCAATTTCTGGGCGACCTGGTGCGCGCCCTGCCGCGAGGAGATCCCCTTATTCGTGGCGATGGAAGACAAATACGGGGCCCACGGCCTTCAGATCGTGGGGCTCGCGATCGACCGGCCGGATCCAGTGCGCGCTTTTGCGCGCGAGTTCGGCATCAATTACCCGCTGCTCATCGTCGGTTTCGAAGCGATCGAAATCATGCGACCGCTCGGCAATACCGCCGGCGCGCTGCCTTTCAGCGTCATCTATGACCGCAACGGGCAAGCGGTTCTCGCCAAACTCGGGGTATTTCATGCCGATGAACTGGAATCGAAATTGCGGCCTTTGCTCGGCTCGCCAAGCCGCGCGCCGGCGCACTGATCCGTGAAACGGAGGTCGCCATGACACAACAACGATTGATCGGCCGGCGTGAATTTCTGCGCAGCGCCGCCGGTACGGCGGCCTGGCTCGCGGGTGCCGGGACGCTCTTCGACTCGCCCGCAGCCGCGGCCGCTTCCTCCAGGTCCAGCTCGCCCGATCTGGTTCTCGCGCTGACCGCCTCGCCCAGCGACACGCAGATTCTGCCGGGCAAGCCGACGGCGGTGTGGCGCTTCACGGCGCGTGTGCTGAAGGGCGACGGCGCGAGCGTGCAGCCTTCGCCCGGCGGCTACCTTGGGCCGACCCTTCGCCTGAAGAAAGGGCAGCGCGTCCGCATCGAATTCGATAACCGATTGCCCGATCCCGCGATCGTGCATTGGCACGGGCTGCATCTTCCGGAGGCGATGGACGGCCATCCGCGCTATGCCGTGGGGCCGGGTGAGCGCTATGTGTACGAGTTCGACGTGACCGATCGCGCCGGGACCTACTGGTATCACCCGCACACGCACGGCATTACCGGCAGGCAGATCTACATGGGCCTTGCGGGAATGCTCATCGTCAGCGACGAAGAAGAGCAAGGCCTGCGCCTGCCGCAGGGCGAGCCGGATCTTCCGATCGTCCTTCAGGACCGCACATTCCGTCGCGACAACCAACTCGCTTACATTTCGGAAGAAGGGGACGGCGGCCGCGCGGGCTCCGGGATGATGGGCGGCGGCATGATGGGCGGAGGAATGATGGGGCGCGGCATGATGGGCGGCGGAACGCGCGGCGGCATGATGAGCGAGATGATGGGTTTCCTCGGCGACGAGGTACTCGTGAACGGCCGCCGCAACGCCGTGTTCACGGTGGCGAGCCGCGCCTATCGCCTGCGGCTCCTCAACGCCTCGAACTCGCGCATCTACCGGCTCGCCTGGAGCGACGGCACGCCGCTCTCGATCATCGCCACCGACGGCGGGCTCCTGGAGCGGCCCGAGCGCCGAGCAGCGGTGACGTTGGCGCCCGGAGAGCGAATCGATCTCTTTGCCGATTTCAGCGCTAAGTCCGTCGGCGCGACGCTCGCGATGCGCAGCCTCGCGTTCGAAGACCCGATGGTCGGGATGATGGGCGGCATGATGCAGCAAAGCAGGCTGCCGAGCGGCGCGGCCTTCGACGTTTTCAGGATCCGCGTGGACCGCCGCGATAGCAGATCCACGCCGTTGCCCGAGCGCCTCTCGGCGCTTCCTCGCCTCAAGGAAGAGGAAGCGGTCAACTTCGGCTCGCCGCGCCTGTTTCGCCTGACGATGAGGATGATGCACTGGGGAATCAACGGCAGGACCTTCGACATGGACGGCGTCGCCGACGACGAGATCGTCAAGCTCGGCACCACCGAAGTGTGGGAATTCGCGAACGACGCCTCCGCCATGATGGCGATGCCGCATCCGATGCATCTGCACGGCGCGCAGTTCCGGGTGCTGGAGCGCGCCTCCTCGAACCGCCGAACCGAGCTGCGGGAGAGCATTCTCGACGCGGGACTCAAGGACACGGTGCTCGTGCTTCCGGGCGAGCGTGTGAAGATCCTCGCGCCCTTCAGCCGCTACGCCGGGCTTTTTCCGTACCACTGCCACATGCTCGAACACGGCGACGCCGGGATGATGCGCAACTACGCGGTACGCGCATAGCGTGCCGCGAAATTATCTCGTCCTTCTCGCCGTGTTCGCGGCCGTCGCCGCGGCTTTTCTCTACTTCACATCGGGGCGCCCGGAACTCCGCATCGACGCGCGCGACCCGGCGCGGGTCGCCCGCGGCCGCGTCGTCTACGAGCAGCGCTGCGCCGTCTGCCATGGACAACGACTCGAAGGGCAAGCGAATTGGCGCGTGCGGCTGCCGAACGGCCGCCTCCCCGCCCCGCCGCACGACGACACCGGGCACACCTGGCACCACGCCGATGAGGTGCTCTTCGCGATCGTCAAGAACGGCCTCGTGCCGCCGTACGCGCCGGCGGGTTACGAAAGCGACATGCCCGCCTTCGGCCCGGCAATTTCCGACGAGGACATCCGCGCCGCGCTCGCCTACGTCGAAAGCCACTGGTCGGGCGAGGTCGAGAAGGTGCGGGAAGAGATGCTGGCGCAATCGCGGGGAGCGCGGCGATGAATGGCGCACCCGCGTGGTTCCGGTCGCGCGACGCGGTAAAACCGGAGCGTCATACTGTGAGCATGAAAATCAACAAGGAGACTTCGCCATGAACCGTTTCGAGCGTGCCTGCCAGTATGGAGTGTTGATCGCCGGACTTGTCCTAGGCCTTGAAGCGCGAGCTGCCGGCGATCCGGCGCACGGCGTGCAGGTGTTTCAGGCGTGCCTAGCCTGCCACTCGGTCCAACCCGGCGAGCACATGACCGGGCCGAGCCTCGCACATATCTGGAACAGTAAGGCCGGCACGATCGAAGACTTCCTGCGCTATTCCGACGCGATTAAGAAGACGGACATCGTCTGGAACGACGCCAATCTCGGCAAGTGGCTCGCGAACCCCCAGCGCTTCCTGCCCGGGACGAGCATGAGCTTCGCCGGAATGCGTGAGGAAAAGGATCGTCAGGACGTGATCGCTTATCTAAAATCGGTCTCGGAGGGCAAAGTGCCGGCCGGAGCCCGGCAAGGCATGATGGGCAGCAAGCCCAATCTGAAAAAGGCGCCGCCGGAGGGGCAGGTTACTGCGATCGAGCATTGCCGCGATACGTATACGGTGAAGACGGCTGACGGCAAGCTGAACAATGTCTGGGAGTTCAACCTACGCTTCAAGACGGACTCGGGTAAGCTGGGGCCGCTGCCTGGGAAGCCCGTCATCGTCGGCGCCGGCATGCAGGGCGATCGCGCCTCCGTCGTCTTCGCCGCGCCGGCGGAAATAAGCAGCTTTATCGAGCGATCATGCAAGTGACGTCGTTCAAGCCGACGCTTGCCTCCTTTCGTTCGTCGCGGCGGTGCCTTCTCCACTTTGCACTGAGCGAAGAAGCTATTTAGGAGCGTAAGATTTTGTCAATTCACGCGACAAACGCGGACAGACCTTAGGAGGATATTACATGCTTCGTCTATCGCTACACAGATTGCTCAGGACCCTGGGTGCGCTCTCGCTCATCGCGCTGTCGGCGTGCACGCCGTCCGATGCCGCTACGCCGCTGCCCAATCCCGTCGTAGACACGCCTGCGGCGACCGCGAAGGGCACGGAAACCGCGGTGCTGGCGGGCGGCTGTTTCTGGGGAGTGGAGGCCGTGTTCGAGCACGTGAGGGGCGTCACCCAAGTCGTTTCGGGTTACTCGGGCGGCACGAAAGCAACCGCCGAGTACGGGAAGGTGAGTTCCGGCGCAACCCGGCACGCCGAATCGGTGCAGATTACCTACGATCCTTCCCGGATCACCTACGGCCAGCTTCTGAGGGTGTTTTTTTCCGTCGCGCACAATCCCACGGAGCTGAACCGGCAAGGGCCGGACACGGGGCCGCAGTATCGGTCGGCGATCTTTTACGCCAACGCCGAGCAGAAGCGCGTCGCCCAGGCGTATATCGCCCAGCTCGGTGCAGCCAGGACCTTCTCCCGGCCCATCGTCACCCAGGTGGTCCCGCTGGAGGCGTTTTACGCGGCCGAGGAGTATCACCAGGACTATGTCGTCAAGAATCCGTACCAGCCTTATATCGTGATCAACGACCTGCCGAAGGTCGCCGATTTAAAGCAGCAGTTTCCCAGTCTCTACACGGGCATGTAGGGTTCGGAGGTACACCGGCACTTGGCGCAGTTGGAGCTGCACGGGGCGACCAAGCCCGATATGGTATTGTTCGTTAATTGAACCCCCTGAGCGGTTTCCTGTCTGAGGACCAATGGTTCGAGTCCTTAAGCGAAAAGCGATAAAGAACGTCGCCTTGTTCATGGCGGGCTTCCTGCTTTTCGCTCAGGCGGTGGTCGCGGCCCAGGCGTGCACGCTGACCAAGCCGATGGCAGTCCACCTGCTTAGCGCCGACCCGGCTAATGATTGCGAAGGCGTACTTCTCGGTAAGCGCCTTTGTCTCGCGCATTGCGTGAATGCCGACCGCGCGAGCCAAGCCGTCGATCTTCATTTTCTCGCCGTCGCTCCACCTGTAACGGAGGTCGTTTCCCCCGTGCCTTCGTGGCCGGACGTATCGGCGCAGGTATCGTTCTCCAGCGTATCTGCCGTTGGACCACCGCTGCAGATTCTCTTCTGCAGCTACCAGATTTAACCCCCTTCTCCCCGCAGCGCGAGCGCTCGACGTTCAGGCCGGGCGCCGCGCTTTCGCCTAGTTCCCGCGTTTGCCGGCGACGCGAAATCTTGTCCGCGTCCCGAGACCTGCGGGGGTCTCGTGCGCCTCGATTGACCAAGATCAAACGCGCGCCCGCGAAGCGATATAGGGTATCGAGCGGAGCTTCCTACCATTGTCAGTCGTCCGAAATGCCGGACCAGCGGAGTGGATATGACGTCTTTCAAGGATTGCGGCAGTACGCTAATTTTGCGTTGCATGGTCGGCTCTTTAGCGTTCGCAATCTGCGCGAGCGCCTGGGGCCAGACCCTAGCGCCGTTGACGCTGGCGGAGACACAGAAGCTTGCGGCCAACCAGTCGCACCAGCTCGCGGCCCAGGATGCTTATCGGAGGCTTTATGGTTTTCGCTTTACCCGGGCGTCTCGCGCGCCCGCTCGCTTGGTTCTGCTTCTTCCGTCTGCTCTCGGCGGAGATGAGATGAACCGCGACGGCTGCTGGACTCGAATTTTGGCTACCGCAGAAATAGGCGCCCGCCGGCGGCTGAGTTCGCAGCGCGCCGACGGGCGTGGGAGCGGACGAGTTGCGCTACTGCGTGGACGATCGGACTGGTTGGACGCGTACCCTGATCGAGCGATCCAGCATGCCCTTCGGCGCGAGTTGGCGCAGATCGGCGTTTTGGTCCTGCATGTCGAAAACCCAGGCGAAGCTCTTTTTCCCGCCAGCCCCGCTGACGATGAAGCGGATCGTCTCGTCTTCTCTGACGTTGACCTCCTTCATCTTGTCGTCGATGGCGACCGTGCGACTGATGCCGCCGCCCTGGTGCACCACCGGCCCGACATGGTCATCATGCGCTTGGCCCGCGAACGCAAGCGGCGCGGTGCCGACAGCGCTCATCAGACCCAGTGCTGCAATTGCAAAACGAACTTGAGCTTTCATGGTTCAATCTCCTTAGCAAGTTTGCGGTTTGGACCGCCTATCGGCCATCCGATAGTGCTTGGCATGATGCGCCGCGCGGCCCGACGCCGATCTGACAGGAGGATTACATTCTCGTCATCGCGCGGCGCGGACGGTGGACGGTCACGGCGGGGGGTGGTGCGATGCGCGTGCTGATCGTCGAAGGACAGGAGAAGACCTGCGACTTCCAGCGCGCCTCGTCTTGCGCGCTTTCGCGCCGCGCCAGGGCGCGCGTCCGCGCTGCCGGCGCACGTGCGGCCAGCTCGCGATGCTTTCGAGGGAGATGAGATGAACCGCAACGGCTGCTGGACCCGAATTTGGGCTGCCGCAGGAATAGCCGCCCGCCGGCGGCTGAGTTCGCAGCGCGCCGACGGGCGTGGGAGCGGACGAGTTGCGCTACCGCCCGGACGAACGGGTGGGCATGACGTATACCCTGATCGGGCGATCGCTCAGCGTGCCTTTCGGCGCGAGATCGCGCAGATCGGTGTTTTGGTCCTGCATATCGAAAACCCAGGCAAAGCTCTTAGCCCCGACAACGAAGCGGATAGTCTCGTCTTCTTTGACGTTGACCCACTTCGTCTTGTCGTCGATGACGACCGTGCGACTGATGCCGCCGCCCCGGTGCACCGCCGGCTCGACCTGGTCCTCATGCGCTTGGCCCGCGAATGCGAGCGGCGCGGCGCCGATCGCGCTCACCAGACCCAAAGCAGCTACTGCATAGCGAATTTGCGTTTTCATGGTTCAGTCTCCTTAGCCTTAGCAAGTTTGCGGTTTGGACCGCCTATCGGCCATCCGATAGTGCTTGGAATGATGCGCCGAGCGGACCGACGCCGATCTGACAGGAGGATTACATTCGCGTCATCGCGCGGCGCGGACGGTGGACGGTCACGGCGGGGGGCGGTGCGATGCGCGTGCTGATCGTCGAAGACCAGGAGAAGACAGTCGATTTCCTGCGCCGCGGCCTGACCGAGAACGGTTTCGTCGTCGACGTCGCGCGCAACGGCATCGACGGCCAGCACCTCGCGCTGACCGCCGACTACGACCTGATCGTTTTGGACGTGATGCTTCCTGGGCGCGATGGCTGGCAGGTGCTGGAAGAGTTGCGGCGGCAGGGCAAGCACACGCCGGTGCTCTTTCTCACCGCGCGCGACCATGTCGAGGACCGGGTGCGCGGCCTTGAACTCGGCGCCGACGACTACCTCGTCAAGCCCTTCGCGTTCTCCGAGCTGCTCGCGCGCGCGCACGCGCTCGTGCGCCGCGGCGCCGCGCACGAACCGAGCGTGCTGCGCGCGGACGATCTCGAGGTGGACCTGCTGCGCCGGCGGGTTTCGCGCGGCGGTCGCCGCATCGACCTCACCGCCAAGGAGTTCGTGCTGCTCGTCCTGCTCCTGCGCCGCCAGGGCGAGGTGCTCTCGCGCACCTTGATCGCCGAGCAGGTGTGGGACATGAACTTCGACAGCGATACCAACGTCGTCGAGGTGGCGGTGCGCCGGCTGCGCGCCAAAGTGGACGATCCGTTCGCGCGCAAGCTGATTCACACGAAGCGCGGCATGGGCTACGTGCTCGAGGCGTGCGAGGCTTGAGATGCGTCTTCCGTCGATCACGTTCCGGCTGAGCTTGTCCGTTGCGGTCCTTTGCACGGCGGCGCTCGCCGCGGTCAGCTTATATCTGTACGACACGCTCGAGCGCCACTTCGCCGAGCGCGCCGCGGCGGAGCTCGCCGGCAAGGTCGATCTGTTGCGCCACATCCTTGCACCGTTGAGGTCGCGCGACGAAGTGGCCGCGCATCGGCCTTACCTTCGCGATGCATTGGTCGGCCGCCCCGGCTTGTATGTCGCACTATTCGATCGCAACGGCGAGCAGCTGTTTGCGACTTCCCGCCTGCGGCTTCCCGAGGCGCAGCTTCGATCGGCGGTTCCCGCGTCGGTGGCGCCGGAGGCGGCCGGTGTGTGGCAGGCCGCGCCCGACCGTCGGTTCCGAACCCTTGCCGCCTGGGCGGACCTCGCCCCCGGCGCGGGCGAGCAGGTGCTGATCGCGCTCGCTCTGGACACCGCGGAGGAGCAGGCGGCGCTCTCGGTTCATCGGCAGCACGTAATGCTCGCGCTCGCCCTCGCAGTCGTCGCCGTGCCACTGCTCGGCTTCGCGATCGCACACCACAGCCTGCGCCCGCTGCGCGACATGGGCGGCGCCGTCCACCGCATTTCCGCCCGCCACTTGGACGAGCGGCTCGACGAGGCGCGCGTGCCATCCGAATTAACGCGGCTCGCCGCGGGGTTCAACGCGATGCTTGCGCGGCTCGAAGAGTCGTTCGGGCGACTCGCGAACTTCTCCTCCGATCTCGCGCACGAGCTGCGCACGCCGATTCAAAATCTGCTGGGCCAGACGCAGGTCGCGCTGACGCGCACGCGCGCGGCGGCGGAGTACCGCGAGGTGCTCGAGTCGAACCTGGAGGAATACCAGCGCCTCGCGCGCATGACCGAGGACATGCTGTTTCTCGCGCGCGCGGATCACGCGCAGGCCGCGTTGAAGTTGGAGTCCTTCGACCTGCGCGCCGAACTCGACAAGGTCGCAGAGTTCTACAAACCGCTGGCTGACGAGGGCGGCGTCAAGATCGAATGCGTCGGCGCGGCTGCGGTCACCGCCGACCGCGCGATGGTGCAGCGCGCGATCGGCAATCTGCTTTCGAACGGGGTACGGCACACGGCAAAAGGCGGCCGGGTCGACGCCCGCGTCGGGTCGGCCGACGATGGCTCGGTGCGGCTCTCGGTCGGCAACCCGGGACCGGGAATCGCGGCCGAGCACCGCGCGCGCCTCTTCGTCGACCGGTTCTACCGCATCGACGATACGCGTAACGGCGCGCATGGCGGTCACGGGCTGGGACTGGCGATTGTGCGCTCGATCATGCTGCTGCACCGCGGTGAGGTCACGCTGAAGAGCGTACCCGATCTGGTAACGACCTTCACGCTGCGTTTTCCCGGCGAAGGAGCGAAAGGTTCGTTCGGTTCGCCCGAGCGGGACATCCTTTCCGATTTGTAATGCCGCCGTCAGCTTGGCGAATGCGCGTGATGGCTAATCTGTGAAGGAGCACATGCCATGAATGGACTATCGGGTAAACGAGCCGGACCCCTCAGCGCCGACGACGAAGTGCCGCAGCCGGCCCGCGCGGGTGGCGTCCCTGGGACGCCGCACCGCGGGCGCTTTTGCGCCGCGCTGCTACCGTTCCTGCTCGTCGCGTGTAATGCCGCGCTCGGGGCGGGCGAGGAGGCGCCGGACGCGCTGCTTCGAGAGCTCTTGGCCGAAGCGTCGCGCAACAACCCCGACATCCAGGTCGCGCAGCGAGAGACGGACGCCGCGCGCAATAGGATCTCTCCGGCGGGCGCTCTTGACGATCCCATGCTCGAGGTGGGGGTGATCAATCTTCCCGCGCAGTCCCTGAGCTTTCGCAGTGAAGACATGACCATGAAGATGATCGGCCTGACGCAGCGCCTGCCCTCTCCCGGCAAGCGCGCCCTGCGCCGCGAGGTGGCCGAAAAAGAAGCCGATGCGGTGGCCCACAATTACCGGGAGGTCTCCAACCGCGCGGTGCGCAGTGTCAAGGTCGCGTACGTCGACCTCGGATTGGTGGACGAGTCGGCGCGGCTGACCGAGAAGAACAGGCGCATCCTCGCGCAGTTTCTCGCCATCGCGGAGGCGCGCTACGCGGTGGGACAGGGCAGCCAGGCCGACGTGCTGAAGGCGCAAACGCAACTGTCGCGGATGGCGGACGAGCTGATCAAGCTTGGCCGCGAGCGGCCGATGCTCGAAGCCGAGCTGAACCGCGCGGTCGGGCGCGCGTCCGCGCCGCGGCCGATCGCGCCCTCCGTGCCCCGTGCGCGCGAGGTCGCGTTGCGCCTGGACGAGCTGCGCGAGGCCGCTCTCGTCCATCGTCCGCAGTTGCTCGCGCAGCAGAACCTCGTCGAGCGCGGCGCCGCGGCGATCGACCTCGCCCGGAAGGACTACTACCCGGATTTCGACGTGCGGTTTTCGTACGGCCAGCGCGACAACTTTCAGGATATGCGCCGCGAGGACATGATCAGTTTCACGGTGGCGATCAACCTGCCGATCTGGGGCGGGTCCAAGCGCGAGCCGCGCATCGCCGAGGCCGAAGCGATGCGCGAGCAGGCAAAGCGCATGTATGACGCGCAGGCGAGCGAAATCGTCACCATGCTGCGCCAGCAGGTCGCGACCGCGGAGCAGAGCCTGAAGTCGGCGCGCCTCTACGAGACCGGCGTTCTTCCACAGGCGCGTCTTGCGGTCGAGGCGTCCATTGCGGCGTACAACGTCAACCGCGTGGACTTCTTCACCCTGCTCGACAACCAGATGACGGTCTTCAACTACGAGATCGCCTACGCCGCCACTCTGACGAGCCAGAACAAGGCGCTCGCCGAAATCGAGTTCCTGACGGGGAAGACCCTGTTTTGAATCGCTCTCACGAGTTCTCGTTGATCTTGAAGAACACAAGGAAAGACTAGCTATGAACCGATTGGCATGGATTGGACTGGTCGCGGTGGTGGCCGGGGTGGGCGTTGCCGCTGGTTACTGGCTCGGCGCAGGTGGCTCCGCCCCGGCGCCGCAGGCGAGCGCTCGCGCCGCCATCGCCGAGGCCGGACGGGAAGCGAAGAAGGAACGCAAGCTCCTCTATTACCGCAACCCGATGGGGCTTCCCGATACCTCCCCGGTACCGAAGAAGGATCCCATGGGCATGGACTACGTTGCGGTGTACGAGGGCGAGGAGGTCGACCGGAAACTGCCCGCCGGTACGGTCAGAATCAGCCTCGACAAGGTTCAGTTGCTCGGCGTGAGGTCGGAAGCTGTCCAGCCGCGCGAGCTGCGCCGCACGGTGAACGCCGTCGGCACGATCCAGGCGAACGAGCGCCTCCTGTATAAAGTCGCGCCGCGCTTCGAGGGCTGGATCGAGAAGCTTCACGTGAATACCACCGGACAAGCGGTCGCGCGCGGCCAGCCGCTCATGGACGTGTACAGCCCGGAACTCGTCACCGCCCAGGAGGAGTACCTCATCGCGCTGCGGGGGATGAAGGACGCGGCCGCGAGCGGTCCGGAAGCGCAGGCCGTGATGCAGCGGCTCGCCGAAGGCGTGCTGCGGCGCCTGCGGAACTGGGAGATTTCGGACGAGGAATTGCAGGCGTTGCGCCAGGAAGGCAAGCCGCGCCGGGTGCTTCCCTACCGCTCCTCCGTCAGCGGTGTCGTGCTGCAAAAGCCGGGCACGCAGGGGATGCGCTTCATGCCGGGCGAAGTGCTGTACGAGATCGCCGACCTCTCCTCGGTGTGGATGCTCGCCGAAGTGTTCGAGCAGGACCTGGGACTGGTGCGTGTCGGCCAGGAAGCGAAGCTGCGCATCGTCGCCTATCCCGACAATGCGATTGCCGGCAAGGTGGTCTTCATCTATCCGACCATCGACCCGGACACGCGTACCGCGAGGGTGCGTATCGAGCTGCCGAACCCGCTAGGCCTCCTCAAGCCGGCGATGTACGGCAACGTCGAGCTTGTATCCGGCCGTGGCAAGGGCAAGACCCTGGCGGTACCGGAGTCCGCCGTGCTCGACAGCGGCACGCGACAGCTCGTGCTGGTGCGCCGCGGCGAGGGCTTGTTCGAGCCGCGAGCGGTGAAGGTCGGGGCGCGCGCCGACGGATACGTCGGGGTGATGGAGGGCCTGCAGGCGGGAGAGGAGGTGGTGGTGCGCGCGAACTTCCTGATCGACGCCGAAAGCAACCTCAAGGCGGCGCTCGAAACGTTTGGCGGCCACGGCGGTGAGCCGGCCAAGCCCGAAGCGGCGAAGCCGGCCGCCGCGCCCGGCGCGCAGGCCCACAGCGCCAAGGGTACCGTGGAGGCGGTAGAGCGCAAGGGCGGTATCGTCAAGATCAACCACGAGGCGATTCCGAGCCTCAAGTGGCCGGCGATGACGATGGAATTCCAGGTCAAGGACCGGGCGCTGCTGAGAAGCGTCGAGCGCGGCCAGGCGGTGGAGTTCGACCTCGTACAGAAGGGACCCGGCGATTTCGTGATCGAGCGCATCGCGCCCGCAGGTGCGCGGGCGGCGCCGAAGGCCGCGCCCGGGCACGACAAGGGGCACTGACATGCTGAACCGGATCATCGAGTGGTCGGTCCGCAACGTCTTCCTGGTCCTGCTCGGAACGTTCTTTGTCGTTGCCGCGGGCGTCTACGCTGTGATCAATACGCCGGTGGACGCGATCCCCGACCTCTCCGACGTGCAGGTCATCGTCTACACCGAGTACCCCGGTCAGGCGCCCCAGGTGGTCGAGGATCAGGTCACCTATCCGCTCACCACCGCCATGCTCGCGGTGCCCAAATCGAAGGTCGTGCGCGGACTCTCGGTGTTCGGCGCCTCGTTCGTGTACATCCTCTTCGAGGACGGCACCGACATCTACTGGGCCCGCTCGCGCGTGCTGGAGTACCTCAACTACGTCTCCGGGCGGCTGCCGCGCGGCGTGTCCGCCTCGCTCGGGCCGGATGCGACCGGTGTCGGCTGGGTGTACCAGTACGCCGTCGTCGCGAAGGACCGCACGCTGGAGGAACTGCGCACGATTCAGGATTGGTTCGTGCGCTATCAGTTGACCAAGGCCCAAGGCGTCTCCGAAGTCGCCAGCGTCGGCGGGTTCGTCAAGCAGTACCAGGTGACGGTGAACCCGCGCCTGCTGCAGTCCTACGGCGTGCCGCTGGCGAAGGTGATCCAGGTGATCCGCGAGAGCAACCGCGACGTCGGCGGCCGCGTGGTCGAGCTGGCGGAAACCGAGTACGTGGTGCGCGGCCGCGGCTATCTGCGCGGCATCGGGGACCTGGAGACGCTGGTGGTAAAGGCCGAAGGCGGGACGCCGGTGCTGGTGCGCGACATCGCGCGCGTGGAGCTGGTGCCCGACGAGCGCCGCGGGATCGCCGAGCTCAACGGCGAGGGCGAAGTGGTCGCGGGCATCGCGGTGGCGCGCTACGGCCAGAATGCGCAGGATGTCATCCACAATCTGAAGACCAGGATCTCCGAGATCGCGAGCGGCTTGCCCGAAGGCGTCTCGATCCAGGCCGTCTACGATCGCTCCGACCTGATCCACCGCGCGATCAAGAACCTCAACCGGACGTTGATCGAGGAAAGCCTGATCGTCGCGCTGGTGTGCATCGTGTTCCTGTTTCACGCCCGAAGCGCGCTGGTGGCGATCGTCATGCTGCCGATCGGCGTGCTGATCGCGTTCATCGTCATGCACGCCATGGGGCTCAACTCGAACATCATGAGCCTGGGCGGCATCGCCATCGCCATCGGCGCCATGGTCGACGCGGCGATCGTGATGATCGAGAACGCGCACAAGCACCTGGAGCGGCTCGCGCCCGGCGCGCCGCGCCTGCCGGCGATCATCGCGGCCTGCAAGGAGGTGGGACCGGCGCTGTTCTTCAGCCTGCTCATCATCACGGTCTCGTTCCTGCCGGTGTTCACTCTCGAAGCGCAGGAAGGACGCATGTTCAAGCCGCTCGCCTACACCAAGACCTTCGCGATGGCCGGCGCGGCGTTCCTGTCGATTACGCTGGTGCCGGTGCTGATGCTCCTCTTCATCCGCGGGCGGATTCCGCCCGAGCACAAGAATCCGCTGGTGCGCTTCCTCATCTGGGGCTACCGGCCGATCATCGGCTGGGTGCTGCGCTGGCGCAAGCTCACCATTCTTGCCGCGGCGCTCGTGCTGGGGGTCACCGCGTACCCGGCGCTTAAGCTCGGCACCGAATTCATGCCGGCGCTGAACGAGGGGACGCTGCTCTACATGCCGGCGACGCTGCCGTCGCTCTCGATCACCAAGGCGGCGGAAATCCTCCAGACGCAAGACAGGATCATCAAGAGCTTTCCCGAGGTGGAATCGGTGTTCGGCAAGGCGGGGCGCGCCAACACCGCCACCGATCCGGCGCCGACCGAGATGTTCGAGACCGTGATCAACCTCAAGCCGCAGAGCGAGTGGCGGGCGGGCATGACCATGGACAAGCTGATCGCCGAGTTGGACCAGGCGCTCCAGTTTCCGGGGATCGCGAACGCCTGGACGATGCCGATCAAGGCGCGCATCGACATGCTGTCCACGGGGATCCGCACGCCCATCGGCATCAAGGTGTTCGGCAAAGACCTCGCGGAAATCGAGCGCGTGGCCAAGGAGGTCGAAGCGGTCGTGAAAACGGTGCCGGGCACGACCAGCGCGTTCGCCGAACGGTTGACCGGCGGTTATTACATCGACATCGAGCCCGACCGCATGGCGCTCGCGCGCTACGGCCTGGCGGTCGGCGATCTGCTAGAGGTGATTTCCACCGCATTGGGCGGCGAGATGGTGACCACCACCGTCGAGGGCTTGGAGCGCTACAGTGTCGCGGTACGCTACCCGCGAGACTTCCGCAGCGACCCGCAGGCAATCGCCACCCAGGTACTGGTGCCCGTGATGGGCGGCGGCGGCACGCGCGCGGCTCCGGGGGCGATGAAGACCGCGGCCGGCGCGGCGAATGACGCGCGAGCGCCTAAGACGCTGAGCGCGACCATGCTGCCGCTCGGGCAGGTGGCCAAGGTCAAGCTCGTGAAAGGCCCGCCCAACATCCGCACCGAGAACGCGCTGCTCGCGGCCTACATCTACGTGGACATCCGCGACCGCGACATCGGCGGCTACGTCGCCGACGCGCAAAGAGCGGTGCGCGAGAGCGTCAAGTTCCCGCCCGGCTACTTCATCACCTGGAGCGGACAGTTCGAATACATGGAGCGGGCCAAGGAAAAACTCAAGGTAGTGATTCCGCTCACCATCGTGATCATCTTCGTGCTCCTGTACTTCAACTTCAAGCGGATCACCGAGACGCTCATCGTCATGCTCTCGGTGCCGTTCTCGCTCGTGGGCGGGATCTGGCTCATGTATCTGCTCGACTACAACGTGAGCGTCGCGGTGGCGGTCGGGTTCATCGCGCTGTTGGGGGTGGCTGCGGAGATCGGGGTCGTCATCCTCATCTATATCGATCAGGCTCTCCACGCCGCAGCGGCGAAACGTGAGGCGGCGGGAGAGCGGATCGGCGCCGAAGACCTGCACGAGTCGGTGATCCAGGGCGCGCTCATGCGTGTGCGTCCGATCATGATGACGGTGGCGGCGATCATCGGCGGGCTGCTGCCGATCATGTGGGGCAGCGGCACCGGCTCCGAGGTCATGCGGCGCATCGCCGCGCCGATGGTCGGCGGCATGGTCTCGGTCACGGTTCTCGCCCTGGTCGTGATCCCCGCGATTTACGCGGTGGTGAAGGAGTTCTCCATCCGGCGCGAGCATCGCAGGGCAGCGCCTGCTCGAACGGTCGCGGCGGGTGCCGGTACGGGATGAGCCGTGAAAATCGTGCCGGGCAACGTCGCGAGTAGGCCTTGCCGCAGAGCCTGTGAATACTGCGGCCTTATATGTTCACTCGTTTACCGAGTTAGGAGAAATCATGAAAGCTTCAATCGCAGCGGCAATACTGGCAATTGCTTTCGCCTCTTCGGCGGTGACCCTCGCGGCACAAAGCGAATCCGCGATGCAGGATTGCTTCAAAAAGCACGCGCAGCTGATGGACAAGCCCGCGGTGAAAAATCCGCGGGACTGCTGGCGGACGCACGGGTACATGATGGAAAGGTCGTAAGCGACAGCCGGATGAGTTGAAGTCCGTTGCCTCGCGTCCGCAGCTTTGCCGTACAGGGTTGGGTGTCGCCTGGCCGGCAGAGCTGCGGATGTCATCTGATTTTTAACCCTGATGAAAGGAAGCCCTGACATGAAAAAAGCACACCGTTTTTCTCTCCTGGCCGTTCTTGCCCTGTCCGTTACGGCAATTTCTCCAAGCCACGCTCAGTCCGGCGGCATGAAAGGCATGGATATGAAGGACATGGACATGAAGGGAATGGACATGAAAGACAAGAGCGCCGGCAAGAAATCGGAGGCCAAGACGCACAAGGGTGTCGGCACGGTGAAGAAGGTCGATCCCGCCGGCGGCAAAGTGACGCTCGCGCATGGGCCCATTCAATCCCTCAAGTGGCCGGCGATGACCATGACGTTCGGCGTCAAAGACAAGGCGCTGCTCGGCAAGTTTTCGCAGGATAAAAAAGTCGAGTTCGAGTTCGTGCAGCAGGGGTCCGACTACGTGATCACGTCGGCTAAGTAGTCCGCGCGGGCGCGCCGGCACGCGCGAAATTCGTCGAATTCGTCTATGGAGATCGGCGTCTGGCGCGGCTTTACGTGGAGTTTGTGTATTTTTACTGGAACGTACCCGAGTCGAAAAGGAGACTCTTATGAACTGCGGGGCTCGCCGCGTTCTACAACCCGTCGCCGTCATCCTGTTCATGCTGCTTCTGTCCGGTGTTGCCTCGGCTCGGCGACCCGAAGCGCGGGGCGCGGGTGTTCCAAGCGTGCATGGCCTGCCACTCGGTGACGGCGGCGGGCGAGACGGTCACATGCCCGCAACGCCGCCCGCGGCCGAGGCGAACAGATCGGCTCTGGATCTTTTGGACGAACAGTACGTTCGTGGGGAAATCTCGCGCGAGGAGTACCTACGCAAGCGCGAAGACTTGACGAAGTTGCGTTGAGGTTGAAAGACGATGAGATCAGGATCGGATGCACGTTGCCGCGGCCACGATATCTTGTTGCGCGATTCTCGCCAGCGTCGCGCCGGTCATCGGGAAATTCAAGAGCGTGTTCGATGTTCCACTACGTCTTCAAGGAGAAAGCGATGAAAAGGCAATTGGCGAGGACCGCGGCAATGCTCGGCTTCGCGGCGGTATCGGCCCACGCCCAGACGCCGGGCGGCATGATGGGCGGGCACGGCGGGATGGGCGCGCCCGGGCAGGGCATGTCGGGGCAGCAGTCGCAGCAGATGATGGGCGGCCAGATGATGAATCAGGAAATGATGCGCGACATGTCGAGGATGATGCGCCAAATGAACGACATGATGCAAAGCATGTCGCGCGCCATCGATCAACACCCGATGATGGACCAGGATCGTATGCGCGACATGGCGAAGCTCATGGAAGACATGTCCGCCACGATGCGCGAGATGTCGCAGCAGATGGCGCAGGGCAAGATGGAGCCGGCGATGACCCGGCGCATGGAGGAGCGGGCGGGACAGATGAACCGGATGCTGGAGGAACTGAAAAAAGGAGCCGCGCTGAGCCATGAGCGGTGAGGGAAATGATGGACGATGACGTCTTGCGACGGGTATCGCCGAGCCGCCGTCCGGTTCCGGCAAGCCGGCGCGTTGCGGCGCAACCGCGCGCCGTTGTCGTCGCGTTTTGCCTGGCGTCCCTCCTCGCGCTTGCGGCCGGCCTTGCCAGCGCTCAGGAGAGGCGCCCCTATTTCGAATTGAGCGCTGGCTTCAAGACGGGCGACTTCGGAACACCCACGCGCAGCGATCTCCTCTACTTCGCCCCGACGTTCGGCTACGTCGCGCTACGCTACGACTACAGCGTGACCGTCCCCTACCTGTCGCTCACTGCACCGACGGCGGGCCAGTCCACGACGCAGTCCGGCGTCGGGGACGTGGTCGCGCGCGGCGGGCGCGAGCTGGCCGCGGGGACAAGCTGGTCGCTTTACGGCGCGCTTGCGGTCAAGCTGCCGACCGCCGACGAAGCGAGAGGACTCGGCACCGGCGAGACCGACTTGGGCGCGTTCGCGACGCTCGGTCGCGATTTCGGTTCGACGCGCCTGAGCCTGCTCGCCGGCACCATCAAGACGGGCGATCCCCCCGGGCAGGCGCTAAGCGACCTGCGGCTCTACGGGATCGGTTTGGCCGGCTGGGCGGGTGCGACGCGGCTATACGGCTCGATTGAAGGCCGCACGGCAACCGTGCCGGGCGCGCATAACCCGCTCGAAGTGAACGTCGGCGCCGTCCACCGACTGAGCGCGCGGTACTGGCTCAAGAGCGCGGCCTTCACTGGCCTCAACGACGGCGGGCCGCGTTACGGAGCGAGTCTCGGATTCGTGTACTGGTTTTGATTCCTGTCGGGAGCGGCTTCAGAAGCCCTGGGTGTACTGGATGCCGAGGATGTCGACCTTGGCGCTGTACGCGCCTTGCACCGGCAGCACGACGGTTTGATTGATCTGAGCGTCCTTGACGAAAATGCGCGCGTAACCGACATCCAGCGCCGCCTTTTCAGACAACTTGTATTGCGCGCCGATTGCCAGCCAGGTCCGGTCGTTATCCGGTATTCGAACCGTTCGGTACTGGTCGGACACCGGGCTCTGGTCCACGGCGACGCCGAAGCGAAACTTCCACTGATCGGCATATCGATAATTGGCGCCGACGGCGACGCGCCACGTGTCGTTCCAGTTCTCGACCGTGGAACTGATCACCGCTCCCGAGCCGGCGGAAACGACCTCCAGCTTTTCAAACTTGCTCCACTGAGTCCAGGCCGCATCGGCGAGCAGTTCCCACTTCGAATTCAGCGCAAGCACGGCGCTCAGGGTCATCGTCGCCGGCATGGTGACGTCGGCTCTTGCCGGCCCGGAAAGCGCACCGACGTTTGTCGCCGTTCCCTCGAGCTTATGCTTGACCGACGAGCGGTAGGCCGCGCCCAGTCTGGCGATCGGGTTTATCTGCCAGAGTACCCCGACGTTCGCACCGTAACCCCAATCGTTGCCGCTGATAGTCGCGACCGGAGCCGTTGGCGCGAGACCGGTGGCCGAGGTCAATTCCGCGTCGATGCGCTCGGCGCTGACCCCCAAGCCGACCGAAAGCGAGTCGTTCATCTGGTAAGAGACGCCGGGATTGATGTTTATCGTCTTCAAGTCGGACTTGATCCCCTGAAGACGGCCGATCCAACCGCTGCCATATTCGGTCTTGAGGCCGAATGGGGAGTTGACGCCGATCCCGACGTGAACCCCGGGTTGGAGCTCGGCGGCGTAGTACAGCGCGGGCAGCAAAGCCCAACCCCCTGCGTCGCCGCCTTCTTCGCTTCCAAGCAGAGGGCTGGAGCCCTGATTGCGGAATCGGATAGAGGGCTTGATGCCGGCGGCGGAAAGCGCCAACTGCCGCGACGGAAGTCGGGTCATGCCGGCCGGATTGAAGAACACCGTGCTCGCGTCCTCCGCGGCGGCCGCCGTACCGGCGTAGGCATTGCCGAGAGCGCTGGCGTTCTGTTCGAGCAGTTGGAACCCCGCACCGTACGCAACGTTGGCCACTCCTGTCGCTACGCACGCAGCGATCGACAGCATCCCCGACTTGCAATGATCCCTCTTCATGGCTTGCCTCCTCGGTTTTTGCAATGCCTGACTTACTCACGCTTTCAAAACACGTGCCGAATGCCAAACGCCAAGGCCTCCGGATCCGAACCGGCACCCGCGGGGAGCGCCGTGCCGACACCCCAGGTGTAGCTCGCCAGCCTGTCGTTGCGGATCCGAGTCCAGTGCACGTAGAGGTCGCTGCCCTTCGCCAAGGCGTAGACGTAGCCCAGCGTGTACTGCCTGGCGCCCGTGTCCGCCGCATCGCACGTCCCCGCGAGGTTCGAGCAGGTCGCGCTACCCGCGCGACCGAAGGCCGCGCTGATGCGATGGGGTGCGATCCGATGGGTGCCCGTGAGCATCCACAGATCCCGCCTGTAATCGGTGACGAACGTGCCGGGGGCTGCAGCGTCGGGGTTGCTCGTGAAAGCCAGCCGCTCCCACAGCATCATCAGGTCGGTGTTCCCAATGTTGTAGCCCGCGCCGAGCTGGTTGCCCGTGTCTTGCGAGCCGCCGGACAGTGGCCCCGTGTTGCCTGCTGTGCCTCCCAAGGTGGCGATCGTCGTCAGGCCGAAGTAGTCGTCGCGGCGCTCGCGGGAATAAGACACCCAGAAAGGCGAGGCTTCATAGGTGATCGACAGCGACGATACGCTGGGATCGAGCGGGACTGTCGCCGTGCTGGAGGTCTTCGCCTCGTTCACGCCCCGGGCGAACTCCGCGGAGAAGCCGTTGAACTTCGGGGTGAGGTAGAAGATCGAGTTGTTCAACCGCGCGGCGAAATCCGCCAGGCCGGCCGAGCCCAGCACGCTGGTGCCGGTAGCCGCGCCGCCGGCCACCTGGTTGTAGCCGGGACTGTTGCGCAGCCCGTAGAGAGCGGCGATACCGGTGGCGAAGAAGGGATCCTTGGCTTGGATCAGGCCGCCGCGCTTATAGGGGCTGTCGTGGGCGCCGGCGTAGAAGACTTTGCCGAAGTCGCCGGCGAGGCCGATGTAGCTGTTGCGGCCAGCGAGAGTGCCCGTGCCGGACTCCCAGCCCACGCCGGCTTCCATCTGCCAAATCGTCTTCAGCCCGCCGCTGAGGACGCCCTCGCCCCGCAGGCCGAAGTTGGACGAGTTGGATTCCACCCGCTGGCGGGTTGCGAAGTCGGTACCGGAGACACCGGCGGTAGCGGCGGTTGTGGCCGGTCCGACAACGCTGTTGCCGGGGGCGCCCGCGGCCGTGGCATCGGTGCGTCTAGCGAACTCCGCGTCCACGTTGATGGTTCCGTAGATGGTGGGCTGGGCCATCGCCGCGGCGGGCGCCAGCCCGCCGGCGATGAGAAGGGCGATCAGCTTCGTCTTCATGGAAATCCTCCTTTGAGGTTGAAGAACCGCGGCAGGCGCCGCGGCTCGGGACAATTTGCGATTGGGTGTCATGGACGTTCCTCCAGTTCACGAGTGCGTTCACGCCTCCGCCCTTATGTGGACACGGCGGGGGCACGTGTTGGGAGTAAGTTCCGCCTCAATTAGCGGCGCGCGCCGGCTAGCGCTCAGCGCCTACTCGGCAATCACCGCAAACAAGAATACTCGGCACGTGCGGTCGCGAAGCTGACCGCTGCATTACAAATCTGAAAGAAAGCGTCGCTCGCGGCAAGACTCGATGGGCGCCGCGCCGTGGCACGCGATCACGAAACGGAGAGCCGCACGGGACGGCTCCCCGATACGGCCGAGAAGCGTGAGATTCAGGTCAGAGGAGCCGAGTAAAGCCTCGCGAAAAGCGCGGTGCAGGAAGTCGCCAGTCTTCTCCCAGTCTTCGACGCCCAGTGGGCGATTGGCAGCTTCCCCTCGGCGCGTGATGACGGGAATGTAGTGCCCCGGTCAGATCGGCGTCGGGGCTTGTGGCACACTATGTAAGGCACTATCGGATGTGCCGATAGGCGGTCCATACCGCAAACCACGAGACTGAACCATGAAACCCTCCATTCGTATTGCGGTTGCATCTCTGGGTCTGATGAGCGCGTTCGCGCACTGGTCGCGCAAAGTAGTCGAAGTTCGCGCCGAGATGTTGCGCCATCGCGCACGATGAATTCTTTTCGGACAGCAGTCGGCCTGTTCGCGGGGCTGATGGCCGCGGCGCATGCGCAGACGCCGGTTACGCTCACCCACGTGCACGGGCTTGCCTATAGCGCCGACGGCAGGCAGCTCATGGTGCCGAGCCATCACGGGTTGGCGGTGTACCGGAACGGCAAGTGGTCGAAGGCGCCCGGGCCGCTGCACGACTACATGGCCTTTGCCGCGACCGCGAGGTATCTCTACAGCAGCGGGCACCCGGCGCCCGGTTCGGGGCTCGCGAACCCGTTCGGCCTGATCCGCAGCCGCGACGGCGGCAAGACCTGGGACAAGCTCGGCCTGGAAGGCGAAACGGATTTCCACCTGCTCGCGACGAGCTGGAACACCAACGCTGTTTACGTCTGGAATCCCGCGCCCAGTTCCCGCATGCGCCAACTCGGGCTGCACTACACGTTGAACGAGGGCTTCGCCTGGAAACCCCTGCGCGCGGCGGGTCTAGTGGGCGATCCGCATGCGCTCGCCGTGCATCCCGACGACGCCGCGACCGTCGCGGTCGCGACTTCGGACGGCACATTTCTTTCGCGCGACTCGGGCGAGCGCTTCGCGCCGGTCGCGACCGGCGTCGAAGCGGTGTCGGTCCTCTTCGACCTCGACGGCAAGCATCTCTGGTACGGGGCGTTCGACCGCACGGCGCGGCTCACGCGCGTGCCGCTTGGCGGCGGCAAGCCGGCGAGCATCGAGCTGCCGCCGCTCGGCCGCGACGCCGTCGCCTACATCGCGCAAAACCCGGCCGCTCGGGCCGAATATGCGATCGCCACGTTCGAGCGCAGCCTCTATCTGTCGAAGGATTCGGGACGCACTTGGACGCCGATCGCCGTTCACGGCAAAGGGAGGTGAGCACGATGCCGCGCGCCAAGGGTTTTCTGTCGAGCGTCCTGCCGGTCGGGCGGTCAACGTGATTTCGGACTTCGCAGCGCAGCTTCCCCGCCCATGTCGGCCTCGAGCTGCATCTCGCGCGAAAGATTTTCGATGATCGGGCATCCGTGTCCTTTTCTGCCTGTACCGCATGCGCGAATCAGCGTATCCAACGCCGCTCGAATGCCGCGCAGATCGGAGATTTTTTTCTCCACGAGCTGCATTTTTTGTTCGGCGAGCGTTCGCGTCTCGGCGCAGTGCTCGCCGACCGAGAGCTTGAGCAGCAGCTTTACCTCGTCCAGCGAGAACCCGAGCTCCTGCGCGCGCTTGATGAAGCGCAGCCGATTGACCGCGTCCGGTCCGTAGCGGCGGATCGACCCGGCAGGCCGGGCGGGCATGGACATCAATCCGAGATGCTGGTAGTAACGGACGGTCTCGATGTGGACGCCGGCTTGCTCGGCCAATCGTCCTATCGTCATCCCCGCGTTGGAATTTTTCGGCATCTCTTGACTCCGTAGTCGGCTACGGGAATAAGCTTACCGTTTTCGATCAGACTGCAAAAGGAGACGCACGTGTCTCGACCCTTCGACAAACTGGCAATGTCCGGGAAAGCCGACGCGGAAGGCGCTCGCAAGCACGCCGAGCCCGCCGCCCTCGCCGCGGGCGGCATCGCGGCGCTGCTTGCCGGCGCTTGCTGCCTCGGTCCGCTGGTGCTGGTCACTCTGGGCTTCGGCGGCGCATGGCTCTCGAATTTGCAGTTGTTCGAGCCGTATCAGCCCGTGTTCATCGCCGTCGCGCTCGCGGCGCTCGGGTGGGCCGGGTGGCGCATCTACCGGCCTGCGGCCTGTGAGCCCGGCGGAGTTTGCGCCGTGCCCTGGGTCAGGCGGAGCTACCGGATCGGCTTCTGGATCGTGGCGGCGTGGCTGCTCGCCGTCCTCGTCTTCCCTTATATCGCACCGCTCTTCTACTGAAAGGAACCACGATGAGAATCCTCAAGCTTCTCTCTGTCGTCGCGTTGGCAGTTCTCGCCGCGCCGTCGTTCGCGGAAACGAAGACGGTCGCGCTCGACGTGCCGTCGATGTACTGCGAGGCCTGCCCGATCACGGTCAAGAAAGCGCTGTCGAGGGTGCCGGGCGTCTCCAACGTGAGCGTGAGCCTCGAGAAAAAGGAAGCCGTCGTCACCTTCGACGACGCCAAGGCGAGCGTGGGCTCGCTGACCAAGGCGACGGCGAATGCGGGCTTCCCTTCCAAGCCGAAACCATGAACGAGCCGATCCTCCAATCCGTTCTGACTTGTCCACGGTGCGGCCACGCCAAGCCGGAAACGATGCCCACCGACGCCTGTCAGTTCTACTATGAGTGCGCCCATTGCGGGGCGTTGCTCCGGCCTAATCCCCGCGACTGCTGCGTTTTCTGCTCGTTCGGCTCGGTCAAGTGCCCGCCGATGCAGGCGCAGCGCTCGTGCTGCGCTTAGCCCGGAAGCGCGCCGTCGCCGTGCCCGGTGTTGCCGCTTCCGCTTACTTCGGTTGCAGGACTATCGTGGCCATGCCAGCGAGCGCGATCCCTGCGCCCGCGAGATCCCATGCGGTCGGTCGCGTTCCTTCGATGGCCCACAGCCATCCGATCGCCGTCGCCACGTACACGCAGCCGTATGCCGCGTAGGTGCGGCCGGCGGCAGCCGGGTGCAGTGTCAGTAGAACTGCGAACAACGCCAGGCTCGCCGCGGCCGGCAACAACAGCTAGACGGTGCTTCCCTTGACGAGCCAGAGGTAAGTTAGGTAGCAGCCCACGATCTCAGCCGCGGCCGTCACCAGGAACAACCCGCCTGCTTTGAGCAGCGCGCTCATGCGGGGTTCGCGCCGTGGCAGGCGCAGGGCTCGCCAGACGCCGCGTGCATCAGTTCCCGCAGTATGCCGCAGTCGGCGACCTGATGGCCTTGCCGACACCGTGCCAGGAGTTGTCCGAGCTGTCTCTCCAACCGGTTGAGCGCCGCGCGCTGCGCACGAACGCGCTGCAGGTGGACGTCGATGAGCATGTCCACGCTCTCGCACGAGACGGCGGGATCACGAAATGAACCAAGCACGAGACGAATGTCTTCCAGCGGCATGTCGAGCGAGCGGCAATGGCGGATGAACTTGAGCTGCTCGAGATGCTCCGGCCGATAGGACCGATAGCCGGACGACTCGCGCGCGGGCGCGGCAAGCAGTCCCTTGCGCTCGTAATAACGGATCGTTTGCACGTCCACTCCGGTGCCGCGCGCCAATTCCCCGATGCGCATGTGGTTTCTCCTACGTTTGACTCTGTAGCAGCTATAGGGTCTGCAATGACGGAAGTCAATAGCTGTTGGAGCCTGAGGTGAGTGAAAGCTGTTGTGCGGTCCCTGAAGAGAAGCAGGCCGCCGACCCGCGCTATCGCCGCATCCTGTGGATTGCGCTCGCGGTGAACGCGACGATGTTCGCCGTCGAAATCGCAGGCAGCCTTGCGTCGGGGTCGGTTTCGCTTCTCGCCGACGGCGTGGACTTCGCTGGCGACACCTCGAATTACGCCCTGTCCCTCGCAGTGCTTTCCATGGGTCTGGCATGGCGCGCGCGTGCCGCCTTGGTGAAGGGCTTCTGCATGGCTGCGTACGGAGTGTTCGTACTCGCGGCCGCGGCCTACGGCGCCTGGGGCGGCGTGCCGCCCGAGCCGTTTACCATGGGTGCCATCGGCTTGCTCGCGCTCACCGCCAACGTTGGCGTGGCCGTGCTCCTCTACGCGTATCGGACCGGCGACGCCAACATGCGCTCCGTGTGGCTGTGCAGCCGCAACGACGCAATCGGGAATATCGCAGTGATGCTTGCGGCGCTTGGCGTACTCGGCACCAGGACGGTTTGGCCTGATCTGGCGGTTGCCGTCGTGATGGCAACGCTGGGTCTCTCGGCGGCGCGAAACGTGATTGCGCAGGCGCGCGCGGAACTCACATCGGCTGCTTACTTGCGGTGAAACTGTGTCCGAGGCAGTCAGGTTGATGCGCTATCTGGTGACGATCCTGACCTAGCTCCCCGCGTACACGCAGCCGTGGCGGCAAGAGTCGCGCCGCACCTCGACGCGGGCGAGCGCCGGAAGATCGGGCTTGAGGTTGTTCCAGATCCATACGGCGATGTTCTCGAGGCTCGGAATCTTCAGACCGTCGATGTCGTTCAAGTATTTGTGATCGAGGCGCTCGCGCAGCCTCTTGCAGCGCGCTTCGACTTCGCCCAGATCGGCGATGAATCCGGTTGCCGGATCGCTGTGGCCGGCGAGCACGATGCGCGCGACGAACGAGTGCCCGTGCAGCCCGTGGTAGGGATGGCCCTCTGGCACCCCGGGAAAACGGTGCGCCGAGTCGAAGGTAAACTCCTGGTAGATCTCCACTCGACCTCCTACGGGGTAAGTCCGGGCTTACAACCCGATTACCTGATTCCCAAGAACTTGTGCGTCTGCAGGCTCAGGCGCCACTTTGGATGCTGCATACAATAGGCGACCGCCCGCTCGGTGTTCGCCCGGACGTCGGGCCCGTCCATCGGCTGCAGCAGGAAATGCTCGAACGAGAGAGCGTCGTAGACCGCGGGCGATGCGCCGGCCTGGGGATAGACGAGCTTCAGCTCGTTCCCCTTTTGCACTTTGAGTGCGGCGTCGGCCTTCGGGCTGACGCAGACCCAGTCGATCCCGGCGGGCAGATCGAGCGTGCCGTTCGTCTCGATCGCGACCAGAAATCCGCGCGCGTGCAGCGCGTCGATGAAGGGCCCTTCGACCTGCAGCGCGGGCTCTCCGCCGGTGAGCACGGCGAACCTGCGCGCGGTTTCCCGCGCTGGCCACTCGCGCTCGATCGCAGCGGCGAGCGCGTCCGCCGTCTCATACTTTCCGCCGTGGGTGCCGTCAACGCCGACGAAATCCGTGTCGCAGAATTTGCAGACAGCGTTTGCGCGGTGTTGTTCGTGCCCGGACCACAGGTTGCAGCCGGCGAAACGGCAAAACACCGCGGGGCGGCCCGCGTTCATGCCCTCGCCCTGCAACGTGTAGAAAATCTCCTTTACCTGATACATGCGCATTCCCTAGGCACTGCGCCTTGCCGCGCGCGCGGCGCTGTAGCCCGCGTAGCCTTCTTTCCTCAGATTGCAGGCGGGGCACTCGCCGCAGCCCCTGCCCCACTCGTGCCGCTCGCGGTTGCCGAGGTAGCAGGTGTGGCTGTGCTCGATGATGATATCGACGAGCGGCTGGCCGCCGAGTTCCTCCGCCATCGCAAAAGTCGCGGCCTTGTCGATCCACATGAGCGGCGTCTCGAGCGTGAAGCGCCGGTCCATGCCGAGACCGAGCGCGACCTGAAGCGCCTTGATCGTGTCGTCGCGGCAATCCGGGTAACCGGAAAAATCCGTCTCGCACATGCCGCCCACCAGCACCCGCACCCCGCGCCGGTAGGCGAGTGCCGCGGCGGCGGTGAAGAAAAGCAGGTTGCGGCCCGGGACGAAAGTGTTGGGCAGACCCGACTCGGTCATCCTGATGGCGATGTCGTGCGTCATGGCGGTCGCGCCGAGCGAACGGATGACATCGAGATCGAGCACGTGGTCCTCGCCCAGCTTCTTCGCCCACCCGGGGAAGCGCTTGCGAAGCTCCGCGATGATCACCGGCCGGCAGTCGAGCTCCACCGCGTGGCGCTGGCCGTAGCGGAAGCCGACCGTCTCGACGCGCTCGAAATTCGCGAGCGCCCAGGCGAGGCAGGTCGTCGAGTCCTGCCCGCCGGAGAGGAGCACGAGAGCTTGTTCGCGCATAAGTGAGCTAAGTGAGCTATGAAACCATCGGCTGGGGTACTAGTCTATCGCGGCGTCGCCCAAGCCGGCGACTTGACCGTTGTAATACGAAACAGCTTCGTCGAGCTCTGAGGACTTCGAGAACGCGGACGTTCACTTCCCGCGGTACTTTGCCACCACCGGTTCCAGCGGAATCGCCTTGGTCTCGCGGCGGCGATAGGCGGCGAGGGGGTTCTCGGCTTCCTTGGCCCAGAGTCGGTCGCTATTCGGATCGGGCTCGTCGAGACTCGCCAGAATATCGTCCACGAGTTCGAGGCGCTCCGAAGGACGCCAATTGCGATTCAGCCATGGATCCGCTGTTCCTGTATTTTTGACGCGGAGCACTATTCGCTAGTTGGATCCGAATCCCGGCTTCCGTTGCGGCAGCGGGCTCAGCCGGTGTATCCTGCCCGGAACGCCGTGCCCCAAGACGACGTAACCTCACATGAGGAAACAGCCATGACGTCTATGACCAAGCCAATTGTCAGGATCGCCCCCAATAACCCGGTCTTCGATCTGCCCGTGATCGTCGGCATCGAGGAAGGGCTGTTCGCCAAGGCGGGGCTAGACGTGAGCTTCTCCGGGACCTACGCGGACCGCGAAAAGGACAGCGCGGACAAGCCGATTCTCTCGCGGCTCAAGGAACAACTTTTCGAGTGCGGCTCGGCCGAGAGCTACAACGTCTGCGAGTGGGCGAGCATCGACCGGCTGGAGCGCGGCAAGCGCGGCGGCAGCATCGCGGCTCTGCGCGCCGCGGTCGCGGCGCAGGCCATTCTGAGCTTCGATGACAAGCTGCAAACGCCGCGCGACATGGCCGACGTCCCGGTCGTGGTGCAGGAGCTCACCGGCTCGCACTACACGACGTTACAAATGCTGGAGAGCGCTGTCGGCCGCGAGCACGTCAGGATCGAAAACGGCGGCTTGCCGCAGAAGCGCTGGGAGGGTCTCAAGAACGGCACTTACCGCGCGGTGACGGTGATGGAGCCGTTCATTAGTCTGGGCTTGAAGGACGGCGCGCACATCATCGCCGCCTCCTTCTACCGGGGCGGCGAGGTGGTGGCGGCGGACCTGACGGCGGAGCAGCGCAAGGCTTACTACGACGCCCAAAACGAAGCCGTCGATCTCATCAACGCCGACTTCTACAAATACGCGCACCACGTGGCCGCGCATGCCAAGGGTGCGTTGCAACCGCAGGAGCTGTTGCGGGCGTTCGTCCACTACAAGCACGTCGATTACTACGATCCGGCGTTGTTTAACCGGGCGTACGACTGGATGAAGGCCCGGGGAATGACCGAGGGCCAAAGCGAGCACGCGGCGCTGGTCGCCGGCTGACGGGAAAGAAACTGGTGCGGGCTCCCGAGCCCGGAGTCCGATTACTTCCGCCGCCAGTCGGCCCCGGCCGTATCAGCTGTAAGCCTCGCTCGCGTTCAAGGCTGTCAGCCCCTGATCTGCACCGTTTCCGCTTCGTCGCTGAAGCGGAGTTGCCCCTCCTGAACTGTGCGTTGCGGTTGCACGATGCGCGCCGCCGCCGAACAGTGCAGTCCCCCGGTCGACTGGACGGAGTTGCCCATTGCCGGGCGCGCGAAGAATATCCGGGCGTCGAGTGTCAACGCTCGTACATAGCGCTATGAAGATAAAAAAAATAGAATGTTTCCCGTTGATTCTGCCGATCGCGGAGATCTATGGCGGAGCGGCGGGATTTCTCGAAGACTGCCGCAGCCTGATCGTGCGGCTGGAAACGGAAGACGGCGTCGAGGGCTGGGGCGAGGCGACCCAGGGCCGGCCCGGGAACACGTACGAGACGCTCGAAACCATGCAGATCATGGCCGAGCGCTGTTTCGCCCCGGCGCTCGCGGGCATGGACCTGGAACAAACCGGCTCGGTGTTGCGAAAATTGCAACGCGCGCGCTACGGCCACCCCTTGACCAAAGCGGCGATGGAGACCGCGATTTTCGACGCCTTGGGCAAGCTGTATCGCGTTCCGGTTTACCGCTTGCTCGGCGGTCCGTACCGAACCGAGATTGATCTCGTTGGCGGTCTCGGTCTGGACCTCGGTCCGCAAGCGATCGAAGCCCAGGTGCGCAAACTCAAGCAGCAAGGTTTCAACACGTTCAAGCTCAAGATCGGTCAGAAGGACCGCGCGCAGGACGTCGAGCGCGTGCGCATGGCACGCGAAGCAGCGGGACCGGAGGCCTCTATACGCGTGGACGGTAACGCGAGCTACACCTTCGCCGATGCGCGCGAGTTGCTAGCCGCCTTGGCGCCGTTCCGCATTACCGACGCCGAACAGCCGCTGGCGCGCTCGGACCTCGAAAGCCTGGCGGCGCTGCGCCGCGCGGTCGCGATTCCCATCGCCGCGCAAGAAAGCATCAGTTCGCCCGAGGACGTGTTGGCGGTGGCGAAACTGCAGGCCGCGGACCTGCTTAAGATCAAGCTCACGCATATCGGCGGATTTACGCGGTCTCTGCGGGTCGCGGCGGTCGCGGAAGCGGCCGGCATGCCGGTGGTGGTCGGACAGGGGAGCGCCTGCACGCCGCTGCTCTCCGCCGCGGAATTGCACTTGCACGCCAGCTTGAACAACGCCCAGCCCGCCGGCGAGATGACCGGCTTTCTGCGGCTCGCGGCGCAGAAAATCGTCGCGCCCATCGAGGTCAGCGGCGCGCGCGCACGGGTGCCGGCGAAACCGGGATTGGGAATCGAAGTGGACGCGGAGCGATTACGGCGGGCTGCTGTATCCGCGCATTGAGTGATAGGTTGCGCGCTGAGAACTCGGATTGGCACCCGGCGAGCATGCGCAATGGTCTGCCCGACTTCCAACACTTTTAACTTCACGCCCGAACGCCGACATCGCCATCGAGCCGTTGCTACTGGCGCGCAGTTCCGGGCAACACCACATGCACAAGATAAGGCTCGTTACCCACCCAGCAAGTCAAGCGCGGAGGCGCTTCGCCCGCGCTGGAGGCGCTGTCGGGAACGGATGATAGGTCAGCGACAGGCTCGCGTACGCAGATGCGCGTATGCCGCAGCGGCACGCGCACATGCAGCAGGTGGTTCTTGACCTCCGCTTTCGAGTCCATTGCTCGCTGCGTCAATCCCGGATGTCCTGGAGAAACCACTCAGTCGGAATCGCGCGCCCCAATCCTCTCGCCTTGGCGAGCTCGTAGACCTTCCCGGCGACGGCGAAGAACTGCGCGCCCTGCAGATTGCCGCGCTCGGAGTAGGTGATCTGGCCCCTCGAGGTGCGGCCCCGTTTGGCGCCCTTGATGATGTCCTCGAAATAGACCACCCGGTCGGGGAGCGCGACGCCGTGGCCGCGCTTGCCGGCGCGCTTCGTCTTGAAGCTCGAATTGAGCTCGGGCTGCGCGGCGTAGGTGAGGTACTCGTCGGCAATGCCAAGCTCGGGCAGGCCCCAGGGCGCGGGCGCGTTGCCGAAGCGCAGGTAGACATCGATCTTCTTCAGGCTTTCCTCGTCCGGCCGGCCGCCGCCACCGCCGACGTTGACGATATGGGTGCCCTTTTCGAGGCAGCGGCCGTTGAGCACCGGCACCGCGGAATCGGTCACGCCGGCGACGATGTCCGCGCCCTGGTAGACGTCCTCGGGCCGCTCGCACACCTTGACCTCGATGCCGTATTTCTCCGCCATCTCGCGGCCGAAGGCCTCGCGGTGGGCCCGGGTCGGGCTGAACACCTGGAGCTTTTTGATCGTGCGAACGCACATGAACGCCTCCATGTGCGAGCGCGCCATGCCGCCCGAGCCCAGCATGCCGACCACGGCCGCATCCTCGTTCGCCATGTACTTCACGCCGATGCCGCCGTCCGCGCCGACGCGCATGTGCTGCACCACGCCGTCGTTGACGATCGCCACCGGCTCGCCGTTCTGGATGTCGATCAGCAGGATCAGCCCGCAATACAGGCCGGGGCGCGTGCAGTACTTCTCCTGCGTGACGGCGCCGTTGTATTCCTGCTCGTAGATCACGTCGGATTTCATGCGGATGGCGAAATAGCCCGAGGTCGAGCCGCCCTCCATCGTGCCCCACTGGTAGATCTTCTTCGGGTCCTTCGTCGGGATCTGGATATCGATCCTGGGACGGCACACCGCCTCCTTGCTCACGAGCTGCTTGTAGGATTGCTCTAGCGCTTCGATGGTGACATCCATGGTCAGCACCTTGGCGACTTCGTCGTTGTTGATGATGAGTGTCATCGACGTTCCTTCCTTCGACTTCGATGCGGATCGCCGCTAATCGCGAATGTCCTGCAGCAGCCATTCCGTGGGAATCTCGCGCCCCAGGCCTTTTGCCTTCGCCGCCTCGTAGATATGCCAGAATTACAAAAGGAGAGTGAAGATGCCTGCCAGGAACCGGATGAAGCTGACCATCGCGCTCGAACGCTACGACCGGCACTTTCCGTTTTTCGATGGCACTGTGACGCCGCCCGAGAACGTGGATTTTAACATCCTCCAGGTCGGTCAGAGCGTCACGCTGCGCGACGGCACCGACCGCCATGGGCGAATGTTGGATGGGGAATTCGACATCTGCGAATTCTCCATGTCGACCTATCTGATGGCGAAGGGGCGCGGCATGCCGATTACCGGTGTCCCGGTGTTTCCAAGGCGCCTGTTCAGCGCAAGCGCGATGTTCGTCCATCCCGACTCCGGGTTCCGGCATCCCAAGGACCTGATCGGGAAAAAGGTGGCCATCAGCTCGTTTCAAACCACTCTGTCGCTGCTCGCCAAGGGCGACCTGAAATTCGAATACGGAGTTCCTTGGGAGGAAATCAAGTGGTATGTCACGAGCAAGGAAAAGGTCGACTTCAAGAAAAAGGCCGGCGTCTTCATCGAGCCCATCGGCAAGCGCGAGGATCTGGGCGGCATGCTCGAGAACGGGCGGATCGATGCGTTTTTCTTGCCGCATCCTCCCCATTCCGTGATGTCGGGAAAGACGAAGGCGCGCCGCCTGTTTCCGGACACCAAGACGGAGGAGCTTCGATACTTCAGGAAATACGGTTACTTCCCGATCATGCATGTCCTCGCGATCCGCGCGGACCTTGCCGCCAAGGAGCCGTGGCTGCCCAAGGCGATGGTGCAATGCTATGCGCAAGCGAAGGAGATTGCCGCCGGTTATTACGAAGATCCGAACTGGTCGCGCCTGGCCTGGGGGCGGCACTACTTCGAAGAGGAGCGCCGCCTGCTCGGCGCGGATCCGTGGCCGCACGGGTTGAAAGCGAATTACGCCAATCTCGAGCGCTTCATCGAATACTCCTACGACCAGAATCTGCTCGAGAGTAAGATTGCGGTCGAGAGCCTGTTTCCCGAACAGGTGCTCGATACCTGAGCACGGCGTTTACTTGCAGGCGATGCTCGTCGGCTCGTTGTCGCCGCCGGACTTGTAGTGGATTTCGCAGTCCAGGCCGGCCTTGAGATCGCCGCGCTGGGCGTCCTTTCCGGCGATGGTGATTTTAGTGCGGCTGCCGCTCGGCTTGGACTCGACCTTCCGCTTGTCGGGGCCGGTGAAGACGATCTCGCGTCCCTTGTCGCGGACCTCGAGCAGCGTGCCCTCGGCCTTCAGCATCGGTTGCTTGACGTCCATGGTCCTGGCCAACAGCGCGATGGTTTCGGGCGACTGGTTGATCGCCGCCTTGACCCGGTTCAATACGTCCTCGCCGTAGCCCGGGTCGAGCGGGAGGCTGAGCTTCGCGACGCGGGCCTGCAGCTCCTTGTCCTCCATCGCTTTCTTGTAGGCGCTACGCAGCGCCTCCAGTCGCTCCTTGGGGATGTTGGGCGGGCCGGCGGTGAGCCGCGAAATCTCGCCCTGCGACTCGATCAGCGCGACCAACGCCTTGCCCTCGGGGCTGGTGACCAGGCTCGAGAGCTGCGGCACGTCCTTTTCCTTGCCGCCGATCTGGGCGATGAACCTGCCATAGCCGTTCTTGACGAATCCCTCGAACGAGGACCGCGAGCCGATGATGCCGACGACTTCGTCGCGGCGCATCGCCATGATGTCTTCGGTGCCGGAGTAGCCGGCGATGATCTTGATCGGCAGCTTCAGCGCATCGGACAGGATCTTGGTCTCGACATAGGAGGCGCTGCCGACGCCGGCGGCGGCGAAGTTCACCGTATGCTTGCTTTCCTGCAAGTCCTTGAGGCTATTGATCGGCGACTTGGTGGATATGACGAAGACGCGCGGCTCGGACGCGGCCTTGCCGATCCACGACATCCTGGTCAAATCAAACCTGATGCCTTCCAGGCCGATCAGCTGGTTGTAGATCAGGCCGGTGTTGAAGGTGCCGAGGGTCAGGCCGTCCGGTTTCGAGGCATGGATGGCGTTGGCGCCGATCAAATGACCGGCGCCCGGCATGTTCCTCACCACGAAGGTGGAGCCGGGCAGGTACTTTTGCATGAAGTCGGCGACCAGACGGCCATACGTGTCGTAACCGCCGCCCGCCGCGGTGGCGACGATGTAGGTGACGTTCTTGCCCTTGTAGAAGTCAGCCGGGTCCGAGGCGGCCCAGGCCGGCGCCGCGAGCCCCAGGGACAGGCTGGCGACCGCCAGGCGAGCACCGAGAGTGGTTCGATTTCGCATGTTGTTCATTGAATCGGCTCCTCGCAAAAACCCATTATCCGCCGAAAAGACCCAGCACGTAGTCGGTAACAAAGCCCGTGTGCAACACCACCCGGAACAGCCGCTCGAACACGAAGGACATGAGCACGCTCGCGCCTATGCCGAGACCGAGCGAAAAGAGCCAGCCGGCTTTCGCTTGAAATCGCAGGAAAGCCACCAGGAATACCGGGATCGCCGCCCAGAATCCGAACACTATGATGCCGGCGATGAAGCCGAGGAAGTAGCCCCACAGCACCAGCTCCCGGCGCACCATTTCTTGCGGAGAAATCTCGGGCCCGACTCCCGGCATAAACTCATGGGAGATTCGGAAATCCACACGGCGGCCGACCATGCGCGAAACCTTTTCCCCGGCCTTCTCCAATTCGCTGCGCGTGTCGCTGATTTCGGCTGCTCCACGCCGCCGTTCGCGAGCGTCCAGTGCGAGTTGCAGCAGGCAAAGAACGATCGCCGGTATGCCAACGACGAGGGGCATGAAGCGGGCGCCGGGAGGATAACCGCTGGCGAGGCCGACCAGCACCACGAAAATGGCCAGCATCACGACCGTCATGACCGAGTTGGAGTATTTCACGAGCGAGGACTTCATGGAACGGCTCCCGACTCTTCCAGGGCTTTGGACGGCCTCAGGGTCTTGTAGATCGCGAAACCGATCGTCGCGACGATCAGGCCGATGAGCACCAACGAGAGCGGCCGCAGGAAGAACTCGAGCCCCCACAGCGCCAGCGCCGTGTGCAGCGACTTTTCCGCGATCACGCCGAGCACCAGCCCGATTACGAATGGCGCGCGCGGCCAACCCGCACGCAGCAAGCCGTAGCCGATCGCGCTCAAGCCCACGAGGATCAGCAGGTTCTCCCACCGGCCCTCGTTGATGTAGGAGCCGACCGCCACGAGGACGACGATGAAGGGAACCAGCAGCGCGCCGTTGATGAACGTGAGCATCGCGACCCAGCGGCAGATGAACAAGAGGAAGATGACCGCGATGAGATTGCCGACGACCAGCGCCCAAATCAGCGTCCACACCAGGGGGAGCTGCTCGGTGATCATCTTCGGACCGGGCTGGATGCCGAGGATCAGGAAGGCGCCCATCAGCACCGCGAAGCCCGAACTGCCGGGGATGCCGAAGAACAAGGTCGGCAACAACGAGCCGCCTTCCCTGGAATTGCTTCCGGTCTCGGGCGCGATGACGCCCTCGACGGCGCCCTTGCCGAAGCGTTCCGGCGTCTTCGAGGACTGCACGGCATGGCCGTAGCAGAACCAGGACGCGGCGGAGCTGCCGAGCCCGGGAATCATGCCGATGACGGCGCCGATGATCGACGTGCGCACCACCAGCCACCAGTGCCGCGGTACTTCCATCACGCCTTCGAGCAACTGACGGTAGGAGTAGCGCGTGCCTTCGAGCGACACGGCCGCGATCGAGCCGCCCTTGACTCCGAGCGCGATCATCTCCGGCACCGCGAACAGCGCGAGCACCGCCGTCACCAGGCTCAGCCCGTCCCACAGAAACAGGTAATCTCCGGCGAACCGGGCCGTGCCGGTCTGCGGGTCCATGCCGACGGTCGCCAGGATCATCCCGTAGAAGCCGACGATGATGCCCTTGAAGATATTGCCGCGGCCGGAAATGAAGGCGATGAAGGTGATGCCGAGCAGCGCCAGCAGGAAAAACTCGGCGGGACTGAAGGCGAGCACGACCGGTTCGATGATCGGGATCATGATGGCGAACACGATCGCCCCGATGATGCCGCCGACGCCGGACGCCGTGATGCTGGCGCCCAGCGCCCGTCCGGCCTCGCCCTTCTTGGCCATGGGGTAGCCGTCGAGCACGGTGGCGGCATCGTCACCGTCCCCGGGAACGCCGAACATGATGCTGGAGATCTGCCCGCTGGTGCCGTTCACCGCATGCATGGTGAGCAAGAACACGGCGCCCCCGACCATGTCCATCCCGAATACGAACGGGATGGCAAGCGCGATCGACAGCCTGCCGCCGATGCCGGGGGTCACCCCCACGATCAGCCCGAGAAACACGCCGATCAACATGAGCCCCATGATGTGGGGCGAGGACAGCATCGCGAACAGCGAGCTGAACATCGTGTCGATCATCGGGGAACTACGCTCCTCGGTTGTGGGCTATGTGCGAGTGGCGGCCGGTCGGACAAGTTAACTCGATTGTATGGGAGAATCAATTGCGCCCGGTCCACTTTATGAACAGATATGATGACTGTGAATCCGGCGTAGCAGGCGGAAAAAGGGGGTAATCGATGCTGGTGTTGAGTAACGACGATGTCGGCCGCGTGCTGACCATGGAGGAGTGCATCGCGGCGCTCGAGCCGATGTACCGCGATTACGCCAACGGCAAGGCGCTGCTCTCCCCGCGCGTCGACAACATCGCGCCGACCTCGCTCTCCGGCGCCTATTACGCGTTCAAGCACATGGGCGGAACGTGGCCGGCGATGGGCGTGCAGGCGCTGCGCCTCAACTCGGACGTCGTCACCCATCCGGCGATCAACGGCAAGCCGCGGCGCGTCAAGCAGCCTTTGGCCGACGGGCGCTGGGTCGGGCTCGTGCTCCTGTTCAGCACCGAGACCGGGGCACTGCTCGCGATGTTTCCCGACGGCGTGATGCAGCGCCTGCGCGTCGGCGCGGCGAACGGCATCGCGCTCAGGCATCTGGCGCGCCCGGAGGCCGCGACGCTCGCGCTCGTCGGCAGCGGCTGGCAGGCGGGCGCGCAGCTCATGGCGGCGCTCGCGGCTCGGCCGTTCCGCGAGGTGCGCGTCTACAGCCCGCGCCGCGAGAGCCGCGAGGCGTTCGTCGCCGAAGCGCGGGCGCGCCACGGTGCGAGCATCGTCGCCGTCGATTCGGCGGAAGCCTGCGTCGCCGGGGCCGACGTGGTCATGGCCGGCACTTCATCCATGGTGCGGGTGATCGAACCGCGCTGGCTCCGCCCGGGCATGCACGTGAGCTGCATCAAGGCGCAGGAGGTCGACGGCGAGGTGCTCGAGCGCTGCGGCCGCGTATTCGTCCACACCCGCGAGCAGGCCAAGCAGATCGACAATGTGATGAAGGACACGCCGAACGTCACCCGTGAAAACAGCCGCGGCTGGTGGAACGACGGCACGCGCGAGTTCGCGCGCTATCCCGATCTCGGCCAGCTCGTCGCGGGCGTCGCCCCCGGCCGGCAAAGCCCCGAGGAGATCACCTGCTTCGTCAACAACGTCGGCCTGGGTTTGCAGTTCGCGGCGGCCGGGGCGCTGGTCCTGCGCAAGGCGCGGGAGGCAGGACTCGGGCACGAGCTGCCGGAGGACTGGTTCTCCGAGGACGTGCATCCGTAGTGCTTTTCATTCACAACGACGCCGTCGAAAAGCTGCTTTCCATGCGCGAATGCATGGACGCCATGGAAGAGGCTTTTCGACAGATCCCGTCGGGCCGCGCGATTCACCGCCCGCGCCTGGACATGTACGTTCCGTGCGAGCGCGAGGACGGCTACTACCGCTGGGGCACGATGGAGGGGGCGAACGACGGTATTTTCGCCATCCGGATGAAGTCCGACGTCATCACGTGGCCGCGCGACGCGTCGGGCGCCCGGCGGGAAAACAAGTATTGCGTCCGGCCCGGGCTGTACTGCGGTCTGATCATGCTGTTCAGCACCGGCAACGGCGAGCCGCTCGCCCTCATCAACGACGGCGTGCTTCAGCACATGCGCGTCGGGGCCGGCGCCGGCATCGGCGTGAAGCACCTCGCGCGCAAGGATGCGCGCAGCGTCGGCATGCTGGGCTCGGGGGGCATGGCGCGCACGTTTCTCGAGGCGATCTGCGCGGTGCGCCCGATCCGGGTAGTCAAAGTCTTCAGCCCGACGCGAGAGAACCGCGAGCGCTACGCGCGGGAGATGAGCGAAAAACTCGGCGTCGAGGTCGTCCCTGCGGCAAGCGCGCGGGAGGCGGTGCGGGGCACGGACATCCTCTCCACCTGTACCGACAGCATGTCGCCGACCTTCGAGGCGCAATGGCTCGAGCCGGGAATGCACGTCGCCATGCTCGGTCCGGCGGAGATCAGCCGCGAGGCCATGGAGCGCTTCGATGTGAAGATCCGGCAGGGCGTGGGGGGGCTGGAGCTCGCCAAAACCGGGCGCGTGAAATCCGAAATCGGCCACAGCCCGATGGCCTACATCGCCGGAACGGACGAGGAGATGAAGCGGCTGCCGCCCCGGACCGAGGCGGGCGGATTCGGCGGCGACTTTCCGGACTACTGCGACCTCATCTCCGGCAAGGCGCCCGGTCGCCGGCACGACTCCGAGATCAGCTTCTACCACAACATGGGCAACCAGGGGCTTCAATTTTCCGCCGTCGGCGGACTGGTGTACCGCATGGCGAAGGAATCTGGTCTCGGGAGGGAACTGCCGACTGAATGGTTCCTGCAGGACGTGCGGGATTGAGGCGCGCAGCGGACATCACGGCGCTGGTAAAGCTCGATCTTCGCTAATTTGAAAGCGGCGGCCGGAGAATCCGAATGGCGCCCTCCCGCGCCCACGATTACATTTTACCGTCGCCGAACAACACTGCCGGAGCAAATATGCCCGAGAAGCCCAGCAACACCACGCTCGTTCTCACCAACAAGCAAGCCGCCGGCCTCGTGCCCATGAAGGAGTGCATCCAGCTCTTGCACGAGGCGTACGCCGACCTCGGCAACCGCAGTGCCCAGGTGCTGCCGCGGCGGCGCATCCATACGCCGCTGAAGGGTTTCGCGGAGCCGCGCTGGGGCTGGATGAACGTGATTCCCGGGACGGTTCCTTGCCACGGCGTCGCCGCGATCCGGCTCGATTGCGCGCACATCAGCTTCCCGCTGAAGGGCGGCCAGAAGCGAATGGAGTTTCCCGGCGACTACTCCGGCTTCGTGCTGGTCTGGGACCTCTACACGAACGAGCTGCTCGGCATCGTGCACGATCATGCCGTGTCGGCGCTGCGCGTGGGGGGCACATCGGGAGTGGTGGCCAAATACTGCGTCAAGGAAGACGCCGAGAGCATCGGCATTCTTGGCTCGGGCGAGCAGGCGATCAGCCAGGTCGAGGCGATCTGCGCGGTGCGCCCGTCCATCCGAAAGCTGAAGGTCTACTCGATGACCCCGGAAAATCGCAAGGCGTTCGCCGACAAGATGGGCAAGTTGCTGAAGATCGAAACCACCGCCGTGGACAGCGCGGAAAAGGCGATCCGAGATTCCGACGTAGCCATCGCGGCGACCAATTCCGCCGATCCGATCCTGTTCGGCGAATGGCTCAAGCCGGGCGCCCACGTCATCGGCATGATCGGCACCAACAAGTTCGACGCCCGGCGCGAGCTCGATGACGAATGCGCGCGGCGCGCCGACTTCATCGTCGCCAACTTGATCGAACAGATCACCCTCGACGAGCAGCCCGAAATCATGATGCCGATGCGCAAGGGCTACTGCTCCTGGAATAACATCTACGAAGTGGGCGATCTGTGCATCGGCCGGATCCCGGGGCGCACCGCGAGCGCCCAGATCACCTATCATCACAACAATGTCGGCATGGGCATCCAGTTCGCGTCAGTGTGCAAGCGTATGATCGAGGTGGCTCGCTCAAGGGGAATCGGTACGGAGCTTCCCGTCGACCTTTTCATGACAAGGCGCGAAGCCAACGAGGTCTACGCCCCTTGAAACGGCGACGGTTTCGCTTCTGAAAGGGAGGGTGTTATGAAACTGCTAAGGCTCGTTCTCGCAGCATTCCTGCTCGCTCCTCTAGGCGCGATCGCGCAGAGCTGGCCGTCTAAGCCCGTTCGCATCGTGGTGCCCTATCCGGCCGGCGGCTCCGGAGACATCGTGGCACGCGCGACCGGGCAAAAGATGTCCGAGGGCCTCGGACAGCAGGTGATCGTCGACAACCGCCCCGGGGCAAACGGCAACATCGGAACGGAGGCCGTTGCGCGGTCTGCCGCCGACGGCTATACCCTGCTCCTAGCCACCGACATCCAGTTCGCGATCAGCCCGGCGCTTGGCGTCAAACTGCCCTACGACCCCGGGAAGGACTTCGAGCCCATCAGCTTGGTCGCTTTCGTCGAGCTCGTCCTCGCAGCCCATCCTTCGCTAGGGGTCAACAACATGCAGGAGCTGGTCTCGCTTGCCCGGTCGCGCCCCGGGCGCATCAACTATGCTTCGACGGGGCCGGGAAGCACGCATCACCTTTCGATCGAGCTGCTCAAAAGCATGGGCGGATTCGATGTCACTCATGTTCCTTACAAGGGCGCCGGGCAGGCACTGCCCGACCTTGTCTCCGGACAGGTGCAGCTCATGCAATTGGGAGTGCCGCAGACGCTTCCGCACCTGAGAGCGGGCCGGGTCAAAGCGCTCGGCGTAGCCGCGTCCAAGCGCCTCGCCGCCTTGCCCGATGTCCCCACCATCGCCGAACAAGGGTTTGCCGGCTACGAGGCGAACAACTCCTGGGCGCTCTATGCTCCCGCCGGGACGCCGGACGAGATCATCAAAAAGCTGCACGGCGAGATTGTTCGAGTCGTCGCGCTTCCCGACGTGCGCGAGCGCTTTACCGCCACCGGGCTGGATCCCGTGGGCAGCACTCCGCAAGAGCTCAAGGCGCGAATGAAGGCGGACTTCGAGAAGTGGTCCCGGGTCGTTCGTCAGATCGGGCTGCGGGTGGAGTAGCCCATGCAGAGCGTGGCGGCAGCCGTCGCTTTCGCCTCTCGGCCGGCGATTCCGCTTCGTGCCCACGACGACGACCAGCCGCACTTCCACGAAATCTCCGAGGAAGCCAGGGCCGAGATGGCCGAAGCCATCTGGAAGACGGAAAACGTCGAGCTGACCACGGTCGGCATCGACATCGGCAGCTCCACCTCGCACCTGATGTTCGCCAGGGTGCGCCTGCAGCGCAAAACCCAGTTGCTGTCGAGCCAGTTCGTGGTGGTGAGCCGCGAAATCCTCTGGCGCTCGCCGATCGTGTTCACGCCGTTTCTCCCGGATTTCACCATCGACGCGGAGCGGCTGCGCGCTTTCGTCGAGGAATCCTACCGCGCGGCCGGCCTGTCCCCGGCGGAGATCGACAGCGGCGCGGTGATCCTGACGGGCGAGGCGATCAAGCGCAGGAACGCGCAGGCGATCGCGCAGATCTTCGCCTCGGACGCCGGCAAGTTCGTCTGCGCCTCGGCCGGCCATCACCTGGAAAGCGTGCTCGCCGCGCACGGCGCGGGCGCGGTCGCCATGTCGCGGCACACGCACCGCACCCTACTCAACGTGGACATCGGCGGCGGCACGACCAAATTCGCGCTGATCCGAAACGGCGAGATCCACGGCACCTGCGCGGTCGCGGTGGGCGGACGCCTGATCGCGCAAGGCGAGGACGGCAGGCTGGTGCGGGTGGAGGAGTCCGCTGTGCACGCGGCCCGCGCTCTCGGCATCGAGCTGCGCCTCGGGGAGCGGCCCGACCCGGCTGGCGTCGCCTGCCTGGTCGAGGCGTTTTCCGAAATCGTGATCGGAACCATCCTCGCGCAGCCGCCCACCGGGCTGGCGAAGGATCTGCTCCTTACCGCGCCGCTGGCCGGCGACGCCCAAGCGCACTGGGTCACCTTCACCGGCGGCGTATCCGAGTACATTTTCCGGCGCGAGAGCGCGACCTTCGGCGACATCGCCCAGCCGCTCGCCGAGCGCGTCGTCCAGGCCTTCTCGGGCGGCCGCATCGCCGCGAAGCTCACCGACCCGGGGCAGGGAATCCGCGCCACGGTGATCGGCGCTTCGCAGTTCTCGGTGCAGATGAGCGGCACCACCATCCACCTGTCGGAGGGCATCGAGCTGCCGGTGCGCAACGTGCCGGTGGTGTTCCCCGCGCTCGCGAGGCAGGGCGACTTCGAGGCCGGGCCCGTCGCGGCGGCGATCCGCGCCGCGCTCCAGCAGATCGACGCGGACGGCTCCCAGCCGATCGCGCTGGGCATCCGCTGGCACGGCGATCCGCATTACCATCGCATGCGCCGGCTCGCCGAAGGCATCCGGCAGGCGGTGGGCTCCGACAGCGGGCTGCCGCTCATCCTCATGGTGGACGGGGACATCGGCAAGCTGCTCGGACACATCCTCGAGCACGAGCTGCACCTGGGGCGCCACGTCATCTCGATCGACGGCATCCAGCTGCGCGAGTTCGACTACGTGGACATCGGCGAGGTGATGCGGCCGAGCAACGCCGTCCCGGTGGTGATAAAGTCACTGCTCTTTCCCGGCGCGCATCACCCTCACCCCCATGAGCACCCTCATCATCACGGCCACGATCGTCGCCACGGCCACGATCATGATCACGACCATTGAGCCTGCCGGCACTCTTTTTCCGAGGAAATAGCCTATGAGCGAAAGCAAAGCGCCGCGGATCGGCGTCGACCCGTATCTCGACTGGCTGAAGGGGGAAGGGATTCCCACGGTGGAGGATTTCGGGGTCGATTTGTTCAACGTTCCCACCAAGCCCTGGGCGCGCATGGGGATCAACGGCGCCGCGGTGCACCTGAAAGGGCGCGGGGATTTTGTCTCCATGTTCGTGCTGGAATTGCCTCCCGGCGGCTCGACCGCGCCGCAGCGCCACCTGTTCGAGGAAGTCCTGTACGTCCTGTCGGGGCGGGGCAGCACCACGATCGAAGCCGCGGACGGCCGCAAGCACACTTTCGAGTGGGGCCCGCGAAGCCTGTTCGCGATCCCGCTCAACACCCAGTACCACCATTTCAACGGCAGCGGCTCGGACAAGGCCTTGCTCGCCTCGACCACGAACCTGCCCGCCGTGCTGAACATGTTTCACAACGAGGCCTTCGTCTTCGACAACCCTTACCGCTTCGACGAGCGCATGGGCTCGGCCAAGTATTTCAGCGGCGAGGGGGACTTCACGCCGACCCTCCCCGGCCAGCACATGTGGGAGACCAATTTCGTGCCGGACCTCGAGGCGATCGAGCTCAAAACCTGGAACGAGCGCGGCACGGGCAGCAAGAACATCATGTTCATCCTCGCCGACGGCACCATGCACGCGCATATCTCGGAGATGCAGGTCGGCACCTACAAGAAGGCGCACCGGCACGGACCCGACTTTCACGTCATGTGCGTCACCGGCCAGGGCTATTCGCTCTTGTGGTACGAAGGCGAGCCCGACTTCCGGCGCGTCGATTGGAAGCACGGCACGGTGTTCGCGCCGCCCGACAGGATGTTCCACCAGCACTTCAACACCGCCCTGAAGCCGGCTCGCTACCTGGCGACGGCCTTCGGCAGCCTGCGTTATCCCTTCACCGAGAGCAAGCGCAGGGCCTTGACGGGCAAAGATTCCAAGGGGCAGGCCCAGGGCGCCATTGCGACCAGCGTGAAGAAGGGCGGCGACCAGATCGAGTACGAGGACCAGTCTCCGCGAATTCACCAACTCTTCACGGAAGCGACGCGCAAGGCGGGCGTCGAGGTGAAATTGGCCGTTTCCCGCTAGCTGCGGCCGCGCGCCAAGTTCGTCGCGACCTAAGGATGCGGGCGCTGGTCTGTCGCCGCTTCGGCGACTACCACGACCTGCGCGTCGAGGAGTTCCCCGTACCCGAGCTGCCGCCGGGCGGCGTGCGCATCGCGGTCGAGTACGCCAGCCTCAGCTTTTCGATCAGCCTGTGGATCGCGGGCAAATACCAGGTCAGGCCGCCGCTGCCCTTCGTCCCGGGCGCGGAGGTCGTCGGTCGCGTCGTCGAGACCGCGCCGGGCGTGACGGCGTGCCGGCCCGGCGAGCGCGTGTTCGCGTTCATCGGCTGGGGCGGCTATGCGGAGCAGGCCGTGAGCCCGCAATCCACCGTCTATGTGCTTCCCGACGCGATCGACTCGGCCGCGGCGCTGCATCTCGGCGTTTCCTATTGCACCGCGTACGGCGGACTGGTGTGGCGGGCGCGGCTGCTGCCGGACGAAACCCTGCTGGTGCTCGCGGCGGCGGGGGGTGTCGGGTTGGCCGCGGTCGAGATCGGCCGCGCGCTCAGCGCGCGCGTCATTGCCGCCGCCGGCGGGCCCGAAAAATGCGCGCTCGCGCGCGAGCATGGCGCCGAAACGGCCATCGACTACCGCAGCGAGGACCTGCGGACGGCAGTACGGACGGCGACCTCGAACCGCGGTGCCGACGCCGTGTTCGATCCCATCGGAGGCGGGCTTTCCGAAGCGGCGCTGCGCAGCCTCGCGCCGGGCGGGCGGCTGATCACGATCGGCTTCGCAAGCGGAACCCTGCCGAAGATCGAGCCGAACATCCTGCTCGTCAAGAATCTGTCGGTGCTCGGCTTCAATTTCGGCACCTATATCGGCTGGTCCCCCGTGGACGAGCGCGCACGCCATGAGCCGCGGGTGCGCGAGCTTCTGGGCCGGCTGTTCGAATGGCACGCGCAGGGAAGGATCCGGCCGCTGGCGGTGCAAGTTGTCCCGCTCGAGGGCTTCGCCGAGGCGCTCGACGCCCTGCTGGCGCGGCGTACCGTCGGCAAGCTTGTGCTGCAGATCGCAAAATACTAAGATTTCAAAGTATTTCGAAACTTCATGAATGATTACGCCAAGGAGCACTACGACTTTCCGCTCGCGCAGAGGAGCGCGAACAAGCCGCTGCAGGGGCTGAAAGTCATCGACGCCGGTACCATGGTGGCGGCGCCGTTCGCGACCGTGCTGCTGGCGGATTTCGGCGCCGAAGTCATCAAGATCGAGCACCCGAAACAAGGCGACGGACAGAGGAAGCTGGATCCCGCCAAGAACGGCGTTCCCCTGTGGTGGAAGTCGATCGCGCGCAACAAGCGCTGCATCACGCTCGACCTGGGCAAGCCGCAAGGCGCCGAGGTCTTCAAGGACCTCGTGCGCGGGCGCGATGTGGTGGTCGAGAACTACCGTCCCGGGACGTTCGAGAGGTGGGGCATCGGGTACGATGCGCTCCGGGCGGTCGAAGCGCGCATCATCATGCTGCGCATCTCGGGATTCGGCCAGACCGGTCCGTACAAGGGACGCGCCGGGTTCGGCCGCGTCGCCGAGGCGATGAGCGGACTCACCAACCTGATAGGCGAGCTCGACGGCCCGCCGATGTCGCCCGGCTATCCGCTCGGCGATCTGGTCGCGGGCGTATTCGGCGCGCTATCGATCATGATGGCGCTGCATCATCGCGATGTGCGCGGCGGCGACGGGCAGGTGATCGACCTTGCCCTCTACGAGGCCGTGTTCCGCCTGCTCGATTACGACCCCATCCAGTACGATCAATTGAAGGTGGTGCACCAGCGCACCGGCAACCGCGTCGCGTACGTCGCGCCGAGCTCGACGTTCAAGACGCGCGACGGCAAGTACCTGACGCTTGCGGCCAGCACGCAGAACGTCTGGGTCCGGCTGGCGCAGGCCATCGGCCGCGAGGATCTCGTGACGAACCCCAAATTCATCGACAACCACGCACGCGTGCTCAATTCCATCGAGGTCAACGGCATCGTCGGCGACTGGATCGAGCGGCACACGCGCGAAGAAGTCATCCTGCGCTTCGACGAATGCGAAGTCGCCTATTCGAGCGTGTTCGACATGGAGGACGCGTTCCGCGACATTCAGTTCCGGGCGCGCGAGGCGATGGTGCGGGTGCCCGATTCTGAGATCGGCGAGGCCGTGGTGTCCAACGTCGTGCCGCGGTTCTCCAAGACTCCCGGCTCGGTGGAGTTCCTCGGCCCGGCGATGGGCGCGCACAACGAGGAGGTCTACTGCGGCGAGCTCGGCTACTCCAAGGAGCGCCTGGCGCGTTTGCGGGAAGACGGCATCGTCTAGGACCCCAAGAAGGACAGCGCAATGCCCGACATCAGCATCCCTGTGTTGCACGGCGGGCCGCTTCAACGTCTGAGTCGATCGAGGTTCTTCGTCATGCGGGAAATCGCCGCACGGAATACTTCGAGGCTGCGCCGGTCGATGCCCTTCTCGGCCTGTTCGACGATGTGCCGCGCGATCGGCAACAGCCGGTTCTGCATTCGCCTGCCCTCGGCGGTGAGCCAGACGTGCACCCTGCGCTTGTCGTCGCGGCTGCGCACGCGCCGGATGAGCCCGGCCTTTTCCATGCTCCGCAGCGCGATCACCGTCGTGGGCTCCATCATGCCGACCCTCGCGCTCAGCTCGCGCTGCGTCAAGCCGTCCTCAATCCACAGCACGCGCAGGAAATACCACTGCCCGCGGGTGACGCCGGACGGGGCAATGCGCTGCTCGAGCACATGCTGGAATGCGCGGTGGGCGTCCCGCACCAGATAGCCGGAACTCCGGGCCGGGGAAAAAAACTCCATGGGGCTTTGGGGTCGACTTTGGCGTTTTTGCTGCACCGCACGGTGCTCCCATGGAAGATTCGGTAGTGGTCCCTTAAGGGACCACTACCGAAGATTGCTTAGACTTCTATGTATTACGTCTTTTCCAGTATACTCGGTCGCGGGCAGGGAACGAGGATAGAGGAGATTCAAAATGAACGTCATGGTCAAGGCGGAAATGCCGTTCACCGAACAGGTGCGCGACCTGCGCAGCACGCTGGAATGGCTGAAATCGCAGGGCGATCTCATCGAGACCGGCAAGGAGGTCGATCCGGACCTCCAGGTCACCGGCCTGCAGAAGCACATGGACGGCGGCTGCCCGGTGCTCTTCAGCAAGGTCAAGGGCAAGCCGAACCATCGTGTCGTCACCAATCTGTTCGGCGACATGAACGTCATCAACAAGATGTTCGGCTGGGAGGACGATCCGGAGCGGGTGCGCAAGCTCGCCTACGCGCTGTCGCACCCCTTGAAGCCGGTCGTCATCCCGCAGAGCGAGGCGCCTTGCCAGGAGCACGTGATCGAGAATCCGCGGGACGTCAACGAACACATGGTGCCGATCCGGCACACCACCTATGAGCCCGAGCTCACGGTCGGCTCGGGCATCCGCTGTGTTACCGGCGAGCACTTCGAGGGCGGCTCGGACCTCGGCTACAACCGGATGAATTTCCGCTGGGGCAACATCGGAACGTTCCAGATCTCTCCCGGCTCGCACATGTGGCAGGTGGTCAACAAGTACTACAAGTCGGGCGAGAAAGTGCCGATCACCATGTGCTTCGGCGTCCCGCCCGCGTGCACGCTGCTCGCGGGGGCGGGTTTCGACTACGTGATCCTGCCGGCGGGTTGCGACGAGATCGGCGTGGCGGGAGCGGTGCAGGGCGCGCCGATCCGGATGGTGAAGGCGCGCACGGTCGACGCGCTCGCGCTGGCGGACGCGGAAGTCGTCCTCGAAGGCTACGTCGACCCGCGCGACCGGCGTTTCGAAACCAAGGAGAGCGAGGACGCCGGGGTTCAGGGCAAATTCCATTTCCACCCCGAATGGGCCGGCTACATGGGCAAGGCGTACAAGGCGCCGACCTTCCACGTCACCGCCGTCACGATGCGCAAGCCGGCGAGCAAGCCGATCATTTTCGCGCTCGGCGTGCATACGCTCGACGACCACAACATCGACACGACGGTGCGCGAGGCGGCGATCTTCGAGCTGTGCCACCGGCTGCAACCCGGCATCATCCAGAACGTCGTCATCCCGTACTGCATGACCGACTGGGGCGGCTGCGTCATCCAGGTGAAGAAGCGCCACCAGATCGACGAGGGCTGGCAGCGCAACTTTCTTGCGGCGATCCTCTCATGCTCGCAGGGCATGCGCCTGGCGATCGCGGTGAGCGAGGACGTGGACCCCTACTCGATGGACGACGTGATGTGGTGCCTGACGACGCGCGTCAACCCCAGGGCCGACATTCTCAACCCGATCCCGGGCGGTCGCGGGCAGACCTTCATGCCGGCGGAACGCATGACCGCAGGCGACAAGCAGTGGACCGCGTCGAACACGCAGTTCGAGGGCGGCATGGGGATCGACGCCACCGTGCCGTTCGGCTACGAGAGTGATTTCCTGCGCCCGGTCTACCCGGTGGACCGGGTCAAGCCGGAGGACTTCTTTACCCGGGCGGACATCGAAAACGCCAGAAAACGCATGCACGGCTGGGTGCACTCGCTCGCGCGAACTGGGCGCTGAGCGGGTGCGGATCGCACTTAAACAAGGAGGAGGTACCCGATGAGAACATTTCGCGCAGTCGGCGCGACGCTGGCCGTCGCCGCAATCTTTTTAGGCATCGTCGCGGGCGAGACCCGCGCGGCGTTCCCCGACAAGGACATCAGCTGGATCGTGCCGTACGCGCCGGGCGGGGGCTTCGACGCCTGGAGCCGCCAGATCGCGGCGCACATGCAGAAGCACCTGCCGCAGGGCGTCAACGTGGTGGTGCGCAACGTCACCGGCGCCGGCGGCAGGACCGGCAGCATCCAGCTCTACCGCGCCAAGCCCGACGGCTACACCGTCGGCCTGCTCGACGTGGCGGGGCTGCTGCCCTACCAGAAGGCGGTGGGCGCAGACAAGGCCGGGTTCGATATCGAGAAGTACGTCTGGATCGGGCGCGTCGCCACCGAGCCCTGGGTGTTCCTCGTCGCGGCCAAGTCGCCGCTGAAGAGCCTCGCCGACCTCAAGGCGCGCAAGGATTTGAGCTGGGGCATCGAAGGCCCGGGCTCGACGAAGTGGCTGTTCAGCATCATCGAGGCGCGCGAGCTCGGGCTGCCAATGCGCTTCGTCTCGGGCTACGGCGGCACCGGCGAGATGATCCCGGCGTCGCTGCGCGGCGATTTCGAGGTGTGGACCAACGCCGGCCCGGCGCACATCCCGTACGTGAATAGCGGGGATCTGCGCGCGCTCATCCAGTTCGGCGAGAAGCGCATGGCGGCGTTCCCGGACGTCCCGACGGCGAAGGAGCTGGGGCACGACTTGGTGGCCGAGATCCTGCGGCTGCTCGCAGCGCCCCCCGGGACGCCGGCGGACGCGGCGCAGACCCTCGAGGGGGCGTTCCTCAAGGCGATGAACGACCCGCAGTTCAAGGCCTGGGTGGAGAAGTCGAAGCAGGAAGCGAACCCCGGCGGCCAGAAGGAGGCCGCCGCCGCGGCCGTCAATTTCAGCCGCCTCATCGAGCGGCACATGAAGGACATCGCCGAAACGCTGCGCAAGCAGTAGTAGCGTGCTGGACCCGCTGCTCGTCGCGGCCGGGGCGCTGCTCCAGCCGCAGAACATCTTTTTGATCGGCCTCGGCAGCCTGATGGGGCTGCTGTTCGGCCTGCTGCCGGGAATCACCGTCCTTGCGGCGATGTCGATCCTGCTGCCCTTCACCATCGGCCTGCCGCCGATCAGCGCGATGTACCTCTTCATCGGCATCATGGGCAGCGGTCCCTTCGGCGGGGCGGTCACTTCCATCCTGTTCAACATCCCGGGCGAGCCCACCAGCGCCGCCGCCTGCTTCGACGGCTACCCCATGACGCGGCGCGGCGAGGCGGCGAAAGCGCTCGGGCTCGCCGCCGCCTCGGCCCTGTTCGGCGCGCTGTTCGGTCTGGTGGTGCTGATCGGGTTGATCCCGATGGTGCGCGCCATCGTCTACGCCTTCGGGCCGCCGGAGTTTTTCATGCTGGTGATGTTCGGCCTCGCCACGGTGGCGGTCGCCGCGCCGGGCAATACGCTGAAGGGGCTGGTCACCGCGGCGCTCGGCGTGCTGCTCTCGGTGATCGGCTACGACCCGATCACCGGCGTGCTGCGCTTCGGCCTAGGCAGCACCAACTACCTCTGGGACGGGATCAACCTGCCGGCGTTCTTCGTCGGCGTGTTCGCGGTCGGCGAGGTGATCGGCTACTACGTCGCCGGCGGCACCATCGCGCACGCCGGGGTGAAGATGCAGGGGATGTGGAAAGGAACGCTGGAGGGATTCCGGGAGCTCTTGCGGCATCCCCGCGTCGTCTTGCAGGGATCGGTCGTCGGCTCGATCATCGGCATCCTGCCCGGCGTGGGCGGCACGGTAGCCAACTTCCTCTCCTACACGCTCGCCATGCAGACCTCCAAGAAACCGGAGACCTTCGGCAAGGGCAACCCGGAGGGCGTGATCGCGGCCATGACCGCGACCAACGAGGACACCGGCGCGCTGCTCCCGACGGTGGCCTTCGGCATTCCGGGCAGCGCGGCGACCGCGCTGCTGCTCGGCGCGCTCACGTTGCACGGTTTCAACCCGGGACCGCTGTTCATCATCGAGCACATGGAGCTCGTCTGGGCGCTGATTCTCGGGCTGCTGATCGCCAACATCGTCGCCATCACGGCCGGGCTCGCGGGCGCGAACCTGCTCGCCCGGCTCACCACCCTCGACGTCAAATACCTGGTGCCGACCATCCTCGCGATCTCGCTGCTCGGCGCCTACGCCGACCGCGAAAACCTGTGGGACGTGGCGCTCGCCATCGGCGCCGGGGTCTTCGCCTACGGGCTGCAGCGCTTCGGCTTCCCGGTCGTGACGCTGGTGATCGGCTTCGTCATGGGCCGGCTCGCCGAGCGGGCGTTTTCGCAGTCGCTGCAGATGACGCTCGATCCGTTCATCTTCTTCAAACGCCCGGTATCGCTCACCTTGTTCGCGCTGATCGTGATCGTCTTCGCCGTACCCGCCATCAGGAAAGTCATGAGCAAGAGGCGGGCATGAGCGGCCGGCTGGCGTTCAATCTCATGCTGCTGGCGGTGGCGGCGTACTTCGTCTGGGTGGCGCTGGGCTACGAGCCCGCGGCGCGGCGCATCCCGATGCTGATCGGCGTGCTGATGCTGGTGCTCCAGGCCTGGGTCACGGTCAAGGAGTTTCTAAAGCCGGAAGCCTTCCCGCCGTTAGAAGGCGGTGGAGAGCCGCCGGCGGACGAGGGCCGCCGCGTTGCCGCGATGTTCGCCTGGATGGCGGGCTTCTTCGCCCTGTTCACGCTGCTCGGCACCCTGGTCGCGACGCTCGCGTTCATCTTCCTGTTTCTCGCTGCCGGGAAAAAGCTTCCCTGGTGGGGCGCGCTCGGCATCGCCGGCGGGCTGTCCGCCACGATCTGGATCCTGTTCGTGCGCCTGATGCGATTCGAACTCTACCCGGGCCTTTTCTTCGGCGGTACTCTCCCACCGCTATGATCGTGACGAAAAACCTGTTCGACGTGAAAGACCGCGTCGTCATCGTCACCGGCGGCGGGCGCGGCATCGGCCGCGTGTACTGCGAAGCCTTCGCGCAGGCCGGCATGAAGGTCGTGCTCGCGGACATCTACGCGGAGGAGGCCGAGCGCGTCGCGGCGGCGATCCGCGCCGCGGGCGGCGCCGCGCTCGCCGTGCGCACCGACATCTCGCGTCCCGAGGAGGCGCAGGCGATGGCCGAGGCCGCGGCGCGCGAATTCGGCGGCATCGACGCGCTGGTCAACAACGCCTCGATGATGAGCGGGCTGCCGCGGCGAGCGTGGAGCGAGATCCCGCTGGAGGAATGGGATCGCGTGATGGCGGTGGACCTGCGCGGGCCGTTCCTGTGCTGCCGCGCGGTGTATCCTTACCTGCGCCAGCGCGGAAAAGGAAAAATCGTGAACATCTCCTCCGGGCGCGTGCTCGAAGGCACGCCGAACCGCCTGCACTACACCACCGCCAAGGCGGGCGTGATCGGCTTCACCCGGGCGCTCGCGCGCGAGTTGGGCGCCGACAAGATCAACGTCAACGTCGTGCTGCCCGGCCTGACGCTCTCCGACACGCAGCTCGCCTCTTCGCAGCCCGGCTATCTGAGCGGCGATTACGACAAGCTGCGGGCGCTCCAGCGCCCGCAGCTTCCGGAGGACCTGGTCGGGACGGTGCTGTATCTGCTTTCGGATGCGAGCGACTTTGTCACCGGCCAGAGCATTGTCGTGGACGGCGGCAAGGTCATGCACTGAACAAGGAAACGCCCATGGAAGTCCAAACCCGAATCGAGGTCATCCCCCTTTCCCCCGGCCTGGGCGCCGAGATCCGCGGCGTGGACGCGGGCCGCCCGATCGACGACGCCACCTTCGCGGCGATTCTCGACGCCTGGCACTGGCACCTCGTGATCGTGCTGCGCGGCCAGGACCTGGACGAGGACGGCCAGGTGCGCTTCGCCGGGAGCTTCGGCGAGCTCTCGCCCATCCATACCTCGCATCACTCGTCCACCAACAAGGCCGTGATGTACATCGGCAACCGCAAGGAGAACGGCAAGCTCGTCGGCGCGCTGCCGCTCGGCGAGATGCAGTTCCACACCGACCAGTGCTACCAGGAGCGCCCCGCCGCGGGCACGATGCTCTACTCTATCGAGATTCCCGAGGTCGGCGGCAACACGCTGTTCGCCAACGGCTACAAGGCCTACGAGGCGCTGCCTGCCGAGGTGAAGAAGAAGGTGGACGGTCTCAAGGCGGTCAACGTGTACGACTACGACGGCGGCGTGCTCGACCGCAAGGGCATGGTGACGCCCGAAGCGGGCATCTCCTACGCGCATCCGGTCGCCCGCACGCACCCCGCGACCGGGCGCAAGAGCCTGTACGTCAACCGGCTCATGACCCACCATATCGAGGGCCTCGATCCGCAGGAGAGCGAGCGGCTGCTCGCGCTCATGTTCGACACCCTCGAGCGCCCGGACTTCATCTACGAGCACCGCTGGCGCGTCGGCGACCTGCTCCTGTGGGACAACCGCTGCACCCTGCATGCGCGCCGCGACTTCGACCCGAACGAGCTGCGCTGGATGCGGCGCGTCACCATCAAGGGCGACAAGCCGCGCTGACATTGATCAATCAGGAGAAACAACATGGACCCATGCCTTTCCCGCGTCCTCCGTGCCGGCGCCGCTCTGTTGCTGTCGCTCCACGCCTTGGCCGCCCCGGCGGCGTATCCGGAGAAGAACATCGAACTGGTCGTCGGCTACAAGCCGGGCGGCGGCTACAGCGACTGGGCGCAGGCGATCGCGCCGTTCATCGAGAAACATCTGCCCCGAAAAGCGAACGTGTTGGTCCGCCACATGGACGGCGCGGGCAGCGCCGTCGCTGCGAGCTATGTGCAGAGGGCCAGGCCGGACGGATATGTCATCGGCATCTACAATGTCGCCGGGCTCGCCGCCACCCAGCTGGCGCGCGAAGTGCCCTACGATTTGAAAAGGGTGACCTGGCTCGCCCGCCTATCCTTCGACGACTCCGTGGCGCTGGTTTTAGCGAAGGGGCCGTACAAGAGTATCGAGGACTTCAAGAAGCGCACCAAGCCCGAGTACATCGTCTCCACCAGGGGCCTCGCCGCCACCAACACCATCACCGGCGCCGTCACCTTTGCCAAGATGGGCGTGAAGTGGAAGCCGTTGAATCACGCCGGCACCGGCGAATCCGTGCTGGCGGTGCTGCGAGGCGACGCGGACATCACATGGGGGTCCTACGAGAGCGTCCAGCAATATGTCGAAAGCGGCGATCTGAAGCTGGTGCTGTACTACGACAGTAAGCGCGATCCGAAATTTCCCGACGTTCCCATCCCCGGCGACCTGGGCATGCCGGAACTGAACGAGAGCATGAATTCGCATCGCCTCATCGGCGCGCCGCCCGGGTTGCCCGCCGACGTGCGCGAGGTGCTGGAGCAAGCCATCAAGAAGGCGGTGGACGATCCGGGGTTCGCGGACGTGACGAAGAAGATGAAGAAAACCCCGGCATACCTGAACGCCCGGGAGACCACCGTCCTGGTCGACGGTCTGCTGAAAAGCTATCAGAGCTACGCCGGGGTGGTGAAGGATCTCCTGGCGCGGGACAAGAAATAGAATAGCGTCCGGGCGCTCACGCAGGGGAAAAGATGGGATTTCTGTCGCAGCTCGGCGCCGTACTGCAGTGGGACCTGATGCTCATCATGGTCGGCTCGGTGATGTTCGGGCTCGTCGTGGGAGTGCTGCCCGGCTTGGGCGGGACCATCGCCATGGTGCTGCTGATCCCGCTGACCTTCGGCATGAGCCCCGAGGCTTCGATCGTGTTGCTGCTCGCCGCCTACGGCGCCTCCAACTTCGGCGGCTCGATCACCTCGATATTGATCAACACGCCGGGCGACGCGGTCAACGCCGCGACCACCTTTGACGGGTACCCGCTGGCGAAGCAAGGCAAGGCGGGCATGGCCATTACCGCCGCCATGGTGTGCTCCGCCCTGGGCGGCCTGGTCGGCCTGGTGGTGCTCGATCTCATGATCCCGGTGGCGCGCAAGCTGATTCTCGCGTTTTCCTACCCGGATTTCTTCATGCTCGCGGTGTTCGGGCTGACGGTGATCGCGGCGGTCACGCGCGGCAATACCTTCCGCGGGCTGATCTCGGCGCTGTTCGGGGTGCTGCTCGCCTTCGTTGGCACCGATCCCATCGTCGGCGGCGAGCGGTTTACCTTCGGCGTCGAATACTTGTGGGACGGCATCGACCTGATCGCGGTCATCATCGGCCTGTTCGCCATCGGCGAGGCCTATACGCTCAGCCGCCAGCACCAGTCGATCGCGAGCGATATCAAGGTCGAGTCCGGGATCTCGTGGGAGGGCGTGACAGCGGTGGCGAAAAATTACTGGTTGTTCCTGCGCTCCTGCTTCATCGGCATCTGGGTGGGCATGATTCCCGGGGTGGGCGGCGTGGTGGCGAGCTTCATGGCCTACGGCACCGCGGTGCAGATGTCGAAGACCCCGGAGAAATTCGGCAAGGGGGCGATCGAAGGAGTGATCGCGGTCGAATCGGCGAACGACGCGAAGGAAGGCGGCAATCTGCTGCCGACCCTGGCCTTCGGCATTCCCGGCAACTCGGCGATGGCGGTATTGATCGGCGGCTTGATGATGCACGGCTTGTCGCCCGGGCCGGAGATGCTGACCAAGAACATCGACACCACCGAATTCCTGATCGCGGCCGCGATCGTCGGCAAGTTCGTCGCCATGGCGCTGGGGCTGATGTTCGGCACCCGGCTGATCTTCCTCACCAGGATTCGCGGCTCCCTGATGGCCCCGGGCATCATCGCCTTCGGCCTGGTCGCGGCCTACGGCGCAGGCGGCAAGATTGGCGACGTGATCGTCGCGGCCGCGTTCGGCCTGATCAGCGTGTTCATGCAGAAATACGGTTACTCGCGCATCGCCCTCATTATCGCGCTGGTCCTGGGCGGCCTGCTCGAGGCCTCCTACCATCAATCCATGACGGCCTTCGGCGTGAGCGGCTTCTTCACCCGGCCGATCGCGCTGGTGCTGCTGTCGATCGCGGTCCTGTCGCTCGCGTGGCCGCTCATCCGCAGGAAAAAGACCAGGGCCAGCGCATGATTCGCATCACCGAGAGAGGCGTCTTTTCCTCGCTGATTTTCCTGTTCGCCTACGTCATTCTGTTCAGGACCCTGGGCCTGCGCGCCGATGTGGCGCTGGTGCCGAAGATGGCCGGGATCATCCTGCTGGCGTTCTCGGGGGTGCAGGTGCTGATGGATCTGTTTCCGGCGGTCCGCAAGCGCCTGACGTTTCTGAACCGCAACTCGGACGGCTCCATCGGCGGCGAAGGCGTGGTGCAGGAACAGGACGAGGCGGGAGATACCCTGTTCGCGCGATACCGCTTCTTCGGCTGGGTGGCGGCGTATATCGCGCTGATCTACCTCACCAGCATGATCTGGGCCACGATCATTGCGCTGTTCGTCTATCTCAAGTGGATCAACAAGGAGAGCTGGCTGATGTCGGTGCTCTATTCCCTGGGCATGGCGTTGTTCATTTACCTGGTGTTCGTGCTCGGTTTCAAGCTGCACTACCTGCTTTAGCGGGCCCAGGGGATGCGTCTAAAGGATAAAGTCATCATCGCGACCGGAGGCGGCATGGGGATTGGCCGCGTGTATTGTTTGGGGCTGGCCAAGGAAGGGGCCAAGGTCGTCGTCGGGGACATTCAAGCGGAAGCGGCGAAAGCGGTGGCGGCGGAGATCGCGCGCGCAGGCGGAGAGGCCCTGGCAATCGCGGTCGATGTCACCGCTCCGGAGCAGACCCGCGCCATGGCTCAAGGCGCGCTCGACCGGTACGGCCGCATCGACGCCCTCGTCAACAATGCCGGGCTGTACACGTCGATCAAGAAAAAGTCTTTCGCCGAGATCTCTCCCGAGGAGTGGGACCAGGTCATGGCGGTGAATCTGAAGGGGATCTTGCTTTGCAGCCAGGCCGTCTACCCCGCCATGAAGAAGCAGGGGAAAGGTAAAATCATCAACATCTCCTCCGGAACGATCTTCAACGGCACGCCGTTTTTTCTGCACTACGTGACTTCGAAGGCCGGGGTCATCGGCCTCACGCGGGCCCTGGCGCGGGAATTGGGCACCGACGGCATCGCGGTGAACGCCATCACGCCGGGCCTCACGATTTCAGGTCCGCAGCAGGCGGGCGTGATCACACCCGCGCAGGTGGCGGATCGGCGCAGCCGCAGATGCTTTCAGCGGGATCAATTTCCCGAGGATCTCGTCGGCACGGTGCTGTTCCTCGCATCGGTTGACAGCGATTTTATTACCGGCCAGACCATCAACGTCGATGGCGGCCAAAACATGTACTAGGAGATGCAAAGATGATCTTCGATACCGATGCCCATGTGGAAGAAAGCGAGGAGACCTTCGCCGCCCTCAAGGGGCGCGAGGAATTCGCGAACTCCGCCCCCCGCGTCATCGAGGGGCCCAAGCGCGGCTTCTGGCTGATCGAGGGCAAGACCTTTCCCAAGCTCACCGGCCGGGGCGTCAACACCTTCGGCTCGCCGCATCTGCGCAAGCAGGCGGGATATGTCGATCCCGAGCGGCGCACCCGGATCGAGAGCCAGGAGATGAACGACCCCTCCGCCCGCTTGAGCGATTTGGACAAGGAGGGGATCGATGTCTCGGTGGTCTTCCCGACCCTGTTTCTGGCCTATCCTCTCGCGGATGACAAGAATCTGTATAAGGCGATGTGCCGCAGCTACAACGAGTGGGCCGCCGGCAAATGCAACCAAACCAACGGACGGATCCGCTGGGTGGCGGCGGTCCCGCTGCCCGACGTCGACGGCGCGGTGGAAGAGCTGACGCACGCCAAGAAGCTCGGTACCTGCGGCGTCCTGGTGCTCGGCACCGCCGGCGACATGCTCCTCGGCGACCGGCGGATCGATCCCTTCTATGCCTGCGCGGAAAAGCTCAACCTCCCGGTCTGCGTCCACGTGGGCTGGTCCTATCCGCCGCTCAACAATCTTTACGATAACGTCTACGAATCCCTGATCACTCCTTTCGCTGTTTCGCTCTTGATGGGTTTTTCCAGCATCCTGTGCAGCGGAGTTCTGGACCGCTTCCCCAAGCTCAAGGTCGGCTTCTTCGAGGCGGGCGTGGAGTGGGTGCCTTACTGGCTCGATCGCCTGGAGCGTTTCTACAAGCAGCCGCCGGGCGGATCGAAAAAGACGGATCTGCCGGCGCGCAACCCGGCGGAGTATATCAAGGAGGGCCGGGTCTACTTCAGTTGCGAGCTGGACGAGAACCGCATCGGCACGACCGCCGAGATCATCGGCGACGACTGCATCCTCTATGCCTCCGATCTGCCGCACGCGCACCGGGTGTTCGACGCCATCAAGATCTTCGACAAGCGGAAAGACATCAAGGAGAAGACCAAGGCCAAGATCCTGTCCGAAAACGGCCCCCGCTTTTTCGGGTTGTAACGAGCGCGCAACCGAAGGGTGACCGCGAGAAAAGCGGCCGGTGCGCCGGCCTCCCGCTCATGCCGGAAATCAAACTGACCCTCGCCTGCGGCCGTTATGACAGGACCCAGGCGCTGATCGACGGGCGCGTCCGGGCCGAAGGCGTTGAGCTTAATTTTCTGCCGCTGCAGCCCGGCGAGACGTTCTGGCGGATGCTCAACAACGGCGAATTCGACGCCTCCGAGATGTCACTGTCGTCCCATACGATCCTGCGCTCCGAAGGCGACGAGCGCTTCGTGGCGATTCCCGTGTTCCCCTCGCGCGTGTTTCGCCACTCGGCGGTGTACCTGCGCGCCGATTCGCCGATCCGCGCGCCCGCCGAGCTGAAGGGCAAGCGCATCGGCGTGGCCGATTACCAGATGACGGCGGCCGTGTGGGTGAAAGGTTTCCTGCAGCGTGACTACGGCGTGCGGCCGCAGGACGTGACCTGGGTGATCGGCAGGCCGGTGCGCCGCATCGCTCAGCCGGAGGGCATCCGGCTCGAGCAGGCGCCCGCGGGCGTGTCGCTCGAAGCGCTGCTCGAGCGCGGCGACATCGACGCGCTGATTTCGGTGATTCTGCCGCGCGCCCTCGGCACGGGCGTCAAGCGGCTGTTCCCCGATTTCCGCCAGGTCGAGACCGAGTATTACCGCAAGACCGGCATTTTCCCGATCATGCACACGCTGGTGCTGAAGCGTGATCTGTACGAGGCCCATCCCTGGCTCGCGATCAGCCTTTACAAGGCGTTTTGCCGCGCGCGCGATTCTGCGTACCGCTGGCTCTACGACACCGACGCGCTGCCCGTCGCGCTGCCCTGGATCATCGATGAGATCGAAGCCACGCGGCGGCTGCTCGGGCCGCACATCTGGGATTACTCCGTCGAAGGCAGCCGGCCGACGCTCCAAGCGCTGGTCGCCTACCTTCACGAGCAGGGACTGACGCGACGCACGATGGCGGTGGAGGAACTTTTCGCGCCCAATATTCAGCCGGACATGGCGCAGTATCTGCACGCGACCGGAGAGGATTGAATGGGAATTGCGCCGACGCTGGCATGGCGCGTTTCGACCGAGCCGCTCAAGTCTTGGGGATGCTGATCCCCTGGTAATCCAATGTGCAACGCCTTGCGCTCGGTCTCCGGAATGATGCGCACAACCGGATGCACCGCCGTGGGCCAGCTTCGGATAACTTTGCGTTTCAGGGTCTGGTCGCGCCATCTCTTTTCTATCTATTTTACTTCTTGTCCTGGCCGAACAACTCACGCACGATAGGAGAATAATTTTGGTAGCTCTGCATCACGTTATTCATCAATTTTTCCGTATCCCTGCCGTTTAAATAATCGGTGGTCTTCCTCATCTTCTTCGCCGTTTCCTGGAAGCCCGGATCCTCTACCGCCTTCTTGATCGCGTCCTCCAAAATGGGGCGTATGTTGGCTGGCAGCCCGGGGGGCGCGCCGATCAGGCGCGGGCTGTTCAAGGCCTTGTTCAGCTCGGGCATGCCTAATTCCGCGGGGATCGGGGCGTCCGGCAAGGAGGGTAGCGCTTGGCGTCGTAATAAAGCACCGCCCGCAGATCGCCGCTGTCCAGATACTGCTGCGCGCTTTCGTAGGTGATCCAGAGGATATCCGCGTCGCCGCGCAGGACCACCAGCACCGCCTCGCTTTGGCCGTTGTGATTAAGCGGCTTCCACTTGACGCCCATCTTCGCGAAGGTGATTGCGCCGGTGATGGTACCGCCGCCCGACAGTCCGCGGGTGGACATGAGGTACTCCGGTTTTGTCTGTTTCTTGAAATCCGCGATGCTCGCCCCGTGCCCGGTTCGAATACCAGCCGACGTAGCGAACCCGATGCTCATAGCGATCGGGGATGTGCCGGCGCGAGCAGCTCCAGCCACTGCGCCCCGCTCATCACCTGATTCCAACCCGCGCTTCCAATCGAGCTACTTTTTCTTGTCGTCCTGAACGAGTTGTCGCACGATGCCGAGATAAGGCTGGTACGCGGCGAAGGTGTCGCGCACCATCTTCTCCGCCTCCTGGCTGCCGGCGTAGGACGGCGTTTTCTTCATCTTGGCGGCGACCGCGCGGAACTCCGGATCTTCCACCGCCCGCTTGATCGCCTGCTCCAGGGCTCGGCGCACGTCTGCGGGCAGGCGCGGCGGCGCGCCGATCAGGCGCGGCGAGCTCAGGCCGTCGAGCTCCGGCATGCCGACCTCCGATGGGATTGGAACCGCCGGAAAATCCGGATGACGCTTGGTGTCGTAGTACAGCACCACGCGCAGATCGCCGTTGCTGATGTACTGCTGCACGCTCTCGTAGGCGCTCAGGTTGATATCGGCGTCGCCGCGGATCACGGACAGAATCGCTTTGCTGGCGCCGTCGTGGTTCAACGGCTTCCATTTGACGCCCAGCTTGGCGAAGGTCACCGCTCCCAGGATCGCATTGATTTCGGACAGCCCGCGCGTGGCCATGAGGTATTCCGGCTTGTCCTGTTTCTTGAGATCGAGAATGCTCTGGTATGGCCCTTTCGCCCTCACCACCGCCACGCGGTTGTCCACCGCGATGCTGGCGAGCCACGTGACCTGCCTCAGGTCGTACTGCACCTCGCGCGACAATTGCGTCACCGCGAGCCCGGCCATCTCGTAGATGCCGATGGTATGGCCGTCGGGTTTGGCCTTGTGCAGATAGTGGGTCGCGATCACGCTGGCGGCGCCGGGCATATGCCGCACCACCACGTTGACCTTGGTGGGCAGATGCCTTTCGATGAAGGGCGCAATCGCCAGCGCCCAGTCGCTGTAGCCGCCGCCGGGCGGATAGCCGACGACGAATTCAATGTTCCTTTCCGGAAAAGCGCCGATGGCCGCCGGCACGAAGGCCGCTAACAGCAACGACAGCAGTACTTGATACGGTTTTGTCTTCATGTCAATCGCCCCGTTGGTGGTGTTCTATATCTTAATCTTATGGATGCACGTTTTGCACGAACCACTCTGCCGGCAGTTCGCGCCCCTTGCCTTGCTGCTTCGCCAGTCCAGGACGTGCTTGCCGACCGCGGCGAATGCCCAATGCCCCGATCGCGGCCGGGGTTGGTCTCGACTACGTCGAAATCGGCGCGGCCCGCCCGTGCCTCGCTCGTCACCCGCTGCAGGATGGCCTCCGAACTCGCCCGCCAGAGGTTGATCCGGACGCCGAAGCGCCGCTCGAAATCGGCCTTCACCTTAGCCGCAGTGGCGGCGGTCAGCGACGTGTAGAGGCTCATCTCGCCCTCGCGCTTCGCGCCCTCGAGAATGCGCCGCGCGCGATCGGGGCCGTCGTAGTGCGCAAGTTCCGCGACCGACACTGTCTGTCCTTGGGCGCTCGGTGACGCGAGCGCCGCCGCCAGCCATAGCGCAGATGCGATCGGGGTGCGGTGTGTCATGCATCCTCCTTGGGATGCGCCGGCCGGTGCGCTACGCGGGTCCGGCGCCGGATCGCCTGCGGCGGGGCGTCGAGCAGGGCTAAAACTGGAGAAAGCCCAGGTCGAGAACCTGAACGACAACTACCCGCCATTCTCGCATGCCTGCACCACCGATGAGCGCAACCGCCAATTCCTGCGCCGCTATGGGGATGATGCCGGCGGCTTGACGTTGATCGCGTCGGGACTATATCTGCTGAATGCCTATTTCTTCTGGATTCTCGCCTTGGCGGGTTGACGGTGGAGAGCCGATCAGCTGTCCACGTTCCGGGTCACTGGCAGCAGGACTTGGAGCTTGCGACCGACTGAACCGGCGGACACGGCACGGTACCGTACGAGCAAAAAACGCAACAGTCGCCGGGCTTGGGCTTGAGCACCGCGCGACAAGCCGGACACTCGTAGAACCACTGACAGGCGTCGGTCGGCATTGTTTCGTGCGTGCGATGCCCGCACTTCGGGCATGTGAGCGTGGATTCGAGCGAGATGCCCGCCACGTTCAGTTTCCGCTCTTGACCGACGAAGGATAGCCCGCGTTCGCCGTGGATTTCAACAAACGCTCGGGCGAGGTCGCCCTGGGGTCGTATTCCACGATAGCCGACTTGGTCGCAAGATCGACCTTGGCGGACTTGACGCCGGGCGTCTTTTCAAGCGCCTTGCGCACCGTAATGGGACAAGCCGGGCAGTCCATACCCGGCACCGACAACTCGATGCGCGCCGTGTCGGCCGCCGCCACCGGTGCGGCAAGCAGGAGAGCGGCGATGAGTGTTGCAAGTTTCATGGGACCTCCATTAGTAGAAAAGCGACGCGTACCATGGAAATGTCAGAAGCGGAACGACGAGGATCAGCATGACCCAGAAAATCGCCCGCTGGCGTGTGCGCACGCGCGGGTCTGCGCAGACCTCGCCAGGCTTGCAGACTTCAGGCGCCCGGTAAAGCTTCCAGCCGGCTGCCCCGAAGAGCGCAGCCGTGCCGAGCATGAATACGGGGCGAACGGGCTCAAATATCGTGAGCGAAGACACCCAGGCGCCGCCGATCCCGAGCGAAACGAGCACCAGAGGACCGACGCAGCAAAGCGATGCACCGATGGCGGCGAGCGCGCCGCCGCCCGAGGGCGCCGCCGGCGCTCAAGTTGAGTTTCATGGGAACTCCGGTTCGAGTTAGGCTCGTAGTCTAGATACGTACCCAAGTACGGAGTCAAGCCATGACCGAGACCGGTTGTACCATCGGACAGGTCGCCCGGGCAGTGGGCGTCAACGTGGAGACGGTGCGCTTCTACCACCGCAGAGGACTGCTGCCGCTTCCGGCTCGCGCTTACGGGACGGTTCGTCGCTACGGCGAAAAGAGCCTCGCGCGGCTGCGATTCATAAGGCGGGCGCAGCGACTCGGCTTCGCCCTGGATGAAGTGGCCGCGCTGCTTCAGCTCAACGACGGCCGAAGCTGTTCCGCGGCCCGCGAGCTCGCCGATCGGAAGCTCGCCGTGGTCGAAGACCGTCTCAAGGATCTTTCCGTGCTTCGCGACCAGCTTACGAGCCTGGTGCGCAGATGCCGCACGGAACGGGGCAAGGTTCACTGTCCCTTGATCGATGCGCTGAACGAGAGTTGACAATTCGAGAGCCAAGCATGAAAGCTGGCCATCGTCGGCGCCGGCATGTAAGGCGATCGCACGTCGGGGTTTTTTGCTACGCCGGACGAGATCAGCTCGTTCATCGAAACAGACCTGCCGATGGGATTCAGCGCGAGAATTCGGCAGGATCGCGCTCGACCGGCAACCCGGCGCTCTGCCACTCCGGGTAGCCCTCGGCGAGGCGCCGCGCCTTGCGGCCCTTCGCGCGAAGCATTTCGACTGCCTCGAACGAAAGCAGGCAGTACGGGCCGCGGCAATAAGCGACGATCTCGCGATTCACGGGCAGCTTGTGCAGTTGCCTAGCCAACTCGGGTAGCGGCAGGTTGAGAGCGCCGGGCAGATGCCCGGCGGCGTACTCCTCGGGTGGGCGGACATCGACGACGGTCACGGCGCCCCGGCGGGTGAGCTTTCGCAGCTCGTCGGCGGACACCGGCTCGAGGTTGTCCTTTTTGCGGAGAAACCCTTTGATGAGCCGCTCGACGTCGGCAAGATTGTTTTCCGCCACCTCGCGC